>Ga0126342_10011930_pt1 | contig 15510 bp, 12 predicted proteins | sample Cyp1metagenome_FD_92528 | JGI IMG/M metagenome (GOLD analysis project Ga0126342, IMG submission 92528) | Coral microbial communities from Lord Howe Island, Old Settlement Bay, Australia - Cyphastrea 1 metagenome | ecosystem: Host-associated > Invertebrates > Cnidaria > Coral ...
CAATGTGAGGCCCCCAAGATAGCTAAGTTGGTTTATAACTCCAATAACTATGGTTTATGGTACTTATAACTATAGTTACTGGGGCTTATAAACCAACTTATAACTATGGGGCACCACATTGTAGTTATATATGATGCCATTAGTTATCATAGAAATTCATAGAATCTTTGACAGTTCTAAAACCAACTTAGGCTTTTTCCCAGGCACCACCTGGCAGGAACAGCCGCGTCGTCATGAGCTGCCCTGGCTCTACCAGAGCCGGAACCAGGCCATACGTCGTCCGGAACCGATGCCGTGATAATACGAAAGCTTCCCTTGGGACGCTTCGTCAACGGTTTTTTTTAATGGAGTATTACTATGCATTACTGGGACATCGCATATATATAATTATATATATTTATACATATATGATATTTATATATATATAAAAATATATATTTATACATATATTATATATATATTTATACATATATGATATATATGATATATATATATATATATGGATTATATGGAGTATTTGGGATATGGAAATTGTTGGGAGTTTTCAATATTGCTTATTGACATATATGGAGTAGTACTGGGATATGGATTTTATTTAATTGGTATTTAAATTGGTGATTTATTAGTGGTATTTTGGGTGATATGGAATATCTGATAAGCGTGGTTTCTATACCCTTCGGTTTCATGGGTTTTCTTTTGGTCGGTTGAGAGCCATTCCAACAAAGCCTTTATGTTCCCTTTTTGAAGGTGAGTTGTTTGGTAAAATGTATACGTAGCCACAAGCAGTTGCACTAACTTAAAGACTTAGCAGGGGAAATGAGAACCAACCAGCAGAGCGCTGTGAGGGTGCCAATGGAGGTAGTTGGAATATGGGCATGGGTCAAAACCTGTCATGTCCTACAATTTTGAAGGGATGAACATCCATGTGCCAGCATTAGAAGCTGTTTTGATGCGAACAGAAGGGCACCAGGGTATTTTTTTTAAATAGCCAATATTATGACGGAATATATCATATATGCCTATGTTCAACTTGTCTTCACATGTTTTCAAAGAAAAACACTTGGAATAGCAAAGTACCCTCTGGTAAACTAACATAGCTATTGAAAATGGCCCATTTATAGTTGTTTTACCCATTAAAAATGGTGATTTTCAATAGCTATGGTAAATTACCAGAGGGTAGTTTTTGTGGGCGGCTTCATGTCAGTCGGCTCCTCTTGTCCACACACTATTCAGATCTATTCAGGCACTTCTGATGTAGCAGCTCTTCCGATTTTCTGATAATAGGATCCATGGTAATGTGATCCCCATTAGGCCTTACCAAGCGGCGGTTGGTGTATCATAATATGTCTAATGTGGTAAAAAGCAAATGCCATAAACCACCCCTAATATTATAAGATACTATAAGTATATCCATTGATGAGTGGTAAACACTGTAAACACCATCCCCAAATGGTACGTTTATGGCATTGGGTTTACCATAATTATCTCTATTTTATTGTATCTGGTTGGATCTTGTGGGTCATTTTAGCTAATCCTTCCTAACATTTAATTGTTCCAGTGCATTTTGCCCTGGTTTTTCTTGGAGGGTATTTATTACAGCGGAAAGAGATTGTACTGATACTATACCTATAGTAACCCCCTATATAGCAAACCCCCAACAATATAGAACGGGCTTTCCTGGTGGTATATATAGATGATGTTTTCCTAGAATTTTCAGGTTTCCAACTTTTTCACTTTCTTTGGCGGGGATTTCTAAAGTGAAAAACAATATAGTTAACGTGCATTTCCAGATCCAGTTGTTAAACAAAACCTCGAAGCTAGGAGTCGTCGGCAGACAATTCGGCTCAAGTGGCAGACTTTTTCCAGGGCTTAAAAGTCTTGCTCCAACGAGCCAAAAGATCGCCTGTCATTGAGTGACAGTCGTTCCTTTTCGCGCCTTGGACGTCCGAGGTTGAAAATGGGGAGACCAATGGCTATTTTTCATGGGGAATGCACCTGCAAAAGCTATTTTTAATGGGGAAAATGATGATAGAGCCATGAAATCTTAGGATATGTGCAAAACAAGCCTATATGTTACAATGTGACCAATGATGTTTCATGTGGGAAACCCAATGAACCTACCATGACTGGGGATGGCTTCCATCCCACCCTATTAATGGATTTTAAGTGCACGAAATGTGGGTAAATGTGGTTTTTGAAGCAGATGCAGCATGATGCAACTGGATATTATGATATATTATGATGGGGATAGCTAGAAACTAAGTCAGCTTATACAAATAAATAAGCCCAAGTCTAAGTAGTGGGGGGTCCATCATTTCATCATTCCTTGATTTGTGGGACGAATGTCGGCCATGTCGGCCCCCGAAACCTTTTTTAGAAGTCTGAAATGGAGCTGACATGGATGGGATTTACATACCCCAGAAATTTTACTGTATTGATCTGAAATATGGATATCTTAAATTTAGTTTGTGATCTGCATTATAGATCTATGTATTAATTTGATTTAGTTAGTTAATCATATATACCAGTTGAAACATACACCACTTTGAGCTCAGGGAGGTGGGCGACGATTCGCGACGTCACGACGTGTCAATGGATAATCATGGTTTTTCCGAGCAAATATGGGGTTTCCTGTAGATGTTCCCAACGAACCAATCCAATGATCAGGATATTTCAATTTCGATGTTTTGGCCAGATGGTTTTGACGTTGGACTGCCAGGACTGACCCACAAATTTGTACCCATCAGCTGGAGGTTGCTGGATGTCTAACTATGTCCTACTGCATTTCTGAAGGCATAAAAAAGCGGGCTCAATCTCAGTGACCAAAAGTTGAAGTACCCCATGTACTTGAATACATGTTCCGGAGATGCTCCATGTTTCGGATACATGCATCTACATGCCAACATTGACATGCCAGTTTACTTTACAAATGCTTAAGTCGACCATAGAGGAGCATGCGTTTTTCGGAGAGATCAGTGAAGCGACCAATCGAAAAACCTCTATGTGACCTATCCGACAAGTCGATCAAATTCCTTGGCTCAGTTCGCCATGGCGCCCTCCGGAACCGTGATTGGTTCGGAACTTTCTGCGATCCCACAGGGGGGGCCGTGGGAAGGGCGGGATCCAAGGGATCCCAGGGATCCAGCAGAGATGGAGATCCGCTTTTCCGAAGAGGATGAGCTGGCACAAAGTGTGGCTGAGATGGAGGCACATTTGGAAAGTCCGTGGTTTGCGATATTTTTTTGGCCATTTTTTCTGGGGGAAATGGTATGGAAATGGTATGAAATGGAAAATCGTGCCCCAAAATCACAAGGTCTATATTTCTGGTATAAATTACAGGTTGATGGCCTTGGGCCGTTTTTAACAAAAGTATAATTTGCAGGCCTTACAGATGGCCTTACAGATATAGCAATCCTGTAATCACAAGAATGACAATTCTTCTTGCAGTGGAAGGAGAGAGATTCAATGACCAAAGCTAAGTCTAAGTGGTTATTTCTGGCATTTTCTGCCTAAGCATTGGTGGCTGTTGTGAATCACACTTGGCTGGCTAGTTTTGGATGCATCAACTGAGCTCAAAGGGTTCGAGTCGTTGTTGGTGTTTCAAACTCCTACAAGATGGCACGATGTGGCACGGTCCGTGAAATGTTTCTTGGTTTATGAGCCTAGTGAACTGTAGCCCAACAATTCACTGGTTGGTGGTTTCAAACCTGAATTTTATCTTCCATTTCATATATGGGATGTCATCCTTCCCATTGACGTTCATATTTTTCAAGATGGTGGACACCGCCAACCAGTTCATATATATATATAGTACTTGTATGTACTTATCAACTAACTTAGCTAGGCACCACCTTGCACCTGGTGATAGGCAGAATCATCCCAGTGGCCAAGTTCATCATTTCTGGCTGGGAAAACCATTGGTTTCCCATTACACCTGGGTCAAAATCACCAGTTTTCTTGGTGAAATTCCATTCAACTTCTGTCAAATTACCCTCTGGTAATTTAACGTAGCTATTGAAAATGGCCATTTATAGTGGATTTACCCATTAAAAGTGGCGATTTTCAATAGCTATGTTAAATTACCAGAGGGTAACATTTTTGGTTGGTTACCCTCTGGTAAACTAGCATAACTATGGAACATCACTATTTTAATGGGTAAATCACTTATAACTGGATATAAATGGGCCATTTTCAATGTCGCAAACGGTTCAAATTAATGGAGAGTTTTCGTACTCCAGCTTTTTCACCGTGTCAGGTGACCGTTCCCGAAGTATTGCGAGTCACAGAGGCCTGTCAAGCCTTCGAACACTTCGCAGCAGCACTGCGCCCGGCATGTCACGAGAATTTCTTCTACAAGAGCCACTTGAAACGTTGAGAAATCAACTGATTTTTCAACTGATTTCACCCTGCAAGATTTGTTTCTGGTTGGTGGTTGGGAACAATAACCCCAACTGACTATATGATATTTTTATATATATTTTTCAGAGGGGTTGAAACCACCAGCCAGGTTTTGTTTCTTGTTTTTTCTGGCAAAAGTGGTCATGAAACCAGCAGCCAGGTGCTGGGTCGATCCACCAAATGGTGACCCAGTCCTTGCTTTCTCGTTACGTCAACAGATGCAACACCAAAACACCTTTGAAAATAGGGAGACATGCATTCCCATCTGGTTTTTTAAACTTTAAACCAACAATCGAGTCTCAAGTCCTTGAAAACTGCCGCGGAAACTCCGGGTGATTTCCTCCTTTTGCGTTTTTTTTGTGATTCAGGTCAGCAGGCGGAGAGCATTGGCACCTTCTGGAGCCACTCTTGGCACGGGAACCAGTGGAAGAAGATTCTGACCCTGATGACGTTCTACAACGGCACCGCGGCCATTGCCTTGGGCTTTGTCGCAGCCGCGGCTCGGTTGTTGACTGTTGGAACTGGTGAAAATTTTAGAAAGCTCCGGGTGATATGACTATAGACAAACCATTATGAATATATAAATGTATGTACCATTATATATAATTATTTATGATTTTATGCGTAGTAGTAATATGATAATACGAATGATCATGAATCGGAACAACAGATTTAACTCACATTGATTCCCAAGTTTGGGGTTGAAGATGGGCTCAGAATTTAGGTAAACCAGGATAAGGATAAGGTTAAACAACAAAAACTGGGAGACTACACAAACTACAAAGTGTTCCCCACTTGTTGTAACTTTGTGTGCACGCCCATGTATGTACCTGTAGTTACAAGCATCATAAAATCTAGTTAATTACAATATATCTTAGTAAACTGTTACGACTCAACGCGACCGAACCCTGGAATGATGGGTTTATGGATTCGGGGAGAATCATCCCTAAATGACCACAAGTTTTATAGGCTAACTTAGATGACTATGGGACACCACCTTTGTACAACGGTGAAGCCACAGGTTTAGAGAATATCATGTCCAGCATTGTCCAGCTATTTCCAGGGTTGCCATACTTTTCGGAGTGTTCCAACCTATTTCCAGGGTTGCCATACTTTTCAGTAGGATTGTTCACACCAATTATAGATATGTGTTGTATTGCAACCAGAGGCTCTGGGTGTAACCATTGGAGATTCTTCCTTCCCATCGACCAATTCCCCATCACCTTTCAATGGAGTCTCCCCCAGTTGTTGAAGTTGCTCTATCCCAATGAAATCACATCCCCCATGTTTCATCATGTTGTTTGCTGGTTAAACGATGTTAAACTTCCATATGTATATTGTTGGTCAAGTAGCCCATCCATAACTAGAAAAAAAACTATCTCCCAGTGATATCTCCATAGCCCAAAGATTTCACAATCACATACAATTGGTTCATATCATGAGGATTTTAACCATTGGTTTAGTAACTTCATGTACGGTTATGGCCCTCAACAGGGCCTGAAATGGGTTAACCAACTCCTGTGGCTAGTTGGTTAGATCTATTTCATTTTCATAAAATCAACCAGTTCCAACTGGCAGGGCCAGAAGTGTAACTTTATCTCCATATTCCCAATATTTCCCCATCAAATTAGATCATATCAGTGCCCATATGCTCCATGGTGCTGGAATATTTACCAACATTTGCCTCAAAAATCGCCCAGTTTTGTAGGTAAATATACCAGCACCATGGAGCATAAGGCATAAGGGTTGGGATTCTCCACTTTTTCCGTAACCTGAGTTGGTGATGATGCTGTTCTTCAGCTTCGACCTCCTACCCGGTTTCTATCGTGGCTACTACGACATCCAGTGGTCCACCTGGTGTTTGCTGTCGGCCCTGCTGGTCAGCAGTGGAACGTTATTGCTCTGGCGTCCCAAGAACCAGGCACCCAACGGCGCTGGATGGCGCTGGACCTTGTGGTCTTTTTCGAAAAAAAAACAGGGGAAACATCGATCAATTTTCGGATTTTTTAGAGGAAGAATAATTGGAAACCTGGAAACATCCCCCCAATTCGTGGCCAAACGGCCAAATGAGGGCGTATGATTGTTGAGGGGACACATATGAAGAGATTCTCTTTGATTGCCAAATCCCCCAGTTTGTGGCCATTTAAATGGGAGACATAGTGCAGATGATACATGGAAATTGGGATCAAACATATATTCTTTTCAGACAAACCCTGATCTTTATTTTCTTGCGCTTCGTTGGTAAATCGACGGTTGAACATGGGTGAATAGTATGATGAATAGTGATCAGCAAGTTAACCGTTTGAATGGTGCCTACAGAGAACTATCATTCCGGGCCATACTACCAGTTTGAATGGGGAGTGCACAAATCAGTGTTGTCTTTTGAATCCACCAGCTCGTAGAACCTCTCCACATAATATGTGTTTTTGTTAAACCTCAGGAAATCCCTTAATTTTGTTGGTCAAAACAAACATGATTTTCCGAAAATAGTGTTTCCCTTTCCCCAATCCATAAAAGTCATTTTGTCCAGGTGTTTTTGGACCGGATCTGCATCAACCAAGCAAACAAGAATATGAAAACTGAAGCAATCTTAAGCCTAGCAGGGCTGCTGAGAAAATCTGATACCATGCTGATCCTGTGGGACCCCAGCTGGACAACAAGGTTGTGGTGCTTGTTTCTGGGCAGGTTGATGGAAAAAAACCCAGCGATTGTAAGTAGGTTAGTTTACCGAAGTGAAAAAACTGGACTAAGCCTACTTACTTACTTACCCTATACTTATAACCTGGGGTTATGACTTGTTATAAGTGATTTACTCAATGGGGTGCGCCACCAACTAGGACTGTTTTTTTCTGGTTGCAAGTTTTATTTTCATTAAAGCGGATTTTCAAAGAGTTTTGCCCCCCCAAACTTCATCCAAGTTATTGAAGCCCATGGGGTCAAGGGCATCCCTTACTTTGGAATACATCTATAAAGTGCTACAATGTGGTGCCCCTCAGTTATAAGTTGGTATATAAACCCCACTAACTAGTTCGTTATATCTACCATAAACCATAGTGAAATTGGAGTTATGTTCACCAACTTAGCTAACGAACTGGGGCACCACCTTGTATGTGGCATGTTTTGAGACCATGTTCTTTTGTTGGACCTCTATGATTTGCCAAGGTTTGAGCTTTCAGCCTTCTTGAAAAGCAGCACCACGCGGAAACAGACCCTCGTGGTCAGACCGATTTTTCTTGGGCGGATTTCCATCGCAGTGTTCCTGACACTCACAGCCTTCAACTTTCCATTGACGATTGCACCTTTTGATCGCGCCAAGATGACTTCACTATTGATTCCCATTGGTTGTGGCTTACTTTTGGGTGTATCAGTTGGCTATTGGACTGTGAGCACGGTGCGAAACTTGTTGCAGGAACCTTCCAAGTCAAATGTTTTGCCTTCCTGAAATTCCTTTAGAACTGGGGTTTGGATGGCTTGGAAGATTCGTTAGTCGAAGGTGGTCTTTTCTGGGTGAATCATATTAGGTCGTTTGATGTTTTTTTCCGGGGTTTACTGTATTTGATGAGCGCGTTTTTGTAGACCATGGCAACCTGTATTAAGGTTGCTCACACCTCCATGCTTAAAAAAAAAACGCATGAGAAGTACTGTCTTTGAGTGGTCCCCAACTGACGTAGATCTGACATAGATCTGGCATTCCACCTGACATCTCGACCAAAAGAGAGCTGGAGCCCCCAGGGATCCTCGGAGCTAGCTGTGAAAATCGACCCTCACCTGGTGGGGTACAAACAGTCGTCAAACCCCCAAAGATCCCAAGTGGCCCATAGTGGCCCAAAGATCCCAAGGCCCAAAAAAATACATGTTTCTCACATAAACTTCATAAACACACTGTTTTGTTTGACTGGGGGAACCACCCCTTTTTTTGTTGCAAAAGGGTTCCCCCTTTTTTTGATTCCACTTGAGCCCAGGAAAGTATTTCCGAGAGTTGGAAGTGATGAAGCAGCAGCTGTTGGACATTTCCTTTGATCTGACTCGAAGCACATGCTGCGACCTGAAACACCAGGGCCCAGCAGGTGCGAAGTTTCCAAAAAAGATCTTGGCACCACCTTGTATCGCCCACGGGATAGGTATTATTGGTATAGCTTATTTATGGACTACATGAACTTATGGGCATCACAGTACATATTAATATTAATATATATTTATATACATATATATAATTTATATTAATATATATATATATAGTGCCCAGTTATTACCTGTCATTACCAATTAGTATTCAGGTCATATATATATATATATAACATAGTGGTTTGTAACTATAAAACTATCTTTATCTAGTTACAAACCAACAGGTATAGCTGGTGATATTTCGCCCCATTTCGCTGCTCGGAAAAAAAAAAAAAACAACCGCAGGCGAGGTCTTGCTGTGTGACCGCAAGGCCCGCGAAAAACGACACCCCGTGTCATTTTGTTGAGTTTCTCAATGGTTTTACCCTCTGGTAATTTAACATAGCTATTGAAAATGGCCATTTATATATAGTGGATTTTCCCATTGAAAATGGTGATTTTCCATAGTTATGTTAAATTACCAGAGGGTATCTTAACAGATATTATCAGATATCTTGATGGTTGTCTTATCTAAGAATATCTCAATGGTTTGAAGAAAATGTGTTTTATCATCTTAGATATTCTTAGATTGAAACTCTTATATATATATATATATCACCAGCCGCTAGTATGCCGCTAGGAAAGTAACATAAACTAACATAGCTATGGAACATGGTCCAAAAATCATCGAGTTCCCATGATTTCCCTCAGCCCCAGGTGGTAAAACGTTGCGTCAACATCTGGTTTGGCAGCCAAGAGGTTTCTTGCGCGGAGTTGGTTGTAATGGTTGTAATCTTGTTTTGCTCCCATGATGTGAAATCCACGGGAAATTGGGAATCTATTCTGAATATCTATGACGGTTATATATATATATTATAATATCTATATATAAATCAGCATACATGTCATTTTTGGGGGGCGCGCCTGCGCAAACGCAAGGCTTTTGAGAACACTGTGAGATCAGAGGTCCTGGAAATCTTGAGCCGTGATTTGAGCGAACGAGTTTTTACCACTCCCTGGGTGCTTGGAGTAACTTCTCCAGTCGTTGCTCGTCCGTGATTTCAGTGGTGAAATCCCGAATTGAAATCGCTTTCGGCTACGTAGGTTTTAACACGTGGTTGGCCCAATACGGGAATGGGTGGAGATTAGCCATGAAGAATTGTGGTTTTACTGTTGGCAATACATGGGAATACGACATGTTTATTGTTATTCTGAGTTTTTTTGATGATTCCACACTGTAATTATTTGGTTTGGTTGCAGCGTTAATCTCAGGCAAAATGTGTTGCCGTTGTTGCCCGATTTGACGCCCTGAAATCTGTTCTGATACATGTTTGAATAGTGATGTATAGTGATGTCATATGGCTAGGGTCAAAAATTATGGTTTTAGGGCTCGCAGGTTTTGATCCAAACCCTCCCATGTTGTGGTATTCTTAGGTGCCCAATGACAATCTGCCCTCAAGAAACATGGGCAAACACCTTTTGCTTAGATTCGTCTAGTGGTAAATGTCCAAATTGTTTCTTTATTTTAATTTGCTTATGTCCGGGAAACCACATAGCAACCCCCAAAGAAACAGAAACGACAAATCCTGCCTGAAAAGGGGCAAATAACGTTCTATTTTGCAGGTTTTTTTTAATAATCTATCGCTGAAGTTTCTGAAAAGAACACGCCCAGTACCCAAAAGAAAGTAGCGCGTAGCGTAAATCATCCACTCATTTGCTGGAATTCTTGGGAGTTCTAAGTTTGGAAGGACATACCCAGTATATCATCCCAGGAAAGTTTGGCAAAAAACATTGGATGAAAGTAGCCTACTTGGATGATACCCAATGACAATTCCTGAGACGCACCCCTACAGATCTGGAAGTAATGGCCCTGAACATTAACAACTGGCTTATTCGTGCTTATTTCATGATATATATATATATATACATAGAGAGATCTCTTAGATAACCAACCAGTTACAGGAATTGTCATTGAAGGCCCCGCAGGGCTTACTGTAGGGCCATAGGGCGGGTTTTGACAACAGACCTGTCGAGTCCAGGTGTGGAGCTTCATGGATTTCGCGGCCAGCTTTGCTGAAAACTTTGATGTCGATTTATGGTGGCGTTCCGACAGCATTTGTTTCCTACTGGAATCTCGTCAGATTGCAGCCCTAGAGGATGCTGTTGTTGCTGTTGCTATGTGTTTTTTTCTGTGTGTCTGCTTGTTTTGCATTTTTTTCTGGTTCAGATGGGTTTATAGTGCTTTGTCATTTTTTTTGGAAGGGTTTGATGGGGTTGCCATTGTTTGGAGGGGTGTCAGATGCATTTATATACGATGTTTTTTTGGGGGGGAGGGCTGTCGGATGGGTTTGGGGGGTGTTTCACATGGGTTTCTCAAATAAGTTTATTGTTTCAAGGCGCGAATGAGAAAAATACAGCTATGGGTCAACAGCGGTCAAGTCTTGTAGCCCTTTAGCCGGGTCAGACCTGACCAAGGAAGGTTTGTCTATTTGGCTCTTGGCCATTCCAAGCATCAAGGATGTCATGATCCCTCTTAGCCGCCTGATGCAATCAAAGCCTGCAAGCAGCTTCGCGGAGGTCTTGAAGAATGCGGGAGTCTCGTTCATTGTGAGCATTCCGATCATGATCTTGCCGCTGGTTGATAGTTTACGGAAGAGTTGTTCAGTTTTTTTCAGCTTTTGTCTCATCATCCTAAGTGTTCTAAGTTGGTGTTTTTTGCAGGGTGTTTGAAATTGGCAAGGTTCAAGGGCCTACATGATTCCTGGATGGAAATCACCCGCAATCAGCCAATGGTTCTTCGCCAATTTCGAGGTAAATAGTTTGATTCATGAATGCGATGAAAGCATATGCAAGCCTGTTTATGTATAGCTATGTTGGTTAAGTACTATCACAGTGCAATGCCCAAAATGCCCAATTGGTCGATTATTTTGGGGGTCACCAAGGGGTTATATTTACAGATATGCTAGCTTTTATGATTGCTTTAAACTGCTATAGTATCATACTGTAACTGTTTTGAGGCCATAACCATCCACTATACATAACCCATGCCATTCGGGCCTCAACCGGGCAGCAAAAATGGTGTTATACATGAATCCATAGGAATTGATCTGGAAATGGATTTCCATTGACCATAAATCATTTACCCTCTGGTAAACTAACATAGCTATGGAAAACCACCATTTTCAATGGGTAAGTCCACTATAAATGGCAATTTTCCATAGCTATGTTAGTTTACCACAGGGTACCCTTTGGTTATTTGTTACATAGCCATGGTATAGATGGCCCATAGAAATAGATGGTTTACCTGGGTTTACCGAACTTAAAAATGGTGATTTTCCATGGCTATGTAACAAATTTCCAGAGGGTAATATATTTAATGTGAGTAAAACAATGTCATACACCCATTTGGGAATGGTTTATACCATCCATGTATAGTGAAATTGGGGATGGTTTATGAAATTGGTTTACCCACATAACCTTTTCAAATGACCATTGCACATAGAGAAGTGAAGAATATGGGACGTTCCTCGGGATGCAGCTAGTACACTTTGCAGGTAGAATCCCCTGTTTAATTAGTTTAATTGCAGTTAAATCAGCCCACACTTTAAAAACTGGGATGATTTTATGATAACCAAATCTGAGTTACATCTTGAAGGTCCTGTTTTTTTTGGGGGGGGGAGGCCATATGTTTTTTCGAACGCAAAGCATAGGTTGCTCTGTTACGTATGGACTCGAAATCCCAACCCGGCGCGGCGTGCCGTGACCTTCACCGGTTGCACGCTGGTGGTCTCCATGTGCTGGTCCTGCGTGGCTTGTGCGTTGAAGGCAAGGCTGCGATTATCGCGATGCTGAGCCGTCGCCTTTTGCTGAGCCAAAAAAGGTGGTGCCGAAATCGGTTGGATTTTTTTCAAGCTACCCTCTGGTAAACTAACATAGCTATGGAAAATCACCAGTTTTAATGGGAAAACTCACTATTTCAATGGCCATTTTCAATAGCTATGTTAAATTACCAGAGGGTATAACCATTCATAACATTTCATAACCATTCAGGACCATTCATAACCATTCATAACCTATCACTTGCAAAATGTAGCAGTTGATTGTAGATTCATAAGACCATATAAGACCTGTAAGTTAGCTATTGTAGATGTTATCTACCATAAATCATCAATAAACCCTACTTCACTTGGAACTTAACTATAGAAAGTAAGGTGACCAACCGGGGCACCACCTGGAATAATTCACTTGAATCACAACTCTTGAACCATTCGCTTCAGATTTCTTTTTAGCGCTCTTGATTTACATGTTTCCTGCCTGAGGTGGACCCTCAGAACTGCCTGGCGATGGATTTTCTCGATTTTCTCATATTTTGTGCTAATTCCTGTCTGAACCTTCATTTTTGTTTCCTTCTTGGAAGGTTTCCGTGGATCCATTGCCATCTGTTTGAAACTTTACCGCAGGGTGTGCCATGTTTAAGACATGGCCGTCCTTGGCGGCCCATTGTGAGGATTCCGTCCAAGTCGAGTGACTCACAGCCGAATCCCCATCATGTGAGGAATTGTTATGCTGGTTGGTGGTTTGGAACATGTTTTATTGTCCATAATATATATATGGGATACCATTATATATAGGATATTGGGATATTATCCTTCCCATTGACTTTCATTTTTTTTAAGATGGTTAAAACTAGTTAAAACCACCAACCAGTATGTCATTGTCTTGCTTGTTCATGCTTTGACGGAGATTCTTTGACGGAGAAATCGCTGGAAACTCATTGTTGAGGGCTGCGTGTTTGTTTCAGGTTGCACCAAGATCTATAAATCGCTGGAAAGCTGTACAAAGGTGGCGCCATGTGGCGCCCCCTAGTTATAAGTTCTTGCATAGACCCCAGGGTCTAGTTTGTTTTTTCCCCAAAAGCAACAGCTTACAGCAGCTTGGCACCAGCTTGGGGGGGCCAGCCTCGGAGTGGTGCAAAAGGTTCAAAAAGCAACCGCCAACAAACATAGAAAAGTAAAAAGTATAGAACAGTTGCAAACCTGGAAATGATAGGACCTAGGAAAACATCATCTCATCCTTTTCGGCATCTTTTTTGGTCTTGAGATACTTGAGATACCTGGTCTCCAATGAAGTTTGCCAGCAATGTTCGTATACTTTTTATTGAACATGTTCCGATTAGATCCTGCTGGAAAGCCATCATTGGATAAACTAAGTAAAGCATGTTGAAAAAATGGATATATTACCCTCTGGTAAACTAACATAGCTATTGAAAATGGTCATGTATAGTGGATTTACCCATTAAAAATTGTGATTTTCCATGGCTATGTTAGTTTACCGGAGGGTATTGGATCCATTTGTGGAGTATCCTATGGGTATCTTATTATCCAATTTGTTCATTGGACCACCAGATCATCGGATGACGCCCTAGGAACAAGTCTTCCGCCTCCTCTGAGTCCCTTGGGAACGACTGGGGATGATGGTGGGTGATCCGGAAGGGATTGTGAGGCACATGTTCCAAGAAGAATGGGCTTAAAGCACCAGGGATGAGTGGATATTGGATATCATTGGGATGTTTCCCCTGAGGATTGAATCTAGACAAATGGACATGCGACCCAAAGCTAGGATCAATGCTGGTTCGACCGTTTGCAACCGCAAATATTCTCCCGCCACTCTGCGGGAAGCCCGGGAAGCCCACCGAAGATAGCTCCAGCACTAGAAGCCTGACAAGCCCCTGGACAGTGTAACAGAGCTTGAAGCTGTTGATAACCATTGATAACCCATATCCATAAGGCCAGATTTGGGGGTGCACTCGTAGATTTCCATATATTACCTGAAGCTATTTCAGTGGTTCGGAATTGTGCTCAACTTGGCTTTAATGTCGTGGACACCCCCCAGTCTATAAGTTGGTTCTACATGTTATAGTTGTAGTTGGTTGGTCTTTTCCAATTCCAACTGTAAATAATTACGTTCTCTACAGCTATGGTTATGGCCCTTAACATTTGTAAATGGGATTACTGTATGCATAACCTCTAAAACTGAGGTTGTATATCATTATAATCCCATTGATAACTGTTAAGGGCCATAAATGTATCAACACGTTTGTTGGTCAAATGATAAACCAAGTTGCCTTTCCACATATTTCCCACCATATTTCCGCCATTGACCCAACAGCTTGTGGGGAGCAGGCCCCGCCTAGCCCCGGCAATCGTTGGTTAGCGAAGGTCCTAAAGTTCCTAAATTTCTTGAGAGTTGACTAAGGTGCTAAAGTAATTCTCTAAGGTCCTAGTTGGTGGAATTTATGTGGCTAAAACTCTTATATCTGGATGGTGGTTTGGAACAAGTCACGAAAGCTAGCGTCAGCTAGCTGGAGTCTTCTTGCTTTAGCAAGTATTCCGGGGGCTGCTCAAGGACATCACGTGATTTTTCACGTGAAAGGGGGGACCCCTCCCCCTCCCCCCCCCACCACCACCACCGCCATCGTCCTCGTCATCATCACCATCATCATCATCATCATCATCCTCGTCATCGTCATCGTCATGGTCCTCGTCATCGTCATTGTCATGGTCATCGTCATCATCATCATCATCATCATCATCATCATCGCCACCACCACCACCATCATTATCATCGTCATCATCATCGTCATCATCGTCATCGTCCTCGCCATCGTCCTCGTCATCATCATCATCATCATCATCATCATCACCATCATCATCATCATCATCATCATCATCCTCGTCATCGTCATCGTCATGGTCATGGTCCTCGTCATCGTCATCGTCATTGTCATGGTCATCGTCATGGTCATCGTCATCATCATCATCATCATCATCATCGCCACCACCACCATCATTATCATCGTCATCATCATCGTCATCATCGTCATCGTCATCATCATCGTTATTCAATTACAATTTATCATTATTGGCAATTATTGGCATTATCACGAAAGCTAGCGTCAGCTCGCTAGAGTCTTCTTGCTTTAGCAAGTATTCCGGGGCTCCCCAAGGA
>Ga0126342_10011931_pt1 | contig 15510 bp, 9 predicted proteins | sample Cyp1metagenome_FD_92528 | JGI IMG/M metagenome (GOLD analysis project Ga0126342, IMG submission 92528) | Coral microbial communities from Lord Howe Island, Old Settlement Bay, Australia - Cyphastrea 1 metagenome | ecosystem: Host-associated > Invertebrates > Cnidaria > Coral ...
AGAGAGAGATGGAAAGAGGGAGGGAAAGAAAGAGAGAAAGAGAGAGAGAGAGAGAGAGACAGACAGACAGACAGACAGACAGAAAGAAAGAAAGAAAGAAGAAAGAAAGAATACAGATTTAAGACAGAAAGAATAAGAAGAGAAAGAGAAAGAGAGAAGGAGAGAAAGGGAGACCCAGAGTCTCAGCCACTTTTCGGTCCATCAGTGGGTTCGCTCTGCCATCCACGCATCAAGTCAGCTCACTTCTCCTATAGCTTTCCTATCTTTGAAACTTCCGCCACCGTTTTGCGCGGTACTACATGGCACCCCTGGTAATTAATGAAAAGTTTGTTGCAAGAGCAGTCCATAGCACCCCCTCCCGCTAAAAGGCAGGTGCATTTTTCAGAAATAAAGACACCAAGCGTTTGGGTGCCGCAGCTTTGTGCTGTGTGAAGCCTGAGATGTCTCCAGCATGACCGCACGCACACACATTCAACGCAATGTCGCTAGCAACGTGCAACTGTTTCTTTTGCTTCAGAAAACCGATTCTGCAACTTTCATGGATCAAGTGATCGCAACCAAATACATTTGACGGCAATCAACTGGAAAGGCCTTGTGCTCAAGAAAGGTTTCTGACACCTTGGAGTTGTAATGGTTGATTGCGCGTTCCCTATGTAAATTCGCAAAGCGTTTTCGACCATGGCCGAGGTAGGTCCGTGGCAAGTTTTTTTTCTAAAGGGATACAACTTCAGGAAAACACGCTCGTCATTTTCTGGATTCTAGAGGACATACTTAAAAAACGCGTCTGCTGTTTCGAGAATGCTAGTTGGATGTCATTTTGATTGGTTTTCTAGCAAACGATGGACAGAAATTGCTCACTTTTTTGGTGAAAGAGCAAATCCTTTTCCGGAAATGCGCCCCGATGACAGCCATCAAAAAGATTGAATAAGCGATGTCCCTAGATTCATGCATCCTGGTTTGACTTCAAACATGTGCCTGTGTTCACTTCGGCGAGCCCTCCTCAAAATGAAAAGCGGCGTGGTTAGGGCCACCTTCTAATTCAGACGGGGATCGTTCTTGCATTATTTGCTGGAGCATCATTGGCATTTCATCAATATGAAACATGCTTGGGTTTCCCTACATGCAGCAGTGCAATTTTTCAAGCGCTTTATCATAGCCAGCCAAATCAATGATTGCGCATGTTGATCTGCAGAGCTCCAGATGTCTACAACCATTTTGGCCAAAATTAAGTTTTGAAAAATGTTCTTGGCCTGCGACGGAAATTTAAGCGGAGACCCATGGTGCCGCAAGCTGCCTCACCACGGAATATGCCATTGGAAAGTCCGAGAAGCCATCAAGTTGCTGTCGAGGCGCGCCTACTTTAAAACAGGATCATTTGGCATTCCGGACAGCTCCAACTGGATTGCCACTGCTCTTCTCATCTACGTATCCCGGCTTGTTCAATTCATGGGCTGCAGCTTCCCTACCAATAGGTTTGCGAATCAGAAATGTGGTAAGAAACACCGGCAAAGCTCAAAGCTTAGTCGCCCCACGCGTTGCATTCTGTAGCCCTGCGTTTTCGCCTTGTGCCAAATTGGGCAATGGCACCCAGAGGGGGCCAGATTTGGCTTTTCGAAGCTGGTTTGTTTTTACGTGTTAAAGGTTTGAACTTTAGCCATCATGTCCCCTGTCGCTTGTCAGCAAGACAGCTCTTGGGTCGCCTGGGCATGCCATGTCCGCACCAAAGTTTCGGTGAGCAACTCGAGAAAAAGTTGACCAGATACCAGGGGGATCCGCATTTCCCCACCGCTGCAGCAGTAAGGCACCTGCTGCGCTCTCCCAAAGGTCTTGATTGTCAAACGTGAGCAGAAAAATGGCCGTGCGCTAGCTAGATTTTCTGAGCATATAAGTATGATAAGTATGTGTGTGCAAATGAGAATCTGGAAACCAATCATAGCCAATCATTTATTTCATATAATTATTGTTGACAGGTGGCCTTGGTTTCGGTGGGTGTGGTTTTTGATTTCTTTTCCTTTGAAATAAGATAGATTAGATAAGCTACAAATGGAGGCACGCATTGAGACGCAGCCACGTTGCAACAGAGGGGTGGTTTATATGTCATATTTAAGATGAGAGGCTCGTTGTGAGAGAGGCGCGCTCAGTTGTTTGATCAGATTTGCACCCAACAAACGGATACCCAAATAAAGGCATTCCACTTCATTCAATTTCCATGGCCGTTTTGCGTTGAAACCAACAATGTCAAACTACGACAGGCTGAACCTGGCGTTTTCCCACAGCCCTGCCGCACATGTCGCAAAGGCCGATGGGCCGAATCGGTGTCGCCACCCTCTGGAGCGAGCTTCGTCCACGATCCCAGCAACGTGTCCGGGTGGTTGGGTAGTTCCAATCCGAGGTTTTGCCCCCACGGGTTGAGTTTGAAAAGTTGGTCAAAATTATAGTGATTCCAAGTAGGCTCTTTTCTTCCACGTATGTAATTTCGACACTTCCACTTGACAAGTTGCTAGTATGTGTCACCTTCTTTGGTATTAGCGATCCAAAAATCTAGTAGAATAATAATAATAATATGGGTTTGCCAGCGGCCAAGGACTACACTAAGGGATCTCGTGAACCCTAATTTTAGCGAATATTCCGAAGGTGGACCCGCAATAAGCGTTTTGACGACATGAAAACTCAAAATGGAAGGTTTGCGCGCTTAATTTTCGATGATTCTAAGTTGAAAATTGAAATCGCCATAAATTGCCTATTGAGCAAGTGGTTTTCCCGGTGGTATGTGCAAGACCTTGCCCGGACATTCAACCCGCAAACATTGCAGATCTCTTGCCATTCCTGAGCTTCAGGTTTATTCAACTATCTGACAAAAAGTGCGCAATATTCTCTTTGAGTGCTTGGAGAATGAAAAAACAACATTTGCTGTTTTCCTTTTGACAAATCAGATTGTCACGAAAGGTAGCTCCAGTGGGGCTACCTTGGGTTTTGCATGGTTTTGCTGATCGAAGTAAAGGGGAGGGTGGCCGCCTGATTATTCAGCAGCTAGTCATTTTAGTACCTCCTCCCTCCCCTCCGTCCCTCCGCCCCCTCCACGAACCCTGACTCTACACTCTTTTTGTGCTTGCGGCATGGAAGAAGCATTTCTTGCAACATGCTGAAAACTGCGTAGATGCCAGTGTTTTTGCTAGGCACTGGCCAAAAAACACTGTAAATACCGCGTTTTTTTGATGCAAAAAGCACCGTAAATACCGTGGCTTTGGGCTTCCAAGGCGCAAAAAGCATCAGTGTTTTCGGTGCTGTTTGCTCCGAAAATTTCAAAAAAAACGTGAAAACACCACCTATTTGACGATTTTGGGCCGCTACGGGACTGAGAAAAAAGCTGCACGGGTAACAGCGGCAACAACAACAACAACAACAACAACAACAACAAGAACAAGAACAAGAACAAACAACAACGAAGAACAGCAACAGCAACAGCAGCAACAGCAACAGCAACCACAACAACAACAACAAAATCATCGAAAATTATGATCAGAGTGTTGCCCGCCGGACCTTAACCACAAAGAATCTCCGAAGATATACCAGATAGAATGCCAGAAAGAATTGCAGAAATATATGAGATAAAATGCAACTGCCAGATAGCATGTCAGAAAGTATGTCAAAAAAGTGTCATTTGGCGGGAATCACTCGAAGAAAGTACTGTCATTTGTTCCGAATGCTTTCAAAAATTGACTTAAGACAGCCAAAATGACGCCTTGTGGGGCCCTGCGCGCAACGATAACGACATCAAGCATTTGATCACCTACCTTTCGCGTTCCCCCTCTCAAGTAAGTTTGCATAGCGCCTGTTTGGAAGTGAAGTTGCAACAAAAACATTCACTTTCACCATGGGCCAATCTGCGTTGATATATTCATCTCAGTTTTGTTTTTGCAATGGAATCTCGATATAGCATGCTTCTCCGCTGGGTGATCCTGAGCAGCATTTTCACAATTAAATGCCATTACCATAATCTCGGAAAGTAAAACGAACAAACGCTTCATATTGGCATGCGGGCACCAACAACGAACAAACAAGTCCGAGGACAACCGCCGCAATCTTTCGAAACCAAACGGTCTGAAGCATTGCCGCTCTCAAAATTTGAAAAACTTGGTACCTAGTAAATGTTGGATGATGTCCTCCGAAAACTTTGGTGATATCATGTGACGTCCTGAGAAATTACGCTGCCCCCCTCTGGGCTTTTTGACAATGTCATCAGAAAATCCCGGTTATATCCCCAGAGAGCGTTGCTGATATCGTGAGAAATTTCTGCTGATAATATGATTAAGCTGTTTTGATCCTCAGACAGTTCTGCTAACCTTCACAATTTGTAATTAGTTGTCCTCAATTTGGATGAAGTTGTTTCTCATCTTTTCTTGGGGTGTTCATTGAGCATCATTGGGCTGGGTTTGGCCTACTATCCAATCCTCACAAATTTCATCAATTTCTACAAATTTCCGATGAAACGTCCGATGACATCCTTAGAAAATCGCGATGATATTCAGAGACACTGGTGATATCCGCAGCAGCCAGTCCCAATTTGCACTGAAAATACGGGCAGCGTTTTGAGGAAAATGCTCCCTGGAAATTGCAGCTGATATGTTGCAACAAAAACTGACCCTTGATCAGCAGATTTTTCAATATATCTATCTATCTGTCTGTCTGTCTATCTATCTATCTATCTACCTATCTATCTATGTATCTACCTATCTATCTATCTATCTATCTATCTATCAGAATTTTCTGATGATTGTCAAAATTTTCTGCAGAACCTTCAGATGTTGTTTCGGGTCTTCAGAATTTTCGAGCAATAAGTGTGTTATTTTGTGAAGATGTGCCAAAAAAAATCAGAAAAAAAACCATATTGAGTGAAAATTCTGACAACTCTCCGAAAATTCTGAAGGCCTGTCAGAAAATTCTGATTATGAAAAATCTGATACAATTGAAATTTCCGGTAATCTTCAGAAAATTCTGAGGGCCCTCGGAAAAATTCTCAGGGGGTCCTCAGAAAATTCTGAGGAATCCTCAGAAAATTCTCGGGATTTCCCAGAAATGGGATACATCCGGTGTTCGTCAGAACGACGATCCTTGCAAAAACAAGTTTCTTCAAGAACAAAAGTAAATCACGAAGCACGGCCCTTTTTTGTACACAGGCAACACGCACTGTTTTACTTGTTTTGTATGTTTTTCCTTGATCACCGTAGCTATTTTTTAACATATCAGAAATTATGATAATCATCAAAGATATATTTTTGATAATCCAATCGCCAGATATATCCAGTGATTGTCAGAACCATGATCCTTGACAAAGTCTGATTCTCAAAGGAAGAAACAAACACAAAGCACGCCGCTATTTTGTATACATACAGCACGTGCTGTTCTACTTGTTGTGTTTGCCGCCTCTGTATCTCTTCTGAAAATTATCTGTATCTGATGCATGTCGCGAAAATGATATCCTCATAAAATCCTCATGAGATCCCTCAACTGTTCTGATGATCGTCGCAAAATTCTGATATCCTCGGAAATGGTCCATGATATCTTCAGATAAATCTGATGACCCTCCGAAATTGCTGAATGTATCCTCCAGAAATTCTGCTGATATCCTAGAATCTTAGATGTTTTCTGATGATACCGTCCAAGAATTATTTATGATGGCATCCTCAGAAAATTCTGCTCCTCAGAGATTTCTTATCCTTTGGAAACTGCGACGGCATCCTCAAAACACAGTTTCCCTTAGTTTTTTTAAGTGAACCCCACCAAAAAAATATATGTTATCCTCCGAAAATGTTGCCATGTTGTTCATTTTCCTTGAAGCAGTTTTATCATATATATCCAAAACATCCCGGAAATTGTTTGATGTACATTCAGGATATTCTGACTGCCGCACGAACCTTCTGTTGATATATGTGGATCTCCTGAGAAAATTCGGATGACATCCTTACACAATCCGATGGTATTTTTTCCTCAGGCCGGTTATATGGCTTACAGAATTCCGCCAAAAAATCATTTCACCCGGAAAACGCAAATCACGCATGTTACACACAAAAAAAGGACCTCGCGAAATCTACCAAATCTTTTTGCTGGTTCCCTGCATTCATGGTAAATATTGGCAAATTGATGTTCCTTACATGGTTGGATTCCCCACTCGGAGTTTATGGTGCAACATTTTTCAGGCATCATAAACGCATATCGACCCCCTCTATAGCAGAATTTATGCCATAAACTCAAATTGGGCCAATAAATAGGACTTCACGAAAGTTCTTGGACTAGGCGCTATATTTCCATAAACTACTGTAAATTTGAAACGTATGCTCTAGTCGCACCTCAAAAATTTGAGACGATTACACTTAACGGATCCATGGTGGGTTTGACGGAAAGGTCGACTGTGAGGTTGGCGGTGCGTCAAAGTGTCCGTCAAGGTGTCGTCGCGACAAAATAAGGTTCAAGTTTGTGAGATAAAGTTTTTACGTCCAAAAAAATGGTTATGAATCCCCATTGCCATTTCCTAGAGGAAAAGGGGTAACTCAAGCGATTCTCTTGTCTTGGACAGAAACATGTAGAACAGTCTATTATACACATTTTGCATCATTTTGCCCCGCGATTCCTGGAGAACTCTGCTATTGGCTTCTCAGTCAGTTATAGTCAGTTATAGTTTGAGAGATCAGGTTCATAAGGGTTGGAAAAACACAAAATCAAGCGGGCTACTGTCCGAAGGCTTCCTAGGCCAGATGCCCTAAATTCAGCCTTCTATTCCACGTTATTTTCTAGATAGGGGCTAGCTTGTTTCAAGATTGTAGGCGCCGGATTGCAGGTTGAGTTTTTGGAATATTTTTATGTTATTATATTTTGGGGGGGGAGGTGGTTCCTGGGGAATATGTAATACCTGCTTCAGCAAGGGCTGCCCAGTTCATGTCCAGGGAAAACATTGGTCTTGGCCTTCACTTTGTGAAACTTTTTTTAAAGGGATCATTTTTATTTTGTTTTTGAATGCTATTAATCATTTTCCGCGCCCAAAGTGGTGAATTGCATTCTCATGCGCCTGTTTGCTTTGAAAGAATGCATGTCCAGAACAGACATGAACTCCTTTAGAAAATCCACAGGCCAGGAAAAAATCATGCATTTTACCTGGCTTTTTCATTTTCTAGGCTTTTTACTGGTCCAGCAATTTTCTGTCAAAAACCATGAATAGCAATGAGGATGGTTATTCGTCAGAAATGTGTTGTTTAATGCGCGACGGGCACCTTGACGGATACCTTGACGGACCGTCAACCTTACCCCGACGTACCCCGACCTAATGCTTGCGCCACTAGAAACTTTCAACTCACATGTCGTAATTTCAGATAAACTATATTTTACTTGGTTTTGCCGCCGCTGCTTCCAGCAGCCTTGCTAGATGGCGAAAGAGAAAACAAGGGCTTCCACCCGAAGGATTGGGGGAGCATATATGTTCACCTAGGAAGGGTTGGCCATCTAGCTTGCTTCTTTGAAGCGTTTTTGCCCACATACATTGACATACATCTAGCAGATAGCGTGTTCGAAGCGCCAGAAACAATATGCGATTGTTGTGTTAACATGCAAGTAATTGCCAGTTGTACAAGGGCTGATTGCATTTCATGCAGGGTCTTGCGAACAATGACTTGCTGCTGTCATTTGAGCTAGAATTGGCATCCTGCTATGAATCCTGCAGCGTTATGCTGTGTGCGCTTGGAGGTGCCATAGGGCAGCGATTGCATGATCTTTCTGCTTCAGTGGTTCCTGACATGTCAATTTGGCAACAGTTTGACAATGCAGCTTGGTAACGGTGCTCCTTCCTTTTTGTCATTCTCTTGCCTAGGGTTTTTCGGTCTGCCGGCTGTTTGCAGCGAGGATTGGTTTTCTTACGGGCAGTTTGGGCTTGGGTTTTGTCACTCCGCGCCGCTTGGCTCGCTGAGAGAATTTGGCTTGACGTGTCAGGCAGGCTGCGGATTGCCGACCGGAATTGTTCCGGAACATGAACGTCGTGAGAAAATCGTGAGCGACCGTCTTCTTGAGAAATATCTTTCTTGAACAATACTGTATTCCTTCTTGTTTTGACACGCCCAGCTAGCCACTGGCTGGAGTTCATGTTTAGTTTTTGTTTCCTCGCGAAAAATAGGTTTCTTGTGTTTCCTCAGTATTTGGCGGCAATTCCAGAGGAATGCATGCGGAATCTTGCGGATAATTTTGAGAAGAATAATCACGGGGGAAAAGCTTGGGGGAAGCCATTAGCACATGCTGCAGAAACAAAACGCGAAAAACACGGAAGTTGGAAAATGAATGCAAATGAAGAAACAAGATTGGGGAACACATTTGGAAAAATATTGAAATCTTGAACAAGAAGAAAAATTTAGGCTGAATCCCGGGGAAATCATGTGGCAAAATTTGATGGAAAAACCTGGTGGCAGACAATGTCATTAGCGAGAAAAGGGCCCGGAAAGACATGAAACGAGCAATCTGCCGTTTTGCCACCCGGACCCCACGTCGTGCGCGGCGAAGAACGAAACGCCTTGGCCTTGAGCGCCGGCCTAAGCCCTAGGTGCGAAATGCCAATAACACTAGACGACGGATGGCCCGAGAGCGTAGAGGAGCAGAGTCTTCTGTGGTTAGAATAGAGACGCTATATCACAAGACAATATATTAAAGATGTATTTTAGGCAGACGAGAAGAGTAGACAGTAGACAATATAAAGTCCAAGACAATAGTTTGCATCGTATCCTTAGTAAAGTTTTTCACACACAGAACAGAACCTTTTACACACAGACGCTTTTGCACACAGAAGCTTTTACACACACAAGCTTTTACACACATAAGCTTTTACACACAAACACTTTTACACACAGAGACTTTTACACACAGACCCTTGTACACACAGAAGCTTTTACACACAGACACTTTTACACAGACGCTTTTACACACAAACACTTTGACACACAGCGACTTTTACACACAGACGCTTTTACACACAGACGCTTTTACACACAGACACTTTTATTCACAGACGCTTTTACACACATAAGTTTTTACACACAGAAGCTTTTACACACAGACACTTTTACACACAGACGCTTTTACACACAGGCGCTTTTACACACAGACGCTTTTACTCACAGACGCTTTTACAAGCTTTTACACACAGAAGCTTTTACACACAGAAGCTTTTACACACAGACACTTTTACACACATTCGCTTTTACACAGAAGCTTTTACACACAGAAGCTTTTACACACAGAAGCTTGTACACGCCAACCCAGAATTAATTGGGCTTATAACACTAATGAACTCATCCATTCTCGGGGAAATGCGACTGATTATGTCGCCTCAATTAATCAAGACAACAACATTTTTAGAGTTTGCAAAACAACGGTTCATATAAGCCAGGCGCCCAAGCGTCTCACTTAGTTGCAGGGTCCCTGCACGAGGCGCATGGTAGAAGAAAAAAAGCTTGTACACGCCAACCCTTTTACACACAGACGCTTTTACACATAGAAGCTTTTACACAGAAGCTTTTACACACAGACACTTTTACACGCAAACATTTTTACACACAGAGACTTTTACACACAGACCCTTGTACACACATAAGCTTTTACACACAGACACTTTTACACACAGACGCTTTTACACACAAACACTTTCACACACACAGAGACTTTTACACACAAATGCTTTTACAAACAGGCCCTTATACACACAGAAGCTTTTACACACAGACACTTTTACACACAGACGCTTTTACACACAAAAACTTTCACACACAGCGACTTTTACACACAGACGCTTTTACACACAGGCGCTTTTACACACAGACACTTTTACTCACAGACGCTTTTACACACATAAGCTTTTACACACAGAAGCTTTTACACAGAAGCTTTTACACACAGACGATTTTACAAGCTTTTACACACAGAAGCTTTTACAGACAGACACTTTTACACACAGACGCTTTTACACACAAACACTTTCACACACAGCGACTTTTACACACAGACGCTTTTACACACAGACACTTTTACACACAGACGCTTTTACACACAGACACTTTTACTCACAGACGCTTTTACACACAGATGCTTTTTACACACAGAAGCTTTTACACACAGAGGCTTTTACACAGAAGTTTTTACACACAAACGCTTTTACAAACAGGCCCTTGTACACACAGAAGCTTTTACACACAGAAGCTTTTACACACAGAGACTTTTACACACAGACGCTTTTACACATAGACGCTTTTACACACAAACACTTTCGCAATTTTACCCCAGTTTTTGGCGATCGAAGACCGGATGCGAGAAATCGCAATTTTACCTCAGTTTTTGGCGGGGGAACCTCATTTCGTGCGAAAGGGATCGCCGGACCTTTTGCGACTCGCAATTTTACCGCAGTTTTTGGCGATCGAACCTCATTTCGTGCGAAAAGTTTGCTCCCGGACGCGAGAAATCGCAATTTTACTTCAGCGTTTGGCGATCGAACCTCATTTCGTGCGAAAGGGTTGCGTTTCGTGCCGTCTCGTTGGCACTGCCCCGCGCCTTCAAGAGAGAAATAGAAAAGAAGGAGAAAGCAAGAGGGCAAGAGAGCAAGAGGGCAAGGGAGAATGTGAAGATGAAGGTGAGAAGATGTGAAGATGTGATGTGAAGATGAGAAGATGTGAAGATGTGATGTGAAGATGAGAAGATGAGAGGGTGAGATGATGTGAAGATGTGAAGATGAGAAGATGTAAAGATGTGAGGATGCGAAGATGTGAGGATGTGATGAGGATGTGAAAATGTGAAGAGGATGTGAAGATATGCGAAGATGAGAAGATGTGAAAGATGTGAGGATGTGAGGATGAGAAGATGTGAGGATGTGAGGGTGTCAGGATGAGAAGATGTGAAGATGTGAAAATGTTTGACAGACCCCCACTATTAGAAGAACCCTTCGCTCAGACGCTCTCGGGAAAAAATAAACCCAAATTCCAAAATGCCAATGACGTGCTCAAGGAAATGCAGCGGGGAAACATTGGCAAAAAACATGGCGCTTTGGGGGATACAAAGTCCAGATGCCGCCAAAACTGATGATACGTTTTGCGATGAATATTGGGGCAACTGTTTGTAACGGCCTCACCCTGCGGATATCAATTTCCAATAAGCTTTTTGATTTGGAGTTCACATTTTCCCATATCCAGGGGCACGCCAAATTCTCACACACATGTAACAGCATGAAGAAATCCCTTGCACGTGAGGCATTGCTTTCACCATCAGAAAATGCAGCTTACCGAGCCTTCCAGCCTGGGACTTAGCGATCAGCAAATAGATGATTGTGACAAAATCTGCCGCGCCATGCGTGGCAGTTCTTGTAGGTTTTGCTGCTGAATCAGCAGCATGGAGAGCAGCTTGTTCAGCCAGCACCCCGGTGTCTTGAGCAATCGTACTGTGTCCTCCTGTGGCATACCGCATTGACCACAAGCGCTGATGAACTCCACTACAACAGATTTGAGCGCCCCTTTATTTTGCATGCGCTGGCATGTTCGGCGTGGTGGCAGAAGTATTTGTTGGGTGACGCATGCCTTTGGGAGTTGCGTGCAAGAGTTTTTGCGATTGATTTGGCCTGCACAGCGGCGTCTCTGCCATCACGCTTCTCAAGCTTGCACTTTTTTCAATCATTGAAGACATCCATGGTTGAGTTCATGTGGCACGTGCGGCGGCATGCCATGGCCAGTTGAACATGTCCACATGTCAGGCTTTGCCAAAGCGGCAGAAGTGCGGATGCCAGAAGGGTCCCGCATGCTGGTACCGTCCACGGGATAGGGTGTGCAAGAAGAGCAACAGGCAAAAGGCTGGTATACGGATGGCGTAGGGAACCCACACGTTTGGCCGTGACAACTCCACAAACAGAGGGCTGGCCCAAACGAGCCATGATGCTGGCCAATTGTTTGTTGCGCGTTAGCTGTGGCATTTGTAGGTGCACTGGCTTGACCCTGGCATGCTCACACGCTCCTTTCCCAGGTGTTACTGCGGAGTTCACCGTGAAGCCTGACCCATATCCACGACGCTCGCTGCCAAAAAAACTTTGTCAGGCGACCCCCCATTGGAGTTGAATGTCTACTCTCAGAAGACCTTTCACTCCAGAACAGAAGCTTTCAGCAAGAGCATGCTTGCCATGGGCAACTTAGTGATTCGTGCTGAAAGCGTGCACCATCAGATTGTTGCCCGGTTTAAGGATCAAGTTCCAGCACCCGCTACTCCAAGACATGGAACCCCTTTCCTTGCTGCGCGAGGGCTGCGCGTTGATTTTGTCCGGCATTGGCGTACTATATGGCGTGATTCAGCCTTGGCCCTCAGTTGACCGCGCCAAGGTAGAAACGCTTTCCCTGTGCGTTCTTCCGCCGTATCCAGTTCTTTTCGGTTTTTTCATCGGTTTTGCCAAACACACCACATTGAGAAACACATAAGCCGCATGACTGGCAAGTGCGTGTTTGAATGCCTGTGGGCATCGGTCCAAAGTTCGTGGTATTGGGTTCTGAATGCAAAGGCCCTTCATATGATGTGTTGAACCCTTGCGATAGTTCTTGTCGAGCTCGCGAAAGGAAAATGCCGCTTCCCCCAGAATGGCCGCCGCTTTCCGATGACATAGTTTAGGTCAAACCTCAGGTGACGTAACGTATGTAGGCAATGTAACGTGACATAGTTTCATGACGTGTAACGCAATGTAACATAATGTCGTTTATATGATATGTAGGTATGCTGTTATGTATGAAAGGACGGACTGGATGGATGCATGAATTCATGGCTGCAGGGACACATGCATGGATGGATAGATGATGATAGATGATGGATGCATGGATGCATGGATGAATAGACATCTATATAGAATTATATAGATATCTAAAAGTGTCTTTTAGTAGAGCGTTTTAGGGGGGTGGGTGCTCCCTTCTGGTAAGGACTTTTTTTTGGTGATTTTGCGCAGTAAGAGCCTGTTTTTGTAGCAGGGGGGTTGGCACAAGGCTTTGTAAGTAGCGACCCACCCCCTGGAAATTTCAACCCCCATCCACAACACACACCCACAAATTCCATTTCAACGCCCGAACTTCAGACGCCTCTGGTCGTCACTCGCTACGCAAATGCCCAATATCTACTAAGACCAATGATTTCAATTGATTTCAGATATTTTCGCTTCAGGCACTCAATGAATAAGTGCTTAATCAAACTTATTTTAACTTATTTAAAAACTTGTTTGAACTTATTCTTTGAAACATCCAAAGCCTTAGAACCTATAGTGTGAAGGAATTAAGTTTTGTACTTTTTTGAAAACGATTGAATAGAAGAAATAAAACTGCGGAGAAAAAAAACGTTTTAAGTATAGATTGTGTTTCTTCGACTAGGTGAAATATTTTTCCCCAACAGAGCGAAAAGGTCCCGGAGCAGGTCGGAGCAGCCCAAATCCGCACTGCCCAAGGTTCCCAAGCAGGTTCCCAGGAAGGCAGGAAGGCTCCAAGCAAGGTTCCCAAGAGGTTCCCAAGCAAGGTTCCCAGGAAGAGGTTCCCAAGCAAGGTTCCCAGGAACAGGTTCCCAGGCAACGTTCCCAGGAACAGGTTCCCAAGCAAAGATTCCCAGCAACAGCTTCCCAACAACGTTCCCAGGAACAGGTTCCCAAGCAAGGTTCCCAAGCAAGATTCCCACGCAAGGTTCCCAGGAAGAGGCAAGGTTCCCAAGCAAGGTTCCCAGGAACAGGCAAGCAAGGTTCCCAAGAGGTTCCCAGGCAATGTTCCCACGAACAGGTTCCCAAGCAAAGGTTTCGAGCGCACCCAAGCGCGCCACCAGAGCCAGCCCAGTGCCCCAAGTGCCACGCCTGCCACGCGAAACGAAGGTGGATGTCACCAAGTGCCGCGTCTGCAACGCAAAACGAAGGTGGATGCCGCCAAGTGCCAGGCCTGCCAAGCAAAACGCGGGTGGATGTCACCAAGTGCCACGCTTGCCACGCAAAGAGAAGGTCAATGCCACCAAGCGCCACACCTGCCACGCAAAGTGGCGCGGCGCCCCGGGGGACCCAGCGCGCCCAAGCGCGCCACCAGAGCCAGCCCAAAGTGAAAGTGGATGTCGCCAAGTGCCACGCAAAGATGGTGTGTGACAAAGTTGTGTGAGTGAGAGATGGTGTGTGACAAAGTTGTGCGTGACAAAGTTGTGTGTGAAAGATGGTGTGTGAAAGATGGTGTTAGAAAGCTGTGACAAGGTTGTGTGAAAGATGGTATGTAACAAAGTTTGTGCGAGTTGTGTGTGACAGATGGTGTGTGACAAAGTTGTGTGAGTGAAAGATGGTGTGTAACAAAGTTTGTGCGAGTTGTGTGTGACAGATGGGTGAAAAAGATGGTGTGTGACAAAGTTGTGTGAGTGAAAGATGGTGTGTGACAAAGGTGAGCGGAGCGGACGGGGCCGGGACCGGGACCGGGATACAGAATCAAAAACAAGAACCCCACACAAAGATGTGGGGAAAGAAATAGCGGAACTTAACACAGAATAAATTTCAAAAATCAACTTAAACAAGATATTAGTAGGATAATAGTAACTTATACGATTTTTATTATCCTTGTTAAGTGCCTGAAATGAAAATATCCAAAATTAGTGGTCTTAGTAGTCTCGGCGCTTCCGAGAGCGGATTGTACACCAAATCGTCTCTTCCCTGATGAATACCCCTAAGTTGATCCTCTATAAAATGCACATGCTTTACGTCTATAAAATGCTGTTCCGGGACTCATTTTATAGAGGCTTTGCTTGGCCGTCTATAAAATGCCCCTCCAGAGCTCCCTATTTTATCATTTTATAGAGAGCTTCCTTCCCAGCATCAAATATGATAGAGAGGTGCAAGATGTTGCAGATGGATGATGCATTTTATAGGAGGGATTCTTTGCAAAATGTTACCGTTATTTATGGACCATGTTGTGAAAGGAAAGTGCATTTTATACAGGGAAACTGGGGGCAACCTTGATCTTCAAGATGATTTCAGAGCATATATTGGCTTGTATGGAACGGGCATTTTATAGAGGCTTTACTTTCTTGGTATTCCGTAGGTGGCAGATGGTGGCAGTTTGAAGGATGCACATGGATGCACAGTGACTCTTGCAACTGTAGGGTCTGAGTCGAACACACGCGTGTGCCTTGCAACCTTTATTGAATACCGCTGGGCCAGCCATCTAAAATCCCTGGGCTAGTGCCCACTGGCTATAGCCAGCTAAGAATTTAAGCCAGGCAAATCTTGAAGTCACTGGGGTGAGGACAAAGAAATTTCAAAGAGATCAGCATTTCCAGAGACTCATCCGGGGAGATCAGCCTGCTATTCCCGGGAAACGTGTCTATAAAATGCTGTCTCCGACTAAGGGAGATCCGCGGATGGACGGGTAGGGGGCATCTCCAGTCGGAAACAGCATTTCATAGAGACTCATCCGGGGAGATCAGCCTGCTATTCCCGGGAAAAGTCTCTATAAAATGCTG
>Ga0126342_10011932_pt1 | contig 15510 bp, 13 predicted proteins | sample Cyp1metagenome_FD_92528 | JGI IMG/M metagenome (GOLD analysis project Ga0126342, IMG submission 92528) | Coral microbial communities from Lord Howe Island, Old Settlement Bay, Australia - Cyphastrea 1 metagenome | ecosystem: Host-associated > Invertebrates > Cnidaria > Coral ...
TAGAAAGATAGATATAATTAGATAGATAGATATAATTAGATAGATAGATAGATAGATAGATAGATAGATAGATATAATTAGATAGAAAGATAGATAGATAGATAGATATAATTAGATAGATAGATAGATAGATAGATATAATTAGATAGATAGATAGATAGATAGATAGATAGATAGTTTCGGGGTGACGGACTCTTTGTTGCTGACTTTCTGTCTCCCGTTCATGGTCTCCCTGCATCCTGTGCTAGTGTTTGGGTAAGAACTTCACAGATGTGCTCACAGTGAATCCTTGGCCCACGCGACTTTGAAGGCGAACCTGAATGGAGTAGAGGCCGAAAATGTGGGTCAACCATTGGAATGATTTCTGTATCAACTGAGTGGCAGCCACTGTTTTGTTTCAATGTTTCTTGTTTGACTCTCTGATGAGATTAGAGTTGACTCATTTGTGTATGGGGACAGGTGGCCGTCGCATCCTGCCCAGCCGCAGGATGCAGCCAGAAATTCACTGGAAAATTTGGCAGCTCAGACATCTGCGGAGGTGCGCCCAAAGTGGAATGGAGTCGGAATGTTTTCCTCTTTACTTGACAGGACAATGAAGGAGTTCTCAAGTGTCAAGGGGTAAGTTCGATGTCGAAGATGGTTCTGCTCAGTTGAGGCTTCCCAAACAATGCCGGCTGTACTAGATTTAACTTTGGAGGGTCTTTAGCATGCAAGATTCCTGGTGATAGACACGAAACTATCAGGGGCCCAGCAGTTATATGTGGTTTTAGTGCATGCTCGCATTGATATTTGAGATAAAGAAAACCAGGCGGGTGGAGCCTGCCCTTCCAGTGCCAGAGGGAGCAAAACTGTCCTTGTTCCGATGTTTTGTCATAAAAGGATAAAAATTGCCGAGCTTGAACGAACTTGACCGGTTGGTTTTTGATAAACTGTTTAGTACCTCTCACAGATTCCAGTGCTGATTCGAAGTCGGCCGACAACAGCACAGTCTTGTGGGAGGAGCGACGCGTGAGATCAATTTGGAGAAAAAAGGACTTTGATAGATGTGTAACCCCTTTAAACTACAGCTCTGGATTTCACTGAGATTTGTGTTGCAATTGTTCCACGGCTCTTTCCCGAGACCTCCCACTCTGGTTGAGCTTAGGACCTGTCAGTCTCTTCAAGCAAAGTGTTTTGGATCTTGTTCTCCACCAGAAATGACTTGCCACCATGTGAGCTTCTGTTCTGGGATTGGTTTGCCAAGGCCTCCACTGACGCTGTGTTCAAATATTTCTCCACGGATTCTGGTGTTCCTGCTGAACGACTTTGGAATGCCATGCGCATTCTTGGGATCAACCCCAAGCAAGATGAGGATTTTTGGCAGCAATTACAGCTGTGCCCTTTTGCATTGAGATTATTACTTCCCTGCTTCCTTTTTCTGTTGATGCCCTGCTTCTGCCGTACTCAGGTCGACAAACATTTAGTAGATCTGGGTCGTCCGAAATACATCGACCACAAGATGTTTCACCGTTTCATCGAGGACTGAGATGAATAATTGGGGTGGCCCATGAGGTTTCATGAAGTTTCGTGTTTGCGTGCGTGGGTGTGAGCTGGGAGCTGTATGAAGTCTGCTTCATGTCCCTTTTGCAGATGTTCCAGAAGTGAAACAACTCTTTTGCATGTCGTACAGATCGCTCAACCGATCAAAGAAGCAACAACTGAAGTTCAGAGGCTTCGTGGAATCCCACGGAATTTCCATTGCTGGTGTTGGATATGCATGCTCGAGGGTCAGCAAGCTGCCGTGCAGGGCCATGCAGTCCCAACAGGCCAACGGGCCGAACGCCTGCAGGCCATGGTGGGGTCGGCGGCCCCATAAACAGTGGTTTGGTGAAGTCATGAGGGATTGGGATTTGATATGATTCTATTCGCTTCCTGTCACATTGTGCTGCGAATTTGGAGACAACCTCTGCACTTTGCTCCTGCATGGTGTAGGACGTTCTCGATTACCTAAAGCAGTTCGACAAAGACAGGAAAGGCGTGCTGTCCGAACAAGAACTGCAAGAATTGATGAGAGGCAGGATCAGATGGGTTTGGAATGGGCCAAAAAGGCTGGGTGCCAGGGATCAAAGGATGATGCCTGGCTGCCTGGTGCCGAAGTCTGTGTGCACATGCTGTCTCAGATGCCATGCCTTAAACAAGTACAATATCCCGCTCAGGAAGTCATTGAGGGAAAAACATGTCATTCAGCACGAGTCAGCATTAAAAAAATTTGGAACCACGGCGGAAACTATTTGGGAAACTGGTTGTCGGTGCGTGTATATTAGGACCCCTGGGTTCGCGTCCAGGAAGTGAGCTGAGTCAAGAGAAAGTCCAGGCCCGATGGGAGCTGCAGGACGGTGGAACTTGGAAATTGTAGCAGCTGGACGCTGCGGGAACCAGAGAAGGCTGTCATGTGTTCTTCACAGTTTCTCGCAAAACTGCATCCATCCATTTTTTTCCATTCGCTGCTTGAAAGGATTTACTCCTTGCTGCCTTGCATGCTCCGCCTTGCGAGCAAATGAATTACATACAAAAGTCTCATCCCTGAAAGTCTGGCATCCAAGGTGCATCGGCACGGATCACTGTACAGGAATTAAGGGCCTCATGCATCCATGCTTCAGACTCAGGGGGCAGTGCTACGTCTGAGATGGAAAAGGAGAGCCTGCACGCAGCAATCATGAATTGGCCCGCAATCACGCCGGCCAAAGCATTTGAGAAGGCAGCTGGATACGCCTTGAGGACGGCGGTACAAAATTCGCCGGTCGCCTCATCTCTTCCGATAGCAACTTTCTGAGGTTTCACTGCATTGGGGATTTGTCTTTTGTACATTTAATTGCCAAAATGCCAGTTGGCTTGGACACTGCTGCCCCCCACCTCCATTGACATACACGGTGCAATTTCACCTGAGGGAGCTGCAGTAGTAGCTGTACCCAAGGTGAAGTCCAGATGCTCACTTTTTGTTCGTCCTCTGGTTTCCATGGGTGCTCGCTCAGGTACACCCCTCCATATTGCAACGTCCAAACTGCTGCCAAAAGCCCCTGAAAAAAGAATTCTGACCCCTGTGCCAATTGTCGAAGCTCTCGAAATGTGAGTCCAGGAAGACCCAAAAATCTGGCTGAGCTTCTAAGTGGTCTAGGCCACTTTCTGGTATCAGAGTCAGGCATTCCTTCGGGTTTGTGGTGTCTGGCAGCGGAAAACGTTTCACAAGGGGAACCGCAAATAGTCGCTGAAACTCGCCTAGCCCTATATAGGGTGGCCGAATGTTTCCATGGGCTGCGCCCCAGTTGGAGGTTACCAAAATGAGCCGAGACTGCCGTGTCAAGGGATAAAATTTGTACCCTAAATCCCATCTGGCCAGCAAATGCATCAAGGCATGCATGGATGTCTGTGCTTCGTCTACGGCCACTGAAAAGGTGTACCACTAAAAATACTGGTCTGGCAGTGATGGCATCCACTGTAGCCGGTATTGACTGCCCGTGTTTTTTCGAGCCAAGATTCCTGTTCATTGAAAGAGAAGGGATTTGGAGCGCAGAAGAAATATGTTCTTTCACATTTTCCGAACCTCTTTTGACAGCTCTGCGCGGGTACAGCATATGTTGCTCCGTTTCCAATCTACTGATTTTCTGGCGCAGGAACGTCATCTTGGTCAAGATCTGCATCCTGGGAAATTCATATATTCTGTCCGCGAATGCTTGTTCCACCAACAATTCAGCTTCCATCAATGAACTCAGCGAGAACGTCTGGCATGATTTGTTCACCCCAGCTAATGTACACTGATTCAAGCCATGTGCCAAACTTGGGATCCGGATCTGCGCCCATATCAAGCCATGCATCCGGTAATTCCTTGATGGTGTCGGCATCAAAACCTCCGTCCTGGAATCGTTGAAGCCAAGCTTGGGTTTGTGTGGTAAGCTTCTGCCAAAACATGATTCGAAGTTGTTCAGCTTCTAGCGGCACAGGGTCAATGATGAGCTTTTCCCCACATTGCCCAAACTGGAGTCTTGTGAGTTGCAACTCTCTCTCTCTCACGGCTATCTTTGACCAGGGGAAAGGGTCCCATGGCTTGAAGGGCTTCAGCTTGGTTCAATCCGGTCAAAGTTCCTCCAGCAATAATCGGGCAATCATCAGTAACCTGGAGCCCCTGCCTTTGCAAAGCCTGAAAACATTGAGTGACTTGTCTCTTTCTAGGGATGTATGCAAGATGTTGATACAGTCTTTGTCGCGTCCACAGAAACTTTAAGCAACAGGGGCATGTCACCCCATCGATAAGGTGTTTCTCCTGAGCACCAATGTTGTGCGCCAGTCTCTTGTGCGCGGCAAGCCCCTGGGGGGTAGAAAATGCTCGCTGACAAAAGCAAACAAATTCATTAGTAGTAGCGTCATCTGCAACTGTAAGGTCATGAAACGAAGCCTGTTCTTTGAGGGCATGGAAAAACTGCGTGTGCAACCTATGCATCTGATGCATCATCCCTTCTTGTCGTAAATGACGGCGCAATGCAGTCTTGACCCTTCTCTGCCAGTCCCTAGACCCTTTCTGCCAATAGTCAAACAGATCAGTGAGATCATCAGTTCGGATTGGTGGTTGGTGCGAAAGATGGAGTTCAAGCTGTTGTAACCATGCCAGATCCGCAAGAAGACCATGCATGAGGGAATTGGGGCAAAGTGCATGTTCCCTGTGGAGAATATGTTGCAGCTCTGCCGGTCCAAATTCCCATAGGCGCTGAGCATACAAAAGCCGATCCACTGCATGCCTGACTCGAGGCTCTGGCTGTCGTGCTCTCCTAAGGATTTCAACTGCAGGAGTAGACGCAACCTCATCTGGCGTCAACCTGAGAACTTTGCGCAACAATCTGAGTAAGAAGGCTCGCAATTTGGCATATTGCCGTGTGGTCGGCGTCTGCCAAGCTCCAAGGCCAAAAAACAACTTAGTTCCAATCAGGGTATGGAATAGCTGAATTCGGGTACTTTCACGCAAATGTCTGTTGCAAAGGATAGGCCTGGCAACTTGTCCAAAAGCAGCCTGTGTGAGACCAATCCGTTGTTGTATCCCGACTTCCAGGCCATGATTGGCTGCAAAGGTAGTGCCCAGATGCTTCCAGGCCATGATTGGCTGCAAAGGTAGTGCCCAGATGCTTATAGCAAGGCACACAATGCAAGAAGACCTGCTGCTCTTGATACATGAAGCTACCACCAGGCTTGGATCCTAGTTGATATTTTTGCCTCAGCTGCGGAGCCCCACTTCCTCGGAATGTGACTACAGCGCTAGTCTTGCCCTTGTCAAGGTTGAGCAAAAAACCATATTTCTCAAACAGTTGCAGCAAAAATTGCAGAATTTTGCGCAATTCCCCTGGCATATCAGCCGCTCTGGTGGTGACCCAAGGAATGGCAAGATCATCTGCCCACGCAACAGATCCACCTGGAATGTCAAAGTCAGAAAGAAGTCTCTGAAATTCTTCCTGTCGTTGCGTCCATTCATGGAGTTGGCGCAAGATGTCTGCCATTAAAATGTGAAACGCGCAATCCGCAAGTGGACTGCCCGGTCTTGTGCCTCTTTTTGTGTTGGCAAACCGTCTGTGGTTTCCAATGGTCATCCAGGTCCCAGCATGAACATCCTTGATAGGCCGAATGAGAAACGGTGGTGCATTCAGTTGTTCCAGTAATGATGGCATGTGGAGCCGGTCACACATTTCTGATACATCAAGACCTTCCTGCTCAAGTGCTTGGAGTACGCTCATGATATCTTCTGGCACATGCACCCCCGACACCCGTTCTCTCACTAATCGATGGAATGCTGTCGCAAGGTCCAGAAACAAAACTGCCGAGGTGAGCTTCAAAGTGTCCATGACCCGCCCAAAGGCTTGCAGGGATTGCGAGCCATACATAACTGGCTGGTGGCTGAACGCTCCAAGTTGTCCTGGTGGTCGTTGCCGTTCAAGCAAGTGCATGAGTTGCATTCGTAGCAGCGCATGGACTCTTTTCGTGAATGTGGGTGGCAGCATAATACCACGGTAATTGCTAGCTATACAAGATGGCTGCCTTTTTTGTGAATAACAGCAAGAGGTCCACCTTTCCCAGCAATGGGTTCCTGCTGCCAAACCATCATTTTAAGTAAAAAAGGAAAGAATGCCTCGGCCATCTCACATGCATAAGTACGGAAGAGCACAGAAGGCAGAGCGTCATGGCCTGTAGCATCTGTAGCTTTGTGAGGCTTAGTCTGGCGCAAGACGTCCTCTAATTGCATCAGTGACGGAAGATCCATGATGCTAAGTTGTGTCTGCGCTGGTGGCAATTGCCTCTGCCTGGCATGGCATTCCTGCAACAGGTCTGCAGGTTCCTTCTGTTCGCCGGTTTCCAACTGCATAAAATGGGGCATCCACTGATCTTCCAAAGGCTCAATGCTCAAAGGGTCAAAACTTCTCCTTCTCTGTCGGAATTTGGGCAGACTTCTTCTCAGCACTTTCCAAAATTGCCTGGCTTCGGAAGGGCCTGACCATTTTGAACTCTCTTGTGCAAGGGTTTGATAGAACTCGATGTCATCTTTCCTGGTGGCTTGAGTGACAAATCTCCCAAGTGAACGAAAGTTGGAAAGTGCGATAGCAATGTCTCTGTCCAATTGTGTCAAGATGTCATCAAAGGCATGGGCTTCCTGCTGAAAACAAATCCCATGTATACCATGTCTCCAGGCTGTGAAGATCAGCTGCAGGGACGTGCGTGACTGGAGTCGGTGGCATCTGGCCAAATTGGCTCTCCATTTCCTTTTGGCACATACTAACTCCCAAGTCTGAGATGTCATGTGAGCTTTGTGCGGCTTGCGAAAATGCAGTGGCTCTGCATATCTAGTACATGATGCCAATGCGGCTTGGAGTTGGCCAAAGTGTGAATGAACATCAGGTTGACATTGGTTAATCTGGGCAGCTAGCAGAGTCTGCAGTGCATCGGTGCACATGTGTGGGGGGCACTGTTTCGTCTTCTTGAAGTCAAGAGTCTGCGATCTGGCTACATTCGACCATCTTAAACAAACTCTGGCAGGTCTGTGATCGTCCCTGGACAGTGAGAAATCCGTTTCAATGTCAGTCCACGAAAGACAACTAGCAAACGGCCAATCAAAAGGAACCCCAATGAGATCGTTCCTGGTCCAAGTCCCGTTCGGATGTTTCCAGGTGCCCGTAGGGCCCTGGTGCAAATCAGCTGCAATAAATTGGCAGAAGGCATCACTTTTGGGACATGACGTCTCAGCACCATGGGCTCCAATGTGTTGGTTGGGGACATCACCTACCCGACAATTGACATCAGCAAGTAACAGTTTTGGCCAGCTGTCGTATTTCGAACCGAACTGTTGGTCAACTAGTTGCCAAAAAGCATCAATGTCTTCCATTGGTGCACCAGTGTGTGGTGCATGTGCTGCAATGATGATGGTCTTAAAGAATTCATTGCATACTCGCAAGATCAGCAATCTGGGGTCTGCAGCGATTATGGCAAAATGGGATTCATCAAACCAGCCTTTAGCATGAGGTTTGCCATCGTCATGAAATGCAAATGCGTGGGTTTTCGCAAATCCAACCATGATACCAAAATGGCCTCGCTCATTAGCTGGTGCATGAAAGAGGAAATAATCCTCATTCTTCAGTCTCAAATCAGTTCTCAATCGGGTTTCCAAGATGGTGATTTCTGCATCCTTCATTTGTTGTATCAATGTTTGCATTCTGGTCGGACCACCGCTCCACAGGTGTCTTGCTGCTGCGAACCTGGTAACAGGGTGAGGACGTTACATGTAAGCAGCTGAAGCTTGACATCACTGTGGCCCACTTCAGCATGTTTGGTCGCCCCAAATGGCAGAGCCGTAGCACATTCAGGTTCAGTGGTAGAATTGCATGGCAACAGGAGATGATCAGATTGCCAAGCATAGCCTACATGCGATGTAAACAGCGCCCATGCCCATTCCAAAGATTGAACAAAGTTTTTCTTTGTGATCTGCTGAAAAAAAGCATCCCAGTTATGTAATGGCGTCCCTTGTGCTGCACAACTTGCGAGTGTGTCCACAAGTTCATTACCTGGATCGCCGCTGTGGCCAGCAACATGGAAATGCGCGCAGCTAACCTTCCAACGTTTCCCAATGATTCGGAGGAGGCTTCTGATGGCATGACAAGTGTTTGGGTCCTGCTTGGCTTGCCATTTGCCTTCCGATTGCTTGCCCACTGGAAGTGAATCATACACGAATTCAACTGTGGGTGATGTTGCAAAAATCTCCGCATTAATCTTAACAAGATCAAAGACTTGGTTGCAAGCAATGAGAGAAGCGGTCAACTCAGCAGTGTACGATTCAAAAGGAGGCTTCTGTTGTTGGACTGAGATAGCCCCTGCAAACTTCCAGGTTCCTTCTTGTAGTACAAAGGCAGCTGTTGCTGATCCAGAAGAATCTGTCTGTGCATGAAAGGAACCATCATAATAGACACGGATACACTCAACAGGTCCCTTCCAATCATACCAGTCAAGCCGGAGCCAGTCCAAGCATTGCGGTAGCCAGTGAGCTTGGGTTCCTAGCTGTGCCTCGACATCAAATGTGGGAAGTGAAAAGTGAGTATCAAGCCATATCATTGCCCGTTGGGCAGGTCCAAAATCAAGTTGTATCTTCTGGTCCAGATTGTTGTCAATGTCATGAGTCAGATCGGTTTGTTGAGTGCGAACATGCGTCTGCAACATTGCAAGCGTCTCCTCTTCTTGGTGGGGAATCAGTCGGCCTCTATCCACTTGCATCACAAAACTATATCCTGTCCAACATGGGATCGGATGCCCTGGCAAGAGTTGCAGTTGCTGGTACCAAATATCACAGTGAACTGGCTCTTGTTGGAAAATGCACAAGTCCTCATAGTTCACACCTTGCACAATCTGTTCAAAGGTGACATGTTCTGAGGTTGTAACCGCGATGCGCAAGGGCAGAGGGCCCAATCGTGAATCACAAATAGAAACAAGGGATGTGGACCATTCATCACGAGGTGCTTGTACCAGGATGACATGTGCGGTCACACCGTGTTCCAGCATCGGCGGAGCAGGCATTACAACTGAATATTCCACCTCAACATCTGGTTGTATCATCTCACTCCAGGATGCACGAATGCGCTGTTCCCAGTCAGTGAAATCTTGGGACAGCTGTACAGTTCTTGGTGTGTAGCATTTTGTCAAAGGTGATCTGTGGTTAACAAACCAGACCATGACGGTTGTGGAAGGCTCTTCATCTTCCCAGGAAAATGCATCCACTGCCCAGGATGAATGCAATGTCTGCACAAATTCAGACTGTGTTGTAATCTCCAGAGCATTAGGTTGAAATTCTGGTGCCGCAGGATTGAACTGAAACTCTCTGCAGTCATTCCTTCGTCCTTCATTTGTCCGTCTGTCTGGTCGTCTCCATCGATTTCTCAATGCCAATGGTTGATGCTGCATCAAAGTTAAATCCTCAAAGTGCAGATGTTCAGTAGGGTCGTTTTCGTCCAAGGTGGAGGCCGCTGGCACTACCTTCACCCGGACACTGTCTCCTGATTGAACTGCAAATGGGACATTGTTTGGCATCTCTCTACCGGCATATGTTAAGGTGCAACTTCGCTGTGAACAGAAAAATCCGATTTCCATGGTGTCAATCACCTGTCGAAGATCAAGTTGCCGTGTGACTGAGTAGGCTCCCTGTGAAATGCCATCATGCGCTGGACCCTCAAAGAGGGCGGTAATCACAATGGCTGCACGAGTTGGCTGGTGTCCCTGTTCCAAGAGGATGTGACATGCTTGCTGTTGTGTGCGAAACTGAGGTGGTTTTGAAGGCCGCACAACATGGATGGAGAATGGCAATCTAGGATCTAACAGATCCATCCAAGCATTTCTGAGTTCTTCTATCCACATGATAGGATGGTCGCTGAGTTGGATGTCCCTTGGTCGGATACAAGCCGTCCTACGCAAGTGGTGAACATACCATGTTTTAACTGCTAACAAATTCTCATTGTCCCATGCAGTGTGGACTCCATGTAATGGGAACAATTCGTCAATGGGGAGGATCCAATCGTCTGCTCCATCGTGCAAAGGCCGAATTCTACGTCGCACGTCTTGCCCCGGCAGGATCACAGGTATACCTCTGTTTTCTGTAGGTCCATGTGGGCTAGGTTTGCAGACTCTGGGCTGAGCCTCAACTGTGAGCTGAGTAAAAGCCACATCATCATCCCCATCTTGGATTGGGATTGAGTGAGCGTCCATGGCAGCTGCCATTCCTGGAGTCCAGAGTTTGTCAGGGACTGGCATTTCTACTGCATTCAATGGTGGGACAAACACAACAATGTTGAAACCAGAATTGAGTTCTTCAAGGTCACCTGATGTGAGGATAATTTTGCCATGCCTGATTGTGCATCGTCGAAGGGCACACAAGTCGACAACTTTGACCTTCTGCAAGACATGCTGAATCGTCGCAATACATCCGATTGAGACTGCGACATGTGAGACGGATGCATGGTGAAGGTCTTGTCGGACAAGTGAGATGATTCCAGCAGCATGCGTAGCTGGTGCACTGTTTTGTTCGATGACAACATGTACAAGTGTAGATTCAGTAAGTGTAGATTCAGTTTCTACCGATGGTGGCTGCGGTGAAACAATAGAAAATCTGACTGGTGCTAATTGGTCAACGTGATCAGACCAGGCATCAACAATCAATTGGCGCCAAGCACTGCTTTCTCTTCCGACCAATCTAACTGCTCGATGTATCTCGCATCTAGGGACTCTATGGTGGTCAATGAACCAAGTAGTCACATAAGCAATTGGTCCTTCATCAGAACACTCGACAAGTGCATGCAGGCTGAAGTGGTCAACTAGTTTGTCAAACCATCCATAGACAACGTCATGGTAGCCACTTGCATCAATTTGATGCCTGTGTACATGCACATGTTAAGGATAATGATCCTGATCAAATCCTACTCGGCATTCAGCATGAGTCTGAACAAGTGCTAAGGCCTGATGGCCTCTTGGCGCTGATGTGTAGTCTCCTGTAGCTGCTGCTTCTGCATCATCAATTGTGATTGCAAAGTTCAGTGCAGCTTCAGTGGGAACAGTTTGATCCAGTGGCGGTGTGGCAACAACTTTCAAATAATCACCATGTTGGATATGCCTTACACTTTGATCTTGCTCTGGCCAAATGTCATTATTGTAAAAGACACGGCACCTGTCACCTTGAAGAAGGCAGTAGTTGGCAAGTCGTGCAAGTCGCAACACATGTGATCTGGTGATTTGAGGTACAATCCTATGCGCCTCCTGGACACTTCTGGTGCTCGCAGCGTTCCAAACGGAGGGACTTGGAAGTGAACTTCAACATCCAGAATGATGAGTTGTTCCGTTGAGCCTAATGCAAGGTCATCAACATACTGGAGTATCACAGAATCTTCTGCTTCATGTTGCCCTGCTAGTATAGCTTGGACATTGTGGATGCCAATCAGATTCCGCAGATGCTCTCGAAGGAAGCTCGCGATATCATGAAATATGGAGTTATAAGTTCCCCAACGCACAAAACAATGAACAACATGCCGGTTCAACCTATAAATTTGAACACCCTGCCAATGTTCAAACTGAGAAGGCGAATCAGGAACGGGTGTACCTGCGGTATGTTCAGAGTTGTCATCTCCTTCATTCTGTTGAGCGGGAGAAGAATGCTCGTGGCGGTCATCTCCAAGAGTGTTCTGTCGATCCCTAGCAGTTCCAGCCGTTCGTGCAGAAGCCTGGCTAGGCTCATCTGAAATTGATGCAGCATGTCGGACCCTTGGAGTAATATGCACAGAAAACCCATGGCCGTCATGCATGTAATGAGCCGGAATCAAACTGAAAGGAATGTGCCGCCACCTAAAATAAAAGGTGCATGTTTGGGTGTTGCAAAGATGCGAGATGTCAGCTGCCGCCGCCAAACCAATACCGCTAACCTCATCAGGGAGAGAGATTGCTGGAGCGAATGGCCTAAGATGTCCATGTGCATTCTGTTGGTGGACCGTCAGCAAACCGGCAAATCTATCTGCATCGATACCTTGCACAACAATGACATCCGCAACAACCTGTCTTGGAATGTAGTTACGATCAGGATCTGGCAAGACAGTGAAAAACTGAACATCCTCAATTGGTTGAATCATATCCCTCCATGCATCAGCAATTTCACGTTGCCAGAGTACCCAACGATGATCAAGTTCAACAAACCGGGGTACAACCCAGCGTGGATGATGAAAATGATGCACATACCAGGTTCGGATTAGGAAATTGTTTTCCATCAGGAAATCATGAGGTAACGCTAAAAACCCTGGCAGATTGAAAATGTCTGTGACAAATGCTGGTGGTGGAAAATGTTCTGGTCGGTTGCGTGGTGCATGAGGTGTTTCTGTGCTAGCGACTGCAACACGTCTTGGGATGTTGTCTTGCTCGTCCGTCCGTCTCATTCGGAGTGGGGACGGCACTTACTGCAGGCATTTTCACCATTCCTGTCGCTGCTATGTCATGTGTTCCAAATCACTTCTTGATCCACCCACTGTTTGGCGTCTACGGTGGTGTAATCATTATTAATTAGATGGACGAACTGTGATGTCCTGCGACTCGTCATACTGGTCGATGTGCTCAGCAAGAACCTTGGACAGTTGGATGGGTCACATGGCTGGAGGCCTGTCTTCGGAAGCTGACGAGGAGCGGCGCCCTGGATGCATAAGTGGAATGACGTGCTGCACCTTTGTCGTGTTTTTTGAGGTAATTGAGCAGTCCAGTCTGGGAAGGGTACATAGACAGATGGTTTCCTTTATCAACGTGGTGACAGCATCCCATGAGTTGGACATCCCATGTCGAAAAAGTGACCTAATGAGGTGAATGTCACCTGGACATCAGCAAGCTGATCGAGTACTTCTTGGAGCTTTGGCCGCAAACAGCCGGCAGATTGGGCTTCAGTGGTGGAGTCTTAAAAAGAGGACATCGCATGTCCTTGTCCCATGTGCACAAGGCTGTCACACCCGACCCATGCATGGTGGGATAAAAGTTGCAAGAGTGAGGGGAGGACCGCAGTAACTTTCAAGAAGATTTGTTCGTTCAGGCAACGCGTTTGGTCTGATTGAAAGATCCTAAGAGATCCTAAGAGTCTAAATGCTTCTCTGCAGATTTTTGCACATCAAAACCACAAAATGACATGACATGAAGGTTCCTTGCCACCGTTGATGGCCTTGCTAGGTGAGGGCTGAAGAATTGATTCCTAGGCCTGGCGCTGAAGTGACTCAAGTTCCTTTTGGTCCTATGTATGAGCTTCGCATGTGAATGGGAGTTGTTATCTACTACGGTGCCTTAGAAGTGCTGAAAAGGCCAAAATCACTTACGCATGAGAAAAGAATATGCCCTACGAAGGCGTCACCAAAACCTGTGCTGAGAATTGAAGCACTTTTCGCTGAACCAGGCAACATCCAAAGATGTTCCTGCATTGGAAATATTGGAAGAATTACATATCTTCTTGACGTTGTGTTCCGGCATTGCATATGAATCAGCAGTGCCCCATGTTGATCAAAATATGTGCAAACGGTGACCAGGCAAGATGTCGCCTCCAAGGTGCGCGAAGCTGCTAGCTCAGTGGAGGATCTGTGCAGTCACTCTGTCCCCACTGGTCTTTGGCGCAAGAATATAACCATGAAATGGGCCCATCCAATTTGGAGATCATTCAGATCTGTTGTGTCACACATTTTGAGATTGAAGCAGTTTGCAGCCCCAAGGCCCTCGTTCAGATAGCAGAGGCAGAGGCCTGATGCCAAGCTACCAGCTTTAGACACGGGAATGCTATGGGATCCGCCCAATCTGGGAAGCTTATTCGTGCCATCATCCCTGTGCGCTGTGTCCTTCCCCTTTTGTCTTTGGCTGGAGAGGTGTTCATTAGTTTATTGCAACATCATTGTCGATAGCTGTGTGTTCATGACCATGATATTACATCATCATCTCATCATCTTCATCCTACTGCTCCTCCCCCCACTCTGCCCTCCTACTTGTCCGCCCCAGTAGCAACATTGGTTTTATTTCAGCAGAGCATCTTTATGAACGTGGGATATTCCTTTTCGCAAGAGAATCAAGAAATGCATATGCACAATTTATGTCACCGAGATGCAGGGGGTGGACTTTTGACGCCTTATGATTTCTCCACAGGTGAAGAAGTCAGGTTTGGTTTCTAGATGTTGGAACTTTTTTCCCCCAAACAGTGTGTCCACACTGATGGGTTTTACGGTAAGAGTTAAGGCCGGGGCTAGATGCGGCATTTTCATTTAAGTTCTCGCACAAACGGGCTCTTGTGGAGATCCTGTTGAAGTCCTCCCCAGGAGGTCCTTACATTAAGATCTTGAAAATCCTCTGCATTGGTGTTTGTATGAAAGTTCTTCTGGGACGCTCGTAGGAAGTTTTTGTATGGAGATCTTGTGAGCCCTCCATATATATTAGAGATCTATATAGAACGTCCTGCTGCTGCAGTTGCGATCATGTCTAACCTCGTCTGTTACTGTTCAAAAGCTACTGTTGCGTGCATCTGGCACATTGACTCCCTTGCGGGCGGTTTTCGTCGCGAAGCGACCGTGCATATATTTACTTTCTGAAAATTGCCTTGACAGCCCGGGACAAACCAAATAAGTGGGTAAACCAAAAACACATTGCAATTGGATTCTTGATATTGCTGTGAGCCTGACTCTGACTCTCCATTTTTTTTGCAAAAACACTTAATTAAAGCGCCATCTCTTGATCCTCAGGGCTGAAAAAATATGTAGGCCGGCAAGACCCCAAACAGTGTGGGGGGTTCAAGTGTAATGGATTCGGGAAGTCTATGTGGGCTGTCATGTTGGAGGATGTTTGGCCATATTGAACGTTTTTTAGGCACTTATTGGGCACTTTTTAGCTCCGTATGAAGCTATCTTGGCGCCATATGAGGGTATGTTGGCCCCGTTTGAGGCTATGTTGGCCCCATGTGAGCCTATCTTAGGCCTATGTTGGGCCATCTTGGCGCCATATGAGGGTATGTTGGCCCCATTTGAGGCTATGTTGGCCCCATGTGAAACTATCTTAGGTCTATGTTGGGCCTATGTTGGGCCTATCTTGACCCATTTTTGGCCTATATTGGCCCAGATCAACAATTTTGACCCCTTTTGAAACTAGACGACTGTTGGCCCGAGAGCGAAAAAGACGTTTTTCAAACAGCTCTGATAATGATAGTCGTAAAAAATAGTCGGTGAATGGTTGGTGAATTTTATATGAGCTATCGAGGGATAAGTTGTGAAAAGTAAGATTGATTAAGAAGAAGATGCATGTGACAACCCATGCATATGCACTGTGCTGCTTGGTAAAAGGCATCATATGACACGTGTCTTGCAACCACAGAGAGACATAGATGGGGAAGAGAGAGAGAGAGAGAGAGAGAGAAAGAAAGAAAGAAAGAAAGAAAGAGGGAGAGGGAGAGGGAGAGGGAGAGGGTGAGAGAGTGAGAGA
>Ga0126342_10011933_pt1 | contig 15510 bp, 10 predicted proteins | sample Cyp1metagenome_FD_92528 | JGI IMG/M metagenome (GOLD analysis project Ga0126342, IMG submission 92528) | Coral microbial communities from Lord Howe Island, Old Settlement Bay, Australia - Cyphastrea 1 metagenome | ecosystem: Host-associated > Invertebrates > Cnidaria > Coral ...
AGAATGGGGATGAATGGGGAGGATATGGTAGGTTAATGTAGGTTATGGTAGGGCTATGTAGAGCTATAGGGGGGTTATAGGGCAGGGTGGGGGGAAGGACCCAAAAAAGTAACATATATTTTTTGGGTACCCCACGGAGATGTTACAATTTCTACCCCCTAGTACTTGGCCCAACCAAAAGCCAATTGGAGTCAAACTTGGCCGTGATAGAGGTTCGTGCAAGGCCATGTTGCCCACACTGGGCTTGTCTTTGGTCCAACTTCGACACAGAACCAAGTTGCCCATGCTAAGCCCTTTGAGCCAACTGGCCCAAGTTCCGCGCAAGTTACGCCCTAGATGCGCCCAAGTGAGCTCCTGTTCGGGCCCAACTTAAGGCCACACGGGAAAGATGCAAGTTTTCAGCATCGCATTGAGTCAGCAAAATTGGCCCGGTGGGCCAGCTTGGGCCTTGGGCTGCCCTCAAAGCTGGCACCAATTGGTCATGTTGGGCTGAAGTTGGGCCGAAAGCCATCCAGATGGACCCCAAATTGAAACCATGTGATGCACATGGACGTCCAGGTCATGTGCAACATTGCGCAACATGGGACCCTTTGGCGACAGCTTCACGCCAAGTTGGGCCCAACGGAGACACAGCAGGGGGAACATAGCTTCAAACGAAGCATCACCAATAGCAGAAAACGCAAAAAATACCAGTGACAACGAACGCCTCGTCGTCGTCGTCGTCGTCGTGGTTTGGATGCTGTACGGCTGAAAAAGCAGCAGCCCGCACAGCGGCAATGAAATCCCCAAAATCAGCGCGCAGCGGCAGCGGCAACATGCCCAGCGGCAGCGGCAACACGCCCAGCGGGTGAAGAACACATACGAAATGAAATACCTTGGTAACACAACCTTAGTAGACAGGTATCAGTCGACCTCAGAAGCAACGGTTTAACCGATGCCGTGGCGTTGCGCCCAAAAGGCACGCACCACCTTCGCAGCCCAATTGGGGGTATCAAGAGAATCACCTCTTTTGAGCCACCCGTATCTCGCACTCATAGGATGAGTAGGAATATCCATTTGAGAAGGTCTATGGGGACACATCCAAGCACAGTGGTGCCACGTACCTAGCTCATGGCAACCAGGCCACACACAGGTAGTGGGAGTATCACCTTCACCTTGCCTGCTAGAGAAACAAGCGGGTGATCTCACAGCGCCCAATAAGAGAGTCCTATAGGTAGGATCGGAATCCAGAAGAGATCTCATTCTGGGAAAATCAAAAGCCAAAAAGTTATCTAAAGTGACATCCATGTCCCTGTTGTCATGCCGATCCTGATTGAGGAAATAAGCAAACATATACCATCGCCAACCTTCACGTAATTGGTGTTGATTCAGCGTCAAACCCTGCATGTCATAGAAGTTCAAATCAATGGTGCAAGACGAACCCTGAATTTTCCAAACCCATGCCGAAGTCACTTGCCATCCTCTAGAGAGAAGCCACTTGTGAAGGGCATAGAGGGGGCTCCCCCTTTTGAATTCCCACACCAAACCATGAATCTGCTTAAGGGACGAAACAACCCGCAACAAATTAACCGCAATCACACAGTCCACATGGGTGAGCCCCCCCATTAAGACAGCTCTTAGCAAAAAACTGGCAGCAGCCAGAGTCCGTTGTCCCCTTCGAAGAGCAGCCCACCATTTTTTGCAATAGGCCAAAGTCGGAGTTCGACTGAGCCAGCCATAAACACATTTCGAAAGGCCATAAGTACGAGCGGCCCAGTGAAATTTGGCAAAGCCGAGCCGCAAACAACTGAGCAACTTGACACACGTTAACGCGTTATCCAAACGCTGCTTTTCCTTCTTCTTGACCTGCCTCGGCTGCATCGCGGCCTGAATGCCAAGTATCTCAAACTCCTTAGAAATCTGCCTGGGATCAACACCGGCAGCGATGAGACGACGGGTGTTGGCCTTATCAGTGTTTTCGATGATCCCGGTGCGGCCAGACCACTCAGCCCACAACTCTTTTTTGGCTAACAACCCTTCAGGAGTGGATGAGCTGAAGCTTCTGTCATCCATGTAAATCCGATCACAACCCGTATGAAAAGCAAGGGGAAGATTGTCCTTGACAAAATTAATACCCGAACTCATCCACACCTGCAACGCAAGCGGGCCCCAGGGGTCTCCCTGCGGCATGCAAAAGGAAGCATTGAGGGGCGTGTGATGACAGTGGCGCCCCCAGAAGATCCATCTCTTCTGATGGTTCCAAACCAAACTCAAAGTGACAATCCAATGACGAGGGAAGTTCCCAGCAGCCAAAAGGGTTTCAGTGCCCTGGGGGCTCAGCGTGTCATAGCACTTGCTGAAATCAAGAGTACAACCAAAATTGTCCTTACTGATCCCTAGAATCATGGTGGCAGCAGCCATTTGGGCTTCTGCATTGGGGCCAGAGCCCGCGATCACTTCTTCGGGAATTGCTTGTTCAACCCAAGTACGCGTTGAAGCACACTGCACCAAACTAGATGACCAAAGGTGCCACCACGCAGACATGATCGTGATGGGCCTAGCCTGATCCACAGCCACCTGCCCCTGCACCACTTTGGAAGCTTTTGGGATTTGAACACAGCGCGCCTCCAGAAACTGAGCAGGCGCTTGCTCAGCGTGCCCCCAAGAAATAGCCAGGGCACGAAACATGGCCAGTGTATTGCACGGGAGGTGTTTGAGCTCCGAACCTTTCCAGCCGTCCACGCCAGCGGAGCCCGACATGTGTCTGGCCGTTTTGAGGACTTCATCCAAGGAGGGATCTTGCCATTGAACATCAGCCGACACCGCATAGGTCCTCAGAGTACGGTTACGAAGGTCATCATCGGCTTGATGCCGAGTGGTTTGCCAGAACTGATCCCAAAAATGGAAAATCGAAGAGGAAATCTCAGCAGGCGTATGGGCCGTGCCAAGCTCAGACTCAACAGCCACGGCTTCGGTGTGATTCAGACGGTTCCGAAGCCATTGCCCAATAGTTTTTGGGTCCTCATGGATCCAGGTTCTCCATTTGGCAATGGAGTCCGCTCTTTTGCTTTTTTCCAGCTCCTTGATAGAATGCAGAAGCGTCGCACCTTGCTGCTTGGCGAACTGCACCAAAAACCCTAAGTCGTCCTCCCGGTCAGTCAACTCCGGGTAATGTCGACACAGCTTCTGAAGCAGATTGCCCAACAAGATTTGTCTTTGAACCGAGTGCTCACGGATGAGCAGGAGCGCGACCTGCTTGAGTTCATGCAATCGACCCAGCTTCCTACGAAGCTTTTGGACTTGAAAAAAGCCTGCCGTTTCGAAGGGACCTTTCTTGACTGTGGGCCTGGCAGTCCATTTTCCCAAAACCCCTTTGCGCATCTTCACTCCCGCAAGTTTCACAAACTTGCGTTGCTGCTCCGGGTCAGTCGACCTGTGAGCTAACGTAGTCAGAGCAGTCCTAAACATATCATCAACCGCACAATTGAAAATGTCCCAAGCATCTTGAACCGGAAGCAAAAAAATACTGTCATCCGGTCTGTGAAGTTCGCAAGATTGTTCCAACGAAGCACGCCAGTCAGTGGTGGAAAGGCCTGCCGGCTTCGTCCAGTCAGGTGTGGAGGGGAGCACCCCCACTGTGCGATCGCGAGCAGGCACCAAGAAGTCGGCCAAAATCAACTTGTGATCCGAGAGATACAGGTCAGAGCAACATGGCTGAGAGAGCGCATCCCGCAAATTGGTAGCAAACCAATCGATTTCCCTAGAAGATTCCCATCTGGTACTACAACCTTGAGCACAAATGACACCACCACAGGTTTGCAAGCAGTCTCCGATGAGGGAGTCCCCCGGCACTTCATTTGCATCGCCAACAGCTAACCAGGGGCAACCTGAAACGAGACCGACACCTTGGAAAGAAGCATGAAAAAGCTCACAGAGTTCAACCTGAGCATCACCTTGCCCGGGAGATCTAGACGTGGGCGGAGCATAAAAATTAAAGAGGAGAAAATTCTCCACCCAAATGGCCCAAAGTTGACATTGCAGCCAAGCCGAGAGGTCAGACCGCGTTCAACTAAAGTGCACAAACCACCACGGGGAATCTTACTATTCGAAATCCCAAAATTATAGTAGCAGTGATAACCCCATCTTAGCGCCGCAGCTTTGAATGACACCATTTCATTGGGCCACATTCGCACTTCCTGGAGGCATAAGACTTGAGCCATCTGACCAACATCCATCTGTTCGAGGGCTGCCCAGCAGCCATTCGCGCCTTGACAGTTGAGGCTGGCAACAGTGACCTTAGAATTGTCAGAACCTGGCCGAACAGGACCAGGATTGGGCTCAATGCCTTCCTCAACAACCCGCCTTTTCCATTGTTTCTTAACCGAATGCTTAGAAACACACTTGTTCGGGTCAACCTTTTTTTGGCGAGCAAACCAACAATCCGCTTCAGTCCAGGGGATTCCCCAAACCTTACACAAAGCCCTTTGGTTTTCAGGACAAACCTGAAGCCTATACCATGCCTTGACATGCGCAACAGCAGGAATATCAACAAGACCTTTACAATCGTAGCTCCACCTGTTCTTTTTCCAAGTGCGACACCTGACACACGTGTGCAAGGAGTCACCTTTTCGATAAGCATATCTTTGGTCGCGAGGCCAATTAGTCCAATCGACAGGAACCAAAGAAATGTTATGACTCAATGACCTCTTTCCTTGAGGTCCCTTCTTGCAACAGCGTCTTGTTTCAGCTTTTTCGCGAGACTGCATTTTTCCCTCCCTCTAATTGGCAACTTTGGTAGGGTCCGTTATGGCCAGTTTCCATCTAATTTTTGTGAGCCTTCCAGCCTCGATTTTGTGTCGAGGATGCAACGTTTTGTAGTGGTGCTTGACTGACTTCTCTTTAAGAGCTTGACCAAGCGAAGGCAAGGCTTTGGTGCAGAACGGACAGCACCAATCGCGCTGGTCCAGAAGAATGTCAGCCGAGGCCTCCACCGGCTCACTGAATTCTCTCATCGAATTCACCTGGTCCTTTTCATGCGCATGTCTCTGGGCAATATGGTTCATCCGTCTGCGATACAAAGGACACAGCTTGGGGTCATCATATAAAGTAATGTGGCACAAATTGCAAGTCCATTCCTTCTTAGGGGCTCTTTTACCAACAAGAATGGGGTTGGGTGGAGCAGCATGTTGAGCAGATTTCAGACGGCCAACTGGAACCTTGGCAGCACAAGTGCCCACACTGACACCACCCGAAGGCACTTCAGTCTTGGAGAGCCCCCGCGCCCCCTGCCAAACTTGGACTTTCCTAGTCAGTCCACCAAGCGAAACAGCAACAGCTGGTTCAGTGATTTTGCCTGCGCGTGAACTGGAAGCCTTAGTTTTCGGTCCCTTGGAGCCAGCGCTAGAAATGGTCTTGCGTTGGTTCTTCAAAACAGTTTTCCGAGTCTTGCCTCCCAGTGAGCTAGCTGAAGCATCAAGCTTGCCTCTAGTCTTGCCCCCCAGTGACATGCCGGAAGCTTTGGTGTGTCCCCCCAAAGAAGGAGCTTTCTTGGTCTTTCCTCCCAAAGAAGGTGTGTTTCCCGCCCAGCCTCCTGTCACAGAAAGAGCTTTCTTGGTTCGTCCACCCAGGGACGGAGGTGATTTGCCACCACCTCGGTTTTCCTGGCGCCCACCCTCAGGCTTGGCAAGCAACGCCTTAGTCCTCAGCGTGAGCGCAACTTCGTTCGGCACTTGCAGAGATTCGTAATGTCCTTGAGCTCTGGAATACCAAATCCACAAGTCTTTCTCAGAACCATCCAAATTAAAACCATAGATTTGTCCCATTTCGTGAATCACATAAATCGGCCGGTCCAACGTACTGGCCAAGGCAGCGAGTTCTAAATTCCCAGACCACGAACCAACTTTTCCAACAAGGGAAAGATAGTTGAGGAAGTCTTCCTGAAGATCCTTGATAGAAACAAGAGTCGAATCCGGATTCCGATGATCCCAGAAAAAAGCATACTTCGAAGCATGACGTTTGAGGTGGGCAACGGCAGCTGCCCTGACTTGTCTGTGGTGACAAGCCTTGTTGTCGACATGCTGAATGGATTGAGCAACACTGTGAAACAAGCAGTCGCCTCCACCTGCATTGTCAACCTTATAGTAACTCCAGCAGGGAGGGGTTGAGCCTTGGCCCGCTTTTTGGCCGGGCTTTCCCGCAACCCGCCACTTTCATTCCGTTTTGCCTTTTCAGACAAATCCATATTGTCCTCCTCCTGTTGTTGTCCACTTTTTGGCGTACCTGTCTCAGACGGCACAGGAATGGCAGCGGCCTCAGATGCCTCGGCAGTGGGCCGACCAAACCTTAAAGACACCCTTTTTTCTTCGCGAAGCTTGGTGCCATGGGCCTGCTTCCAGGCCGCAGGCTGCAGCTTTTCAGCAATCAAAAACTTTCCAGAATCGGAGTCAAAACAGTCACCACTGTAAAGCAATTGCAAATAAGCAGGTCAATCCCTTTGTCCCTTGAAAATCCAGGAAGTACCAAACTTTTCCCATTTCTTGGAAACAAACCCAATTGATCCAAAATTGGACGCTTCCAGAAAATTGGTGACTTGTTCCATGGTCCAGTACCGAGGTGCCGATTTCAGGATCCAAGTGCGCACCGGGACAACAGGAGTGGTAGGCACCTCAGTCAAACTTCGGACGCCTATCTGTCGCCAGCCCCTAGCCAGGCCACAGTTGACATTGAGCTTTGCAGCCCGTGCCATATAGGCCTGGTCATCTTCTTTTGGCCTTTTTTCGACCCAAGAAACATAAGGCCTTTTCCCCCACGTCTTGGGAGTCAGTGTCCAGTCCAAAGGGTCAAGAAACACCCGCACCTCCTGGGAAACCTTTCCGCTGGCAGCCAACAGGTGAGTGAGCTGATCTTTCTTTTTGACCCGCACAAGTCCTTTGATCACCGTATCCGCACCCCCGGAGCCAGGCAACAGCTCCCAACCCCAGGTGTCCTGCAAAAAAGGTTGGCAAACCGGGGCAACGTCCTTCATCCAAGCCCGAGCAACAACCCCGGGATTTTGACATATCTTGTTCCAAGCTTTGGTATCCGTAAACCTTTTGTCAAGAGAAAGACGAATGACCAAAGTGTCCAGTTTAGAGGTTTCACGGGTGGTCACAGGAGGTCTTTTATCGACTGGCACCACAACTCTAACCTTGGACTGGTCAAAAGTATTGTGATTGCTCAAACACTGAACTTTCCTGGTTGACACTTTTCCAGCAGCATCGACCAGAGGAACCTTAGATTCTCGTTCTTTCCCGATCAGCTCAAGAGGGGCCCCAAAACCTAAAACAAAGAGCAGCGTCGCTTTGATGTCAGCATCACCCGCCACTAGTGCCACAGCTTCATCAAGCTGATCCTGATGTTTAACCAGAAAAACAAAAGGTTTGGCTTTCCCACACTTGTCAACCAAAGTTCCGAACTGATTGACATGAGAAACAACATGAAAATCCGCCCAATCTTCGGGACGGAGGCGGAAAATAGGCCCTTGGAAATCACCAGAAACTTTTTTCCCTTTCACTATGTGAGCCCAAGAAGAGCCCGCAGGCAAATCAGAACCCTTTCCAGTCGAAGGTCCCGAAGCGGACCCTTTTTGTCCTTCCTTTTTTCCAGAGGCTTTGGCGCCTCCCTTACCTTTTTTAACCTCAGTCTGAGGTCGTCGCCGCTTCTTTTGACGCTTTTCTGGTTCAAGATTTAAACCCGAAGAAGCAACATCAACCAGAGCAACCAACCGGTCGAGCAGGCCTTCTGGTTTTTTCTGAGCCCGGTTGACCAATCAGGTCAGTGCACCAAGCAAACCCGAAGTGTCAACAGTGTTAGTCTGAGGACCTTTGCCAGAGCGAGGCCGATTCCCAGTACTGGTGGCCTGTTTGCTTTGCTGTTTTCCTTTCCCTTTGTTGTGACCATTTGAGACCGTACCATTGAATTGAGCCAGGAGACCCGCGAGGCCTTGAAGCAAGGCTTGGTCCCGTTCGTTTTCCTTTCTTTTTCGTGCTGTGGCAGCAGAACCGCCAGCACCTCCCCTACAATTATCAAAAGGAATATGAGGAGGGAGACCAGTAACATTACATAAATCCGAAAACCTGTCCTGAGAAAAGGGATCCAGAAACTCCCCAGCAACAGGCTTGTGTCCAAGGTTTCCAATCAAACTCGTTTTGGTCATCCTGGGGCCCACCCCAGGCTGAAGTCTGAGTCTTTCGTGAAACCTATGCAGCCAACCTTGTCAGGCAACCTTCACACGTGTTTTGCCACAAAATCGAGCAGACCGAATGGTGAAAGGTTTGTTACGCCAGAAACTCCAGAGACAATCAAACCAATGAAAGAAAAACCCGGTGTGCACAGCCAAGCATTGAAACAGCCAGCCAAGCATTGTGCGTTCTTCCAAAAACAACCGAATGACAAGAAACATCCAAATCCCAGGACTCCAAGAAACATGCAATATATGCAAGCCGAAGCAGCCATCTGCGCCGAAGGAAGCAGCAACAACAGGCTCACAAAACGCGTCTTCGCACGCCTCCGCTGCCAGCGCTGCGCCACCGGCTGCAAACAGCCGCTGCTCCAGCGAAGCCATCATGGCATTTGCGCCCCGACGCACCGACGGGGGCCCAGAAGGGCCGGTCTGAACTGCCGACCAAGGAGCGAGAGAGAGGCCATCGGCCCCAGCAGTAGTAAGGGGTAAACCCACTAACCGCACCCAAAAAAACCAAGTACCCAAACCGGGAAAGCGCCTTCGGGGTTTGGGGGAAGTCAAACCAAAACCAAAGCCAAAAACCATCCGTTTGAACCACTGGGTAGCGCTATGTGCATCTTGGTGCGGCTCAAAGGCCATCTTGCTGGGCTCTCTGGCCATCTTGTGCGCACAGCTACCATCTTTTCCATTGTCACATGTTTTGATGTCCTTTTTGTCTTTTTCTGATCAATTTTTTCTCAGTTTTATCATTCTTGAATTCTTTTTTTTCAACATTTTTTCTTTCAAACCAAGCAGAGGACGACCCCTGCAGACATCTCACGTCTCGGTTCGTACCCCAGCGGAAGCCGGAGCCCGTAGCAGCCACGAAGGAGGCCGAGACAAAGCCACTGACAACGAACGCCTTGAGGATTTCGCATTGGGCAGGCTATGTCCTCCATTTTGAAACCATATGGACCCCAACTTGGGGCGGAGTTGCTCAGTCCAAGTTGGGGCGAAGTTGTGCCATCTCGGAGGCAAGTTGGGCCGAAGTTTCCAAGTTGGGCCGAAGTTGGGGCCTTGCTGGCCGAAGTTGACACCAGCTGATTTTGCGGCCATCTCGGATCGAAACGGCGCATTTGGGCGATTTTGGGCCGATCTTCAAAATGTGCAAATTACCACAGCGGGGAACCGACTTTGGGTGCTCACCCCCGAGCTGAAGCTGTACCAGTCTGGCAGATCTGTCCGGTCGCATCCGCTGCTAAACTACCACGCCTCGGCACCTTCGGTGCGGGCAGTTTTTTCTGCATCTCATCCCTTTCCACATAATGTTCAACAGGAATTCAAATTGCACAAAGATTTGGCTACAAGTACAGAACAGTATGGACCCACAATTTGGATTGGAAGCACTGCGCCCTATCAACACTAGGCACTAGGCATGCGCCATGCGCTATGTTCTGAACTGATGGAAGGACCTTCTTGGCCATTCTGGGGTCTTGCACGAAGCTGGGGAATCCAAAATACAATGGTGGACACTCGGGCAAGTTCAAGAAACATCTATCTTACATATGCATATGCTAGTTATGCTAGTTCCAATGAAGGGGTTTCCAACAAATTCATGCACAACACAAGCACAACTACCATTCATTTCTCACCCCTGCTGCCAAGTCTAGATTCTAGCAAACAATCAAGCAGTTGAAAACGTGCGCCATCACGCACCACCATCACCCACCATCCAGGAACGGCTCACATGTTCCGAGCTGCAAGGTGTGAAGCCCCCGTCTTGGTACCTTGGAAAGCCGGAGGAAGGCAAACTTAAAACATGGGAAAAAACGAAAAAACGTAAAAATATGGCAAGTGTACCTTTCGGCCTTTTTTGGGGGGGCTGCAATGCTTTACTTTGCCTTCACGGCCCGGCAGACAATCGCCCTGAGGAATTTTCAATGGACTATACAGACTTTTCCCTGGTTTCACACGTTTGTGTGAAAAGGCCCTCTGAATGACTTGTTCCTCGCAGCTTGTATCTGGGGCGCCCATCAACCCCGCTACTAGATGTAACAATTCCATTCACTGCTTGTCTCTTGGCATGGTCCCCGGGTAGGTCTGGATGCCGGGGACTGTCAACTTTTAACAAGGTAATGAGCAAGGGCGGCGTATTTTCATCCGCGGTTGGTGCAGCGCAGAAACAACATCAATGTGCCATAAAGGAAGTAAGAAGTCCAAAGAGTAGAGTTACAGAATCTTGTAGAGGTGCAAGGGAAGAAGCACGACAGCAAAACGTTTGAGAACGAGAAGTTGGCAAAGGGAGGGAGAGAGAGAGAGGCTTCATAGATGAAGCTTGATAGAGATCCAATGCCAAAAAATGGAAAAATCAATGTGCCAAAAAGGCGTAAAACACACATGACAAAAACTGAACTGCCTGCGCAGCATGATGTTGGTGTTGGTGCTGGAGGTGGGAAACTCTTATTCCCTGGCGCGCTCCCCCTTGCTGTCGGCCGGGGTCGGGGGATACATGTTTATTTGTCATATATTGTCGAAGGCAGTTTAGAAGTCAAACTTCTGACAACATAGACAGATGGAAAAGCAGAAGTGGGAACAGTCACAGAAGAGAAGAGACGAACGCTTGCCACTGAGCATCGCCAACATGAAAATGTTGTCGCGCTGCTTGAATGGTGTTGAAGCGATGCAACTCACTCCAAGGCCCAAACAAAGACATGGCAACTCGCGCCTAGGACATCTACCTAGGCAGAAAAATTCCTGCTCAAAAACTAGGCTAGTTTTGGGCCCATACTACAGCCCACCCATCCACCCAAGCAACTGGCATTCCTAGTTGTTCTGTGCTTCTTTCAGAAGCCCTCAAGATACGTTTAGGATTTTGGTGGAGACAAGTTTGATGGAGATACATAAGCTAAAAAAGATAAATAGGTTTAACGCAGCGACGTAGTGAACTGTATAGTTTTGGTAGAGATGGCCCTGCCCTTCGTCGAGATAATTTTGTCAGAGACAGAGAGAAGATGACAGGTGGAAGACAAAAGAATGGAAGGACGTCGGACGGAAGAATGCAAGACATGTAAGCAGTATCTCCGGGTATATTGGTAATAAGCGCTGGGGTGGAGCAGGACATTGTAGCTGCTCTTGCTGGTGATCTTGCTGCCGCCCTGCCGTGGTCATACTCACACTGTTGCCGTTGTGGCTGTTGTGGCTGCTACTGCTGTTGCTGCTGCTCTTCCACTTGCCCCTGCTGGACTGTTACAAAGCGCGCCAGGAAATTCTCAGCAAAGAAGAGCTGCCCCTAGCTAGCAAGAAAGGAGAAAAAGGAAACGTAGATGTTGGAAAATACGAAGAAGAACAAAAAAACGGGAACGAAATATATAGTCAGTTTAGATCATTGTGGAAAGAGCAGTCGTCCAGCCTTCAATCTCTTAGCGTTTACGTATCTTATCTGGGCATCCAAGCACTGAGGAACTGAGGACTTCAAAACAATTGCCTGCTGCCCGCCTCAGAATTTAAATGAAGAAATATGAGAAGACATGGTTATATGTAGGCTGAAAGCAGGTTGCGCTGGCTTTAGCACTGTGGTTGCCAAGTTGCATAAATGCACCTCCCTGCCCGCTGAGTAAATCACATAACCCCAGCCTTGGCTGGTGAAATGGCACTCTCAATAATTACGCACATAGCTGTAATGTTCGTCGGACAAAGGATGAGCAGGCGCCTGCGGCCCTTTCAAACCCAGTTGGAAGCATCTGGATGCTGTAGGGCAAAGCGTGCCTTCTGATGAGTTTTTCTGTGTGCCGCAGCATCGCTCTTTTGTCGAAGCGGCTTCTGTGCCAGCCCTGCCCGGATGAACTTCTTTGTGGCAGTGGTAGGCAGCAAGTCTTTGGGAAGATAAACAAAGACCTGTCATGGACAGGGCAATCAGGAAGGAAAATGTTCTTCATCACATCGGTATACATCGGTGAAATCCTGGAGTTGCTCTCCCCACCCAGTTAGACATCAAGCTCAGCATAACTACGCATATTAAGCATCAAGCCTTTCCCGGCTGAACCGTGGCCTACGCATGCATACACACACGCACGCACACCCCTCATGTATGCTCATGTACGCCTCATGTATGCTCAACCATACCATTGAATGCTGCTATCGCGGGGAAAGAATATTTTTTAATTAAGCGTTCCATTTATATCGCCGGACCTATGCTTAGAACATTGTTTGGAAACCGCGCTTCCCCAAATCTGCTTCAATGGTCTAAGTGTGTATTCAGGAAAAGCCACTTAGAACTCGTCAAAAGCCCGACGCTTTGAACATTATAGTTGTGCACACAGCGATGTTCTAAGCGTGCGTCCGCTCCACGAAAGTCACACGGAATGCAATTTTGCCCGGCTACCTGAAATGCAGGAGAGTATAGGAGGGTTTGAAACTGGTGCTTTAAAGCTAGCGCGCGGAAGAACATGTTGGGGACAAATGATGTTTTTCCAAGATGTCCACGGGTAGGTTGCAGAGTATACACCGAAAACAGCCTAAGTTATGGTTTAAAAATTTAAAAGACGTACAAAAATAGATGCGCGGTTCAGTTCGTAAACATTGAAGGCTTTTACGAAGACCCCATCTGGGTGAAGAACCTATGATATGCTTTTGTTCTAGGATGCCCACAGGTAGGTTGCAGACTATACAGTTGGAACACCCGTGAACACACCAAATTTTGGTTTAAAAGATTCAGCCGCGTGATTCTTAATCTTGAAAGCTTTTGCAAAAATTCCATTCGGCTGAAAAGCCTATGATATGCTTGTTTCTAGGATGCCCACAAGTAGGTTGAAGAGCATACACTTGAAACTTCCCAAAAAATAGTTTTCAAGATCTAGATGTATGAGTCAGTTCCGTATCTTGAAGGCTTATGCATAAACTCCATCCCGAAGCAAAACCTATTGTATTCCCAGTTTCTGGGATGTCCAAAGGTAGGTGGCAGAGCATACGCTTAGGGCATCCCAAAATATAATTCAATTCTTGGTCTTCTTGGCTGATGCATAGGCATAGGCTTCATTTGGCTGCGTTTGTTTGGGGGGATGCCCACGCGCGGGTAGCGGAATCTACACTTAGAACATCCCAAAGCACATGTCAATTCAACAATTCTTTTTGTATCTTCCCGGCTTTTGGAAAGGCATAGGCTCCATTTGACTGAAAACTCGTATATCTCTAATAATCTCTAATATATTCTTCTCTTTTGGGGTGCCCGCAGTTGGGTGGCAATGTCAAACCTGGATTAATAACCCCCTAGGCTGTTTCATTGGGAGGGTACCATTCAAGTATCTGACTATTGGAGGAGTACCTTCGAACTAATAAACAGTGGTTTATTAATCCGGGGTTGACACTACAACCTGCGCTCAAAACGTCCCAAAATATGCTTTGACAGATCTAGTTGCGCGATTCTTGATACATTGGGCGTAGAATCCGTTTGGTTGAAAAAATAGTGCAATTGACAATGATGCCTACAGGTAGTTGGCAGAGTAAACAGTTTAGAACATTCCAAATTGTTTTTTCAAGAGATCTAGACGCGTGATTCATTTCTTCTTCTAGCAAAGATTTGGCCGGAAAGACCAGGGTATGCTTGGTTTCCAGGATAGCCACAGGTAGGTTGCGGGGTATACACTTAGAACATCCCGATGTGTGATTCAATTCTTCATCTTGAAGGCTTATGCAAAGACTTTGAAAGCTTATGCGAAAACTTTATTATTTGCTTGAAAAACATGGACAAACATATTGTATGCTTGGGTTCTAGGATACCGGCAGGTAGGTGGCAGCGTATTATACACTTACAGCATCCCAAATCATACTCTAGATGCCTGATTGAGTTCTGTATGCTGAAGGCTCATGCATAGGTTCACTGTGGCTGAAAAACTTGATATATTCCAATTTGGATGCCCGTAGGCAGGTGGTAGGTGGCACAATCTTCTACACTTAGAACACCCTAAAATATAGTTTGAAAAATTCAGCCGTGTGATTCAGTTAAACAATATATACATGTTCTAAGATGTTCCAAGTGAACCCTTGGTTTGACACTTTTGATGTTCTACTGTGGATGCTCGATTTTGATATTCCAAGTGTGCACTTAGAGCACCCAAAGTTTGATTTTGTCTATGTTGAAGGTGTACGTCTTATTTTGCATGTGGACAACGTTTGGTGTTCTAAATGAAAGTTCGTCGTCATACCTTCAGGCCTCTGGCTGCATCACATCGGATAATTCCTTCTCGGTGTAGCGCAAAATGTCCTCACACCATGTGCTGGCAAGCCTTATAGGCAATTTTTGGAAAGCCAAAATTGTATCCCAGGAATGGTCGTCAGAATATCTCCGCTTCTTGGGGTAGACTCTTGGACCCAGAAATACCATGCGCATAAGAAATAAAGCATGCGCGCTCAAACCTTCACACAGAAACTTGCTTGTGCAAGCATTGGCTGCTCAACCTCGGCTACACTTACTCCCCCCAGATCTTATCATATTTTTTCCCAGAACGAAAAAATCCGATCCTATTTGCGTCCTAGCCATCGGATTTGGATTTTTTCCGCCGTATCCCTTCCGAAGGCCTTTGGCTGCACCTGCTCAGGTTCAAGTCCTTCCTTCAGCACCAACGCAGCAGCTATGCATTCTCCGAGCGCCTGCAACATATGGCAACTGGGGTTGCTACAAGCCCTGCAATTTGAGCGTGTGAATATAGGAGCGGGGGGCGATGGACGAACTTATTTCTTTCCCGTAATAAGTGCCACGAGCAAAAGTGGGTTGTCCCCTATCAAGTGTGACGATTTTCGCTCTTTGATGCCATCCAATGGGTAGCAGGTGCTTCTACGACCCGAACTAGTAATCGCAGCAACAGCAATAAAAATGGTAATAGCACTAGGAGTGATAAAAACAAAGAAAAAACAACAATAATTAAAGGACCGGACAACCCCACAAGTCAACTTCTTCCAATAATGGGCTTCAAAGGTTGTAGCGGGGACGGGGAAGGAAGGAAAGACAAAGAAGGTGGTGAAAGATCGAGAAAGTAAAACAGTTGTGTGTGACAGAGTGGAATGTGAAAGACGGTGTGTGACAAAGCAAGAAAGTATGTGAAAATATTGTATGTATGTATGTATGTATGTGTATGTGTGTGACAAAGTTGCGTGTGAAAGATGGTGTTTGTGAAAGTGACGTGAGTGCGCGACAGTGCAGACATCTTTTTTTCGCCAGCGCTGCAATGTCATCTGCTCTGCATGCGGCAGCACTGCGGACCTGGAATGGGCTGAATGAGGTGTTCCATGATCTTCTGTGCTCCATGTGGTGCAACGAGATGTGCTACGTGACAGCC
>Ga0126342_10011934_pt1 | contig 15509 bp, 15 predicted proteins | sample Cyp1metagenome_FD_92528 | JGI IMG/M metagenome (GOLD analysis project Ga0126342, IMG submission 92528) | Coral microbial communities from Lord Howe Island, Old Settlement Bay, Australia - Cyphastrea 1 metagenome | ecosystem: Host-associated > Invertebrates > Cnidaria > Coral ...
GACAAGGAGGAGGAGGAGGAGAGGAGGAGAGGAGGAGGAGGAGGAGGACGAGGCAGGAGGAGGCAACTGACATAAAATCTAACAACCCTCACCTGGCAGGTGGGGAAAAAAGATGTAAGACATTAAGTTGGCATTGTCATTTCAAATACCAAAACTAGCTCGATGTTTCCAGTGCAATACTCACCAATACCACTGCACGTGTTGTACTATTTGTGTTTATACACGTCTGAGAGTGAGGACAAATTGATTGGTATCACTATCTGTTTGACTTGGCAAGATCATATAGATGAGATTGCAGTAGGATTCATGTGTGTCATAAGATTAGAGATAATATGCCTTTGTCATTGAATATGGACAAAATAACTTGCATATAATTGAAACAACATCACCAATCAATCAGCATCAAATAGATCAGACTTGGCAAATAGCAACAAGTAAAATTTCACGGAAGTGTGGCACAGAACAAATGGAAAAGGCACAACTCTAACATGGAATAATCAATTCCACAAACAATTAGATCAACGAGTCAACGAGCCAACAAACAATAATAACAATCAGCCTCATCTGGAGGGTTGCTGGATGGATATGTATATAAATATATATACATATAGAGAGAGATAGATAGATCATTATGCGTGCAATTGATTGCAATTGTATATGCTTCAGGCTTCAGACAAATGCAAGCAAAAACATCCGCGAAGCAAAAATAACAAACAAAGTGATAACAATGACACATTCCTGTAAAAACTTGGGGAGATTCAATGGATTGGTTTAAGGGACAATTTATAGGAAAACCCCCATATTTCATTGGAAAATCGATGGTTCCCGGTTTCAATTTTCCTTAAACCAATCCATTGAGAGATGGCTGATCGACCCACAAACCTAGCGTCAAAGATTCTTCCGGGCCCCACACTTCCCAACAAAATCTATCTGGAAACACCGTCTTTCGGTTTGTCTTTCGGAGCGCTATCATTTTCTTTGAAACTCAAGAAAACTTAAGAAACTGAAATGAGCGGTGTTCAAAACCCTCTGACGATTCCTGTATACTCCCATTCGCTTCGGAGAAAGGTTCCACACATCTTTCGCAGTGTGGGTTTTGGCTTCCGCGGGTGCATCTGTGTTGACTTTCTCTTCCGCGGAGCTTCCGCGAAGGTCTCGTTCATCACTTTGTTCCTTTTTACATATCCATTTGAACTGGGGCAGGAATATCGCACACGGTTGGTATAATATGGTATAATCATTGTGTATACACGGTGTGCCAACCTGGAGAGCAGCACTGCAGCTGATTATCACAGTGGTTTTACGAGATGGATATGAACAACGAAAACTCAAGCCCTACACCTGGTGGACCATGCCGTAAATCTGTGCCCCATGGTGGAACACAATCATTGTATATCATTGTATATCATATATGCTCTTCCGCGGGTCTTCCGCGAAGCGACTGGTAAACAAAGGTTCCGCGAGACCTTTCGCGGAGCTTCCGCGACTGCAGTGCCAGCTTCTGCGAAGGTATTGGAGTTGACGAGTTTAACTAAACTCTTCTTGGGGGATTTTGATCACTGCTCAAATGACTTCACGGATTCTTAAAAATATATTCTGCATATATGACTTTGGAGCTTCAATATGTAACCTCTGGTAAACTAACATAGCTATTGAAAATGGCCATTTATAGTGAGTTTTCCCATTAAACATGGTGATTTTCCATAGTTATGTTAGTTTACCAGAGGGTAACCACTATGAGCATATCTTATGAGCATATAAATATATTTCTCAAGCTCCATCAATGACGTTTCACCCGCAAGGTTGAGGGCTCGGGGATGCTCCGGGCGCACCTTTCTTGTCCAAAACCGCCTCCAGATGTACCTGATGGGTGGCGAGGGAAACAAATGGGCTGACAATACAGTTGTAGCCCGAAATACCAGTTATAAGTCACTGAAATAACTACAAATAACTAACCTCATTTATGGATATTTATGAAATGATAACCCCATACATAAACCATTTATAGCTGGTAACTTGAACTGTACTGCAGAAGGTGAGATTCCAGGCCACGACTTTCCAAATTATTTGGGACCTCAAACGAGTTCCAGTTTCGGTACTTTTTCGGCCAGAACAAGGACGGATGCTCTTTAAAACTGATCACCCCAGCTGTTTTATTGGCAGTAAATGACGGTTGTTTTTTATGTCAGATGACTGATTGTTGGTGGGTTACAATCATTTTTCTCCATCTTTTCGTGTATGTTCTAGACCTGTTTTATCATGATGACTAGATAGTCGCGTACAAATCTAGTCATGATCCACTGGTGATATGACCCGCATGATCTACCCAAGTCTATTCAGAAACCTCCGAGCTCAAACAAGGAATGGTACTGGATAAACCCGGGAAAACCAGAAAGCACACATGCGACCCGTTTCGATAGGTTCTCCCATGATGGAAGGTGACTCAAGTTGCCTCGATCTCTTTTTCAAAACTTAACACATCTCTAGTTGAAAAAAATGTCAGTTTACCACTGGACCCAAAAAATATATGAACAACAAAAATACATATTGCCAGAACATCCTCCTCCATGGCATGAGAAGCTTCTTGTGTAAACATTTTGTTGGGTTCTGGTGCCAGCGCGAAGTGTTTGAAAAGGGGAATAGTTGCGATGTGGGCAAATTGCCATAAGCAAATTTGATTGAAGTCAGATTTCAGGCATGATTCCCCCTATCCCTTCAATTCCAACAGCACCACCCAAACAAATGCTCGATACCGGAAAGAAAATCAATGTATACCCAGAAACTATGTTTCCACATTAGTAGCTAAACACTAATATACATGATATATATATATGTACTTATATACTTGGATCCTCCAAATACCCCGGAAAATGGCAGCAATCCTCAAAGTACGGGGTAAAATACCATTTAAAGGGTACTTGGAGGGTCTAGGTGTGGGTATATGTGTATGTATATATATTATATATATAATATACATATATATATATGCGTATTTCATCCAGTTTCACCTCCACTTCACCAGTCGGTTTACCATATTGCCAGATTTTTTATCGTCCACGGTAGCTCTCCAAATCCATGGTGGATAAATCTCATGGGTGATTTGAAGGCATTTTTTTGTCGGGTCAAGCATATCATGTGTGCAGAATGTGTGGGTTTCTCTGAAAATAGGCTACCCTCTGGTAATTTAACATAGCTATTGAAAATGGCTATTTATAGTTGATTTACCCATTAAAAATGTTGATTTTCCATAGTTATGTTAGTTTACCAGAGGGTACCTCTGAATCCAGTGAGTGACCATCAGTTGTCCAATGAAATTCACAGTTCCAAACTGACACACCCAAATAGTGGCCGGTCATATATCCGATCTACATCCCCATCCATTCCTGTAAAATCCCCCCGGTTGATGGCTAACCAATGGTGAATCAATGCTTATCATTACCAACAGGTTAACCTTTGGGTATTTAGTATAGCTACGGACAAGTGCCCATTGATGGATGGTAAAGATGATGATTTACCTATTAAAACTACCGATTTTCCAATGCTATGTTAAATTACCAGAGGGTAACCATGGTTATTGGGTTTATATCTAACGATGGTTGTACATTGACGATCCACTGATTAGCCGCTGATTATCCACGGGTTTATAGATCAATTAAAATTATTTACATTGATTTACCTATTGAACATGGTGATTTTTCATAGCATTTTTTTTTCCAATACTATAGGATAATCATTGATTATCCATTGAATAACCCTTGATTAAGCTGTTGATTATGTTGAATGACCAATGAATAACCGCTGATTATCCATAGCTAATTCATTGATTAACCATACATTATCCATTGATTCACCATAAATGATCCATAGCTTATCCATTTATTAACAAAAGACCATTGATTCCCCATAGGTTAACCATAGGTATTGCGTAGATTATAGCTACTTAACCATAAGTTATCCATTGCTTCTCAGGTGGCTTCCATTAAACCCCTCCCTGCGTGGCTTCCCAGTCCAGCTACCTCAGGTCCAGCGCGTCGGCCCTTCAGCCGATGAAGACGCAGCTGCGGCCGCGCCTCACAGCGGTGACCTTCCCCTGACATCATGAATCCATGTGTATTTATATGTGTATGTGTACAATGATGTATTATTTATATGTATTTATCCATGTATTTATTTGTATTTATATCTATATGTGTATGTATAATTGTGTAATTCTATATGTATAATTGTATATGTAAATATTCAATATTGAAACATGAACCGCCCATCCCATCACACTGATTGATTACCCTCCGGTAAACTATGGGAAAGCTGTTGAAAATGTCCCATGGAAATACTTAATGTACCTATTCAAAGTGGTGATTTTCCAGAGCTATGTCAGTGTCAGTTTGAGGTTAATAGGTATCCCTAGTCTGGACTATAATGACTTCCAATAAAGAAAGTAGTATAGCCCTCTACCCTCTGGTAAACTAACATAACTATAGAAAATCACCATTTTTAATGGGAAAACTCACTATAAATGGTCATGTTCAATAGCTATGTTAGTTTACCAGAGGGTAACCCTCTAACTCATCAAGAGTCTAAAAGTGGTATTTTTAATGGCTCACATGTGCTTGGGCCAAGGCATGGCCCAAACGGTTTATCGATGGCCCGGCCCTCCTTTTTACGTGTTACCAGCTGGTTATGACATTCACAGTTCGCCATGGAAAGATCCACCATTTTTTAAATAAGAAGAAACAATCTATTTCTATGGGCCATTTTCCATGGCTATGTTAAATAACCAGAGGGTAGTATACAATCCAACTTTTGACCGCAGTTATTCTTGAACAGAGTTTCAACGTATTTATGATATTTAATATCATGAGTAATCACTTCCCAAGAAATGGAATTTAAATGGGAATTGTACTGGTATGGTTTGGGATTATTGGATTTATCAACTAATCAGGCAATTGTCCTGGCTGTGTTGATAGTAATCACTACCCAACTGATATTGGGATCATTACCCTCTGGTAATTTAACATAACTATGGAAAATCACTATTTTTAATCGGAAAACTCACTATAAATGGCCATTTTCAATAGCTATTTTGACATTACCAGAGGGTAATACCTTGGAACATCTGGCAATTAAGCAGCCCCAAAAGAATACTTCGATAATTGGAGGTTTCCTGGCAAGTTTCCTGGCAGGGGGTACCCGAAGTCATCCCAGTTATGGATGATCATTTTGGGATACCAATGGTACTATCATTTTTCCATGAAATGATCATCCCAGTTAATCATCATAACTAAAAATGATAGTACAATTGGTATCCCAAAATGGGATGATACTACAATTGCATGTCAGTTACATCATTTTAGTATTGAAGCCAATTGAATCCAATTGATAATTGGGGATGCCGAATTGAAGCCGAAACTCCCATTTTTAGCCACAATCCAACTCAGACCAAACTGTGAACTCATCTCTCCAAATGGTGATGTCCGACAGATGGACAGATGTCCATTTTGAGATTCCCAGAAAACCATCATTTACCAACTATCAATCCTGGTTCTTTTACTGAAATCCAGAGTCATGATGAGTATTGATGAGTCGTGTCTATCAGGTGGGAAAAAATAAAAAGCGCATCCGTTCCGTAGCACGCACCTTCTTGAGTGCATCTGTCAAAGCAGTTTCCAAGTCTTGTAAGTCCTGCCATGATCTCACTGGGATGAGCCACGTAAAAACAAACGGCCCTGAACGGCTACAGTCTACGTGAACGGCTAATCATTAACTGATTATAAGTGAAAAACGCGTAGATTTTCTGAACCGATTGGTACCCACTTTTTTTCGACACAGAGTTATGTTTAAGTTGCTTCATACACCCTTTTTTGATACACTGCAGTCCTGATCGAAGATCAACTGTTCCCGCATGAACGGTATGCCAACATGTACACCCAAATTCCTGATTCGTCCATTGTAAATCAAGTGTGAAGGACTCACAGCCATACCAGTAGCATGGAACATACCCTTCCCTCCAACAAGTAGCACATGCTCTTCCAATCAATCCAAGTATACTGTATCCATCTGTAATTCTGTAAGTATCCATCATCGTTCTTTCCAACTTCAATGGCACAAATCCAGTATACACCGTGTTTCACAAAGCCAATGTTTTATTGAAATGCATCCATTATCCAAAATGGGTTTACAGCATCGTTAATTCATGATCAACACACTTAAATGGTCCATGTCAAACTATTTACACCATCCCTCCAGACAATATGGACCCTGAGAGTGGCCAATTTTTTGAGGATTTGGAGGTCTTCCAACCCCCAACTCATGGTCGGCTCCATGTTCGTTTTAGAAAGCTTATACCTCCCCCCCCAAACTAGGAAAACAGGACTAAATTGTCCTTGGTAAAATCACAAAAGATCTCTGGGTGCCAATGGATGTTTTAATGGGAACATCATCTATGAATCGGCAATTTTCCATTGCGGCGTTGGATTAACAGAGGGTACAACCTGCTGTTTCTTGTGGTTCTTGTGGTTCTTGTGGGTACTGAAGGATTCACACTCCCATGATATAGATTGGGGGCTTGTGGCCACAACAAAACATGATTTTGATTTTTGATTACCAAAGGATAAATCATGATCAATCTTTAGTAGTTCCCCAAAAATTGTCATCTTTTGCTGGTTGGCTAGTCATTTTCCATTTAGAGCAAAAAGCTAAAGTTTGAGTTCAACTACCCATCCAAGGTCTATAAAATTCTATAAACCTCCATTTATAGTAATGATTTTCCCACCATATGTCCCACATATTTTCACATTGTCCCATGTTAAAAAAAAACAATGGTAAAGTCCCATCTTTTTACCCCATATGATTTGGTATAAACTTCTATAAACCTCCATTTATAGGTGATTTTCCCACCATTTGTCCCACATATTTTCACACATGTTCACCTATTTTTCCAATATGTTCACATGTTCCCACCAGTCTTCCCATCTTTTTCACAAAAAATGGGAATGTCCCATCTTTTTACATATCTTCTCTTCACCTATTTTTGTCCATATATTTCCCATATGATTTGGGAGTGGATCCCCTTCCAATGACCCCAACGTTTAGAGCTTCCCCCATCCACCGCTCCGGCTGTGGCAGCTGCATGTCTAAGAGTTCCATCACAGCGCGACGGCCTGTGGTGCTTCACCCATGGAAAATCAATGGACAATCAATGGATAATCAATTACCATCTGGTAAACTAACATAGCTATGGAAAATGGCCCATTTATAGTGGATTTACCCATTAAAAACATAGCCTCTGGTTATTTAACATAGCCATAGAAAATGGCCCATAGAAATAGATGGTTTACCTGGGTTTACCTATTAAAAATGGTGATTTTCCATGGCTATGTTAAATAACCAGAGGGTAATGGAACCATGCTAACCATGGGTTTGATAATAGTGACCTAGTATTATCCATTACTAACAACCATTATTAATCATATCCATCAACTGATTATTATCAACCATCAACTGATTATCCATCACAGGTCACTATGGTTAATAGTAGGTTGTACTGCCCATAGGTTTGATGGATAATCAATTTTCATGGATAACCTATGGGTAACCATCTATGGTTAATCTACGCAATACCTATGATTAACGTATGGAGAATCAATCGTAATCCTGGAGAATCTATGATGAAAATTTTATGGTTTATCAATGGTTAGCATCTGGTAAACTCATTTTTCGGATGGGTAAATCAACTATTTCTATGGCCATGGCTTCAATAGCTATGGTTCTAGTGGGATAAGTCGGGTGGATGAAACCAGTGGACTAACTGGGGGTGAACTCATCTACGATCCGTGACCCATTTTTTGGGGGTATTCGGAGGGTCCAGCTATAGATGTGGATAAAAGTATTTACCAGATTATATGCCATGTGGGGACAAGTACCCCTACTAACCACATACAGTTTCAAGGATTTTCCCTTTGAAAATAAGCTGAGTTTCTCAGTAATGAATTCAGCTCAATGGCTCATCAAAGCAAGGAGATTCGGATAACATTGATAATTCAAATCTGAACTAAACAACACACAAACCTAGACCCACCAAATACTACCAAAAATTGCTTCAAGTACTAGTTCATTTTGGGATCAAAACACAATTTTTAAGGGTAGCAGGATCTAGGGATGTGTATTAAAATGGAGATCTTCACCTTAAACAACAAAAAACAGCTGCGGTGTTTCCTTGCATTTGATGTTGGCGCAGCTGGCAGAATCGGATGTCAGAAACTCACATGATTCGTTCCATACGAGTACTAAAAGTGTTGGATATGGCGATCCGTTTTCGTATTGTCTGCGTCTTAAACCTCACATATCACATATCTCACCTATATAGATCTTTTTTGGCGGACCCACCTCGTTTTGAACCTAGTTCTGCGATTGCATAGAGGCAACAGGTATGTCCACTCAAAAATATTGTGCATGTATGACACAAGCTGTTGCTTATTGACTCATATAGTGATTAACAAAAGGCCTGGGTCCTTGCTTGCAGCTATGGTAGATCCCAGCTGCAATCATCATAAAAAAAACGTATAATTAAGCAAAATCTAAACATGGGATGTGGGCTGTCACTGTACACAATGACATCCGCTACAGTTAAAGCTCAATCCCTGATAAATCACCATCATTATTCGATGCGTCAAGAATACCTTAGCTGATTTGTCCAGTAAACTTTGTGTCCAAAACACACCACACTGACTTAGTGGTTCGCTGTTCTTTTCGTTATGTATATTCTACACAGCGCAAGAAAACGCCAACTGCACAACTCCGAAATTCGGTGTGTTGAAAATCGTCCTCATGATCCACACGAAGCGATAAATCACCAGCTCACGTCGCTGAAGAGGTTGAAGATGTTGAAGGGTCAATCTTCACCGAAAACCATGGGTTAGTTTTCCATGGTTTTTTCATGGGTTTTTCCTCATGAAATATGGGTTTTAATCATCAAAACCCGGGTTTTCCATGGGGTTTTCCTAAAAAAAATCAATGGAAAAAACCACTTGATGTCCTCCATGGGCCATGGCTCCATGGGCATGGCCTATGCCCCATGAGATCCGCAGGATGATGGAAGACAGGAAGGCGCCGGCCACGGGATCAAAGGCGCTGTGAACGAAGACTCGACCTGATTGAAAAGGAACGAGTTGGTGGCGACTTGGTGAAGCTGGACATACCATCTGGCTATTTGACATAGCCATGGAAAATGGCCCATAGATGGTTTACCTATTAAAAATGGTGATTTTCCACGGCTATGTTAAATAACCAGAGGGTAGATGAACCCAAAAAAAATGAATGGGGTTTAGATGTACTCAAATGAGAGGGGTTTTCTACTATGTTAATATACTTAATACTTTATGGGGTGACATAACTAGATGAACTAGATGAACTAGATCATATAATAGTTACAGTTATATCAGTTATATCCAGTGTACCTATTTACTACAATAGTAGTGGTTTGTATCTCTATACCTATAGATTACCCTGGGGTAATCAAATGTGACAATGGGACATCCGTTTTATTGGGATCTGTAATTGGAAGATTTTCAAAATTCTATTACTGGTGGACATAACTAGATTGGCTACCTAGACCCTCCAACTACCACAAAAAAATGTAAACGTACTCAAATATATCAAATTAGGGGTTCATCACACGCGAGCATTCTTCATGTTTAAGGGTGCCTAGACGCAGGGTCTAGGTAGATTAGCTAGGGCCAGGGTTTATATGGTAGAAAGATCGACCTTTCCGAAGTAAACCAACAAGCAGAACTGGGGGCCACCATTGCGGGAAGATGCCTTCGCAGCCTGTCGGCCTGTTCCTCCATTTCTCCTCATTCCGCTGGTTCATCATCGTTTTACCCCTCAGAGGCTATTAAATCGGTTAAATCCACCATTTTCAGACAAACTCAAATTGACATATGTGTCATCACCAAATTCCCAACAATTCCTGGCTAAGCTTCAACCCCTTAGAAGATCCCCATATCAACAAATAGTCAACGCCATGGCTGTTGTTAATTTCATGCTCAGTATCAACATTCTGATATGTAAAATATATATATATATATATAATTATATGTAAAAAATTAGATGTGCAAAAACACCTTGTGTGTATATATATATCACATGTACATATAAGATCATATAAAACATATAATCGATATCTAAATATATTCCAAAATCAATATAAATACTGAATATATAATTATATATATGTATAAACCATATAAACCATATAAATATATATATATATATATAAACATGTATCCATAGAATTGGATGATGGGAAAATTTACAGGAAAGCCCTATATTTGATGGTAAAAAACATGGTTTCCGGTTAAGATTTTCCCTTAAACCAATCCATTGATGTATGTAGGATCCATGTATGCTATATATGGTAACATTTACCATCAATATACCCCCAATGTTAGTATATATATATACCATACATGGATCCTATGGGTTACTGTATATTATTTGATATTATGGGATTTCCACAGCCTCTGCTACACACAATGTGCCTCTATTTCAAAATCAATATAAATACTGTATATATAATTATATATATATACATGTATGTAGAATAGTGTATCTATACCACTATCAACTCATAACATCTCAACATCTCAACATCTCCAGCGCCCAGGCACACAAGACACCCAGCAAGACGAAACCCGAACTCATGGCATCGGAGCGATGATGCCAAGCCTATAGGAACGCTTGGAGAATGGCGAAAATCTGCGTTTTTTTTTGATAGAAAAAGATGTGGAAAACTCTTTGAAAACCCCTGGTTTTGTTAGGAAAATGATCTATAAATGGATATATAAATGGAAAGTTTAGGCTCTTCACATTCCACATCGATCTTCCTTTGTGTTAGCGCCGCCTTTTTGAAGACGCGAATTTCTACAACACACTTTTAACTGTCTTCTTGGGGATGGGATGGGGTGGAGTGGGGTGGGATGTTATAGGGTTATATCCATAATTATATACATAATTATATACATAATTATATACATAATTATATACATAATTATATACATAATTATATATATATATACATATCTATCTATCTATCTATCTATATATATATATATAAATAGAATGTTCAGGTCTGTGTGCACAAAAAAACTTGACGCTACAGAAAAAAAGGCCACCAAGTCCAAGTTGGACATGTGGTTTCCAGTCCTTGTGGTCGACCAGCTGGCAGTGAAACTCTGAGCCAACAAGCCCCCGTTTCACTGGGTACGCAGCGCTAGCTACAAATCTTCGTTTATGGGAGGACTCCCCAGTTGCAACTGTGAGCGTGGCCGGATATGGCGCATGTAGTGCAACTTCGCAAGGGTCTTCTAGAAAAAACATGTATATGGATACAATGTGCTCGGTTGCAGAGTGGCCAAACATATGCCCCCATTGATGTTGCTTGAGGACGACTGAGGTGAGATCAACTGTTCAATCGCGCCAAAAGTTGCAGAGTTTTACTATATTGATCTGTATGGTAAGTGGATCCAATTTCTTCAGGCGTTTTATCCACATCATTCTAGATTTGTCGCACCCTCACCCTGCATATCAAATCTGGAAATAGAGGAAAGCGATTGATTAGGGAGCTAGAAATGTACCCCCATCTTTTGAGCAACTGGGGGGAAATCATTGCATAATTTCAGAAAACATGTTTCCAAACTACCTGACATAGTTGACAACATAGCTTGAGAATGTCAACCGTGGATTTTGCTAAGACCCCTGGGCTATCACTGGGGTACCAGGTACCATTTAGTAGATGTTAGTTGCGAATTATCATTTTCGGGGCAAACCTTAACTGATCAAGCGCGGCAAACATTACTCCCGGGATGTTTAAAAAAACAACAATCTACATGCAGAAAATGACTGAACATGATACGATCACCATTAGTAATCAATCTGGTTGGTGGTTGACCTACCCCTCTGAAAAATATGAAAGTCAGTTGGGATGATTAATTATTCCCAATATATGGAACAATAAAATTCATGTTCCAAACCACCAACCAGCCATTAGTAATCATTAGTATCCATTAGTCCTGTTCACCACTTGCCGCAAGCTGGAATTCAGGTTGATCCAGAATGGTTGGTCAGTTGGCAAAAAAAAAACAAACACCTGAAAAGCGTAGCCGCTGCTGTTAAGGTGCGAAGCTGGGTTGATGATTAGTAATGACTTTAATTTGGGTGTGCTAGATTTCAAAGATTTTCATGGGGTGTGATCAGCATCAATCCCAACTTCGATCATCGAAGCGTCAATCCCAACGATTTTCAACAACCAAGCCCAGAGATCGACCGAACCTGAACATGAGAAGGAACACAAAACGAAGATCATCATGCCAGCACATGTTAGTTTCATGTTTCTTTTCTGGCTATGTTTGCCTACAGTGGGTTGTTTGCTGGGAGGTTGCTAACACGACCTCATTGAAAACCAACATTGTAACATGGCCAGACCGCAAAGCAACAATGCAAATCGAAACAAAAAGAACAAACTGGGCATGGCCAAAGAAAAATGGAACATATATGAATCATATGAACAAAGGTAAACCAAGTGACCACAAGTGTTGTCACAACAAGAAGCAAACCATTTGGGATATTCTTAGATATTCTACAACCCTTAGACATGTCTTCATTTTTCCTACTCAAATGTGCGCCAAATCTTCATCCGCGTCTCGTTTTATTTCTTAATAGGTAGTTTCAGCTCTAAAGCGAGGTTGCTAAAAACCAAGCCGATATGTGCTATTTGCATGTACATGTTGTAACTATATATCATACATTATATAACATTATATACATTATATGAATGTTAACATTTGGACAAATATATTATACCGTATCATGCAATAATAGACTAATAGACTATAGTTCCTATTATTTCAATATATGATATCATGACATGTCATATGATAAGACACTGTATTAATGTTATACTATGGTTTTGCGTTTCTTAATTCTTAATTATGTGCTATATATAACGAATAACAGTATCTAGAATACTTTATATTGTATGATACTGTACGTGACATACTTATGCTCGTATATGTATATGTATATATATATGTATATACATGCACATGGTTGAATATATACGATATACACATAACTATGGAAAGACATGAAAACACAACACCAGAATTACCACACGCACACATGACCACATTGCGCAATGGTGCTATTGGCGGCTTGACCACAAAGTATCTTGCTAAATTACAATGATAAACCAAGCGTAACGAAGTTTGGTAGATTCTCCTTACTCACAATCATCTCCTGTGGCATTTTGACAAACCTTGGGGACGAAAAAAGATCTGCTTCCCAATTCTCGACTTAAATACTGACAAAACATGGTGCTCCCAAAATCTATGGACACCATGACATATAAAAAACAGTTAAAGTCCGGGACGCATTCGCCAGGAGCACTGAGGAATTCAACCTCTCCGCTGCCCGGCGCGTGATTCTGTATAGGCCCTCCTTGCCTGAGGCCGATAACGTCTAGTTGGTTTAGCTCACTTGGTTAACTAGGCTGTATGATGTTTATGGGGATACATGGGAAACAATAAACTACAGCATATACATATATATATATAGTTAGTTATGGATACTTACGGGGGATATAAACCATCTGGTAGCTGGTGGGGGTCCAACCTGCAAGTAATGTGAACCCTTGATAAACATAGTTTAGAATCACCCACCAGTAATATGTGATTATATATGGAGGTTTCCTAAATTGGGGGTACCTCTGTTCATCATCCATTTTAGATTGGGACTTTCCATGAAATAAACCATCCAGCGAGCTTGGGGTACCTCCATGACTATGGAAATCCCCATATTGTAATGATCCTTTAGGAGTTCCAGCAATTTATCATCGGTGACCAACTCTAGCACGACTCAGCACCACACTTGGACATCTTGGACTCCGTGTTCGACTCGGTTCCGGAGTTTTGTTTCATCTTTCTTCATCAGCCAAACAGTTGAAAACAAAACTAAAATGAGGTCGTGGAACATGACCCTCCAGTAATTCAAGATTTTTTTGGACAATCTGAGTTATTCACAGCTACATGGTCAATCTTTGCCCACCAAACAAAACCTGCTGGTGATGTTTCCATGTTTCCATTTACCCTCTGGTAAACATACAAAAAACTATTGAAAATGGCCTCTTATAGTGGATGTACCCATTAAAAATGGTGAATATCCATAGCTATGTTAGTTTACCAGAGTTTAAGCAAACATCACGCGGAATCGACTAGCCATCCAGTCGGTTGGGGCCCTGGGGATGGCTTTCCATCTACCTCTCCCTCCGCTAAATCCGCGGAAAATGTCGTGGTACTGGCAATGGTCAGCAAACATGCACCCACTGCAACGGCATTCACATGCCCGTCCTCCAGCGCGGACCCCCATGGAGAAATGTGCAATCGCAAATACCATCTAGTTTAACTAAAGTTCTCTGCCAGTTAAATAGGGTTTAAGCACTATATATAGATGCTGTATATATATATATATGGATATGCATATAGACATGTGCACATGTGTGCAATATATAGACATACAAACTAATATACATGTCCATATCAAGGCCACACATGGGTTGATCCTGCTTGGATTGTGAAGGTAACGATTGAACAGTTTGAATCATATCTGTGTTGTATTCTATCTGGGTGTCTCTGAAAATGGGGTATACTATATATATACTACTATACCTCCCAAAATTACCATGTTATCTCATTTTATCATATCATAATTATCACATTTTTCAAGCTGAACTACCGGCCCTCTTGCCCCGACCTCAAAGATATTTTCAGCGCCATGGCTGTGAAGGTGGCTATGGCTATGACCGCCATGGCTGCCATGACCGCCATGGCTATGCCCGTTGTCCTGCAGCATGTTTGATGTATAGCCAACAGAATGTGTAGATAATGGAATAACATGGAATATCATGGACTATAGCGAATTAAATAAAAATATTATACACAATAGATATATTTCAAAAATATAATATAATATAATATAATATAATATAAAATAAAATAATATATGTATATATACGGCAAATGCCTGGGCCTTGCCCGGAACCGCAATGAAGACAGACGACGCATCATCATCATCATCATCATCATCAAACCCTTATTGAAGATCTTCAGTGAATGTAGAAGTTTAACGGGGGTTGGAGAATGAAACCCTTACCGAAGATCTTCAATGAATTAAAGTTTAACGGTGGGGGAACTTTAATATTCCTTAATACCTTTGTTGATCTTCGCAATTGAATGTAAAGTTCAACGTGGGTGGGGGGTTTAATATTCCCTAGTACCTTTGTTGACCTTCCCAATTGAATGTAAAGTTTAACGGGGGTGGGAGTTTAATATTCTCTAGTACCTTTGTTGATCTTCCCAATTGAATGTAAAGTTTAACGGGGGTGGGAGTTTAATATTCCCTAGTACCTTTGTTGATCTTCCCAATTGAATGTAAAGTTTAACGGGGGTGGGAGTTTA
>Ga0126342_10011935_pt1 | contig 15507 bp, 14 predicted proteins | sample Cyp1metagenome_FD_92528 | JGI IMG/M metagenome (GOLD analysis project Ga0126342, IMG submission 92528) | Coral microbial communities from Lord Howe Island, Old Settlement Bay, Australia - Cyphastrea 1 metagenome | ecosystem: Host-associated > Invertebrates > Cnidaria > Coral ...
GCTCCGTGCCCTCCCCGTTGTCGCAAGCCGGGCGGTTTCTCCGTGACAGGCCGTCCAGGTCCAGGTCCAGGGCACGGAGCAAAAACATCCGAGCGTGTCCGAGCTGAAGCTGAGCAGCCCGGCGATGCAGAAAGCATCCAAGCTCGAGTAGCAACATGACGATGCCACGAATTTTGTATTTTGCATACATTTAAGCAGGCAAATATAATTAGGACAGATCAAAAAAAAGAATTCAAATTATAACATGCCCCATAATTGAGCAGACCTTTTGTCACTAATTTGTTTGTCCTGACAAATCCTTACTTAGATGATCTTGGGTGTGAGCGAGAAAAAGGACATGAGCGAGGCTTGCGCGAGATTCATCAGCTGGACCCAATTTAGACCCTTAGGTCTTTTTAGACCCTTAAATACAAAGCAAAATCTTTCTAATATTTTCGAGGCTAAAATTATTTATAATTCGATTTATAAAATTCATTCCAACCGCCTAATTTTAACCAAGAACCCCAAAGAAATATAAAAAATCGACTTAAAAAATATATAATATATAATGGTTTTTTAAAACAATTAAATTTATAAAATTTATTATCTAATAAATATTTTCACACCATAATTTATAAATATTTATTTATTTTCGCTAATTAATTAATTAATTATTTTTATTATTATTATTTTTTTATTAACTAATTACTTAATTAATAAATAAAATAAATAATACCTAATAAATATATAATTATTAAACCAAAAAATATTAAATATATATGTTTTTCCATCATACCTTTTTGTCATCTATACATCTCAACGATCCCGCAACCTGATGCAGCGGCATCAGACTCGGCGCTGCCGGTTCAATCCAGCTGGTTATATCCGCGAGGGTCGGTTCCGTTTCGCACGGAAGAGGTGGCGCGACCCAGACGTAGGTAAGGTGTTCGCCAGGGCCCGTTGCCAGCTGCGCCGCCAAGCAATAAGATAACCATCTATATGGTGGCGTAAACATTTCCAATTCCATAAGAAATCAAAATAATGAGTCAAATTATAACACTTCTGTATAGCGTACGTATTTGTGTCAGTATACAGCGATAAGCGCAACGCGTCGGTATCGGCAACCCGCAGGTAAAGGCGACCAACCTAAATATATAATTTTTTATTAAATAAAAAAAAAATTATAATAAAATAAAATTAAAAAATAATTAATTTTATACTATATATTTATTTCAATAATTTATATTATAAATAAACATATCAATTATTCTAAAATTAATTTATTTTATTTTGTATTTCCATATATATTATAATTTATAATATAAATAATTTATTATATAAATTTATATTTAAATTATTCCCGAGAGCGTCTAAGTACAGGATTCTTCCAATAATAGGGGTCTGTATCTCATCTTCTCATCTTCGCATTTTCTCATCTTCCCACCTTCTCATCTTCACACCTTCTCATCTTCACATCTGCTCATCTTCAGATCTTCTCATCTTCCCTTCTCATCTTCAGATCTGCTCATCTTCACATCTGCTCATCTTCACATCTTCTCATCTGTTTATCTTCAGATCTTCTCTCACATCTGCTCATCTTCACACCTGCTCATCTTCTCATTTAATTATCTTCGTATCTTCTCTCCCATCTATTCATCTTCACATCCATTCATCTTCAGATCTTCTCTCATATCTGCTCATCTTCACATCTACTCATCTTCACATCTGCTCATCTTCACATCTATTCATCTGCAGATCATCTCTCACATCTGCTTATCTTCGCATCTGCTCATCTTCGCATCTGCTCATCTTCACATCTTCTCTCATATCTGCTCCTCTTCACACCTTCTCTCACACCTTCTCATCTTCACATCTTCTCTCCTTTCTCTCTCCCTTTTCTCTCTTTCGCCTTCTTTATCTTTCTCTCTTTAGGCCGAGGGTGGTGCCGGCGGGGAATTACGAAACGTAAACCCTTTCGTACGAAATAAGGGTCGATCGTCAAAAATTAAGGAAAAATTGCGATTTTACTTGTCCTGAAGCGCACGAAATAAGGGTCGATCGTTACAAACTGAAGAAAAATTGCGATTTTACGTGTGCCGGAGCAACCCTTTCGCACGAAATGACGGTCGATTGCCAAAAATTAAGGAAAAATTGCGATTTTACGTGCGCCGGAGTAACCCTTTCGCACGAAATAAGGGTCGATCGTCAAAAATTAAAAAAAAAAAATGCGATTTTATGCGTGCCGGAGCAATCCATCGACACATACACGCAGGATATAAGGTATACGTATCCAGGCTCTTCCTCAGATCTTTTAACTTTCAATGGAAGTGATGGTGTACCATAGCCTTGCCATCAGCCATGGTATATTTATTGTTACTAATTTCCCAATATATGGTATAAATTTCACCCCTTCGTCGAATTACTAAGGTAGACACAACAATAATAACTTCACTATAATTGTGTAAACATGGGCCGGCCTGTGTCTGAAAGCGTCTGTGTCTAAAAGCGTCTGTATGTAAAAGTAATTATGTGTAAAAGCGCTTGTGTGTAAAACCGTTTGTGTGTAAAAGTGTTTGTGTGTCAATGCCTCTGAGTATAAAAGCGTCTGCGTATAAAAGCTTCTGCGTGTAAAAGCGTCTATGTGTAAAACAATTTGTACGTAAAAATGTTTGTATGTAAAAATATTTGTGTGTAAAAATCGCAATAATAGGCATAAATTCTTTATACAAGCCTTCCAACAACGAATTAAGTTCTGTGTCGGCCGTACTCCTAACGATGTATTATTGTTATATCTAGAAAATTAGTTCCCCCCGATCCCCGTATAACAAGAAAAAGTCCAAAAGTCCGCTTGTTAACTTTGCGGCGTACGGACATCCTCCTAAGTCCGCATCGCAAAATAATTCTAAAATACAACTAGGTTTATCACATATAATGGGCATAAGGTAAAAATTCTTGGTGTAATTAAGATAAAAAACCAATCTAAATAATTATTTATCGGAATTACGTAACCAACGGGTAACTTCTACGGCGAGTAAGCTAATTACATATACCAAATCCGGCCTAGCCAATCTACATACCCACAACAATTTTATCAAAACAGAAAAAGATTTAGTTGAAATTTAACCCTCGACTTCGAAATCCTACTGTGTGAGCATGTTTTCACTCATATATGGTATACCAACATCTCGAAGTGTGATCTTATTACCAACCGCCTCAACGTACAAGTCCACCGCTTGCTGGCAGTAATCCGTCATATCAAAAATGCAAATACCATTTCCAAGGATATAATCCCTACCGATAAATTAATTTAGTGTTTCAATTTCATCAATTTCCACATGCTTTTCAGATAGTCCAGCTACCAGAACATCATCTACGTAGACACCAACTAGCAAACCAGTCCGGGGACATCTGTAAATTGAAGGGTGACCTTCGACGCTGACTAAGCCAAGCTGGTTGACCAAGACACTGCGGAGGTGTTTGTCCCAAAAGGTACTAGCCAACGGATGGCCATACAATGCCTTCTAAAGTCGAACCGTAGGTTGACGATACTTCCCAAACCAAGATTCGAGCCAGAATTCCCGTAGCAAAAGGACATACGTTTCTTCGAATCAAAAGTGCTTGCAGAAAGGCACGTGTACAATCGGCAGTGGTGATCTTGTAACCCAATAATATCCCATAGTAGATAGCCAAATTGATGGCTTGAATGTTGGTTGGGGTTAAATACATTTCCCCAAATTGTGCTGCACCTCCCCAAGTGTCCCGAACTTGGTCTCCCCGAAAAACGAGGCGTCCTTTATATTTCCTCCTCTCAGGAGACTCCCAGTACTTTATGCTGGCTAATGGCATGACTTCTGCGAGGTAAATGGTTTTACCTTCTTGTTTGGCTAATGGAATTCTTTCAGATTTCTCCATGACTGAAGCATCAGACCAAACATTTTTCTCGCGAACTCCCTTACCCTCATCTTGGATGGCCTTGATGGCTCTTGGGTCATTGCGCATTTCATCCCTTGTCAACAATTTATAAATTGTTGCCATAACGCGCATATCAGGAGTGTAATAATCTTGCAACCTAGCCCTATGGGGGTCAAGGCGAAACGGTGACACTGGAAGTGCAGGGATTTTGTCCAAGATCTCATGTGGAAACAATGTTGACACAAAACAAATTACCATGTTCATGTTGTAGAAACCTGACTTCTTGGTCAAAGCTCCTTCAAGTTGATCGTGAAAACCCTTCCCATGGCGACACTTCTTGGATTCAAGTTCTTTGCCAATTCGATCATTGGTGGTTTTGACAACCCATTGCCTTTTTGATCTTTTCCCATCGATTTCGAAGTCAAAAGCGCAGCCATCAAACTGAACTGACTTCATCCCTAAAGACGACATGCACTTTGGCCCCACCATCTGTCTCAAATGTCAAAGGAGAACTGCTCACTGTGGAATACGATTCAACCCACTCAGCCGGTACCCCCTGATTGCAGAAGGCACCAAATGACGACAAGGAACAAGTCTTCTCCTGCTCCTGAGTCCAAAGCCCACTCCAAATCGAAAGAGCGGCCATCATGGCACGCTGGCCACGCTCGCGCTAGTGCCAAGGACATGACTTGCAGCGACAATTGCAACTGCAGCCTTAGTCGCCGTTGAAACCTTGGGAGCCGGTGGCGACGCCTTAGCTTATGAGGTTGATGCAAACGCCCCTGAGACGGCTGGACCTTCATGCTTATAAGGGGCAATCTTTTCCACGTCTATAAAGGCCTTTGGGCCAAAAGATGCAAACACCCTTGTCACCTTGGTTCTAGTTGCCAGACCCTTTGGCGTTGTTCTTCTTGCTCTTTGGGCTACCGTTACCCTTACCATCATTCTTGCCTTTCCCGGCCTTGTCATCACCCTTGTCCTGAGTTTTCCCTTGGGGATCCTTTCCTCTCCCTTTCTTTTCTTTGCTTTCTCCTTTTCCCTTGGACTTGGGTTTGGGGTCTTAAGAACTACTGGGGGCATCAATCTTCTTAGGACCCTTTTTGAGACCCTCTTAAATGGAACTAAAATTCTTTTCATGTTGGAATTCTGCAATCACCCCCTCAAGACGAGACCACAAATAGTCATAGGCACGTTCATTGGCATCTGCAGGAGACTCCTTGATTCTTTCGATGACCAATTAAAGCTGTTTAACACTTTTCAATCTTTCATACAACCACTTGAACATCATGTTTGCATGGGGCCTGTCATGAATTGGCAGCTGTCCTAAGATGTAACGAACCTTGTTTCTGAAATGTATGAGTGCAGCCAATTCTGATTCTTGATTCTGGAGTTAGAATAGTTCAACCGCAGAAACAACACCACCCAACGCGGTATCCAAATCGAATTCCCTCACAACAAGGTTAAGCAATGGAGCCTGAATAGGAGTACCGAGATGGCCTTTCAAACATGAATCTTTGGTGAACCAACTGCAAAGAACTCGGTCAAACCTTGGGAAACCCTCACTTTCATCTCGAAGATGGTTGATTTCGATGGCAGCCCTAGCATTAAAAGCTTGTAACAACCATTGATAAACAAGTTCTCACTGGAGCTATCCAAAGCCATGAGCATGGGCAGGAACGCATTTCTCCATGCTCTGAACGCCCCTGTTAAATCAGGAAAAGCTGGCATCCTCAGACTAGAAACGTTTTTGCACCTCAAACATTCCTCTATAACTTGGGTGCTTCGGGCGTCATCATCGTCATTTCCATCTTGAGCAACACGTCCCAAAATAGGAGATTGTTGGGGTGGTAAACGTCTTGGGGAAGAACCCAAATTTCGAAGTAATGGGGAAACCAATCTTGGCTGATCTGCAGTGAACGTAATCAATGATTCGTAGTGAATCACCATGAGCCCCAGAAACAAATTCATCCTCGACTTCATAGGTTTCTGGTACTTCAGTTTCCCAATTCTAAAGTGTTTGAACCCTTTGGGTCAAACTAGCAACATGTTCTTGGAGAGCAACCAGTTGTCCCATCATCAAATCAACCCTTATTCGCAAGTCCGCGTCATTTTGTCTCAATTGAATTGCTGTGGATCGGGGATTAATGCTTTCAAGTTGTTCCCTCAGTAGCCGAACTTCCTCTTGCAAAGCACTCTCTCTCCCGAAACTCTGCTCTCAATCTCTGGTCCTGGTCGTAAAGTGCTTGTGCCGCATTCACCTGAGTAGACGCCACAGCCTGTGCAGCACTTACCTGAGTAGAGGCAACAGTTTGTTGGGTCCTTAGTTTGTTTTCAAGTACGAGTCGCCGAGCCTCAGACTGCATTTGACTCACACGCTCGTCAGCATGGTGCTGTATTCCACCAACGTGTTCGGCCGCTTGTGCTACTATTCTCTGTGCTTCGGATTGCAATCGGTTCACCTTCTTGCCGGATCCTACCAACCTGTTCGGTAGCCTGGACCGCAGTAGCCCTTTCCCTCATCTGTGAACCCAATACCTCTGAAGCAGCAGGCCTCACAACCTGTTGCAGATTCAATTGCTGGTGACTTGCAGAACCTTGGGCTCCTGATCCTCTAGGCATATCCTGTCTTGGCCTGGGCCCTGATGCTGACCTTTTAGTGACACGCCTTTGGACACCTACAGACCTAGCCGACGACGACCTCGAGTCTGCCCTTTCCTAGCCATTACCTGGCAAGCCAACCACACCCTGAGCAGCAGTTCCCGACGACAGCGACATGTTGAGAGAAGAATCTCCACTAGTCCCACTCGTTGTCATTGTGCTGTGCTTCATGCTTTTAATGCCTCCAATTTTCAAGGACGCTCGAAGAAGGGCCGAGGGAACTCACGCGGCACGCACTTGCGGTCCACCAGATCCAGGTAGTCCGCCACAGTGGAGACGCTGTCCCAATTTCCTCAACCCCTTTGACACATATACACCCCCGACGCACGATTATTCAACACCTTGTCAATGACTTGCCATTTATCATCGAGATGTGCAGTTACCGTGTCACGTCTTAAAATGGGTTTGAGACGATCCGAAGTGATGCAAAATGTCACAAATCTTTCTTCTGGGATGCCGCTATAGCCGCTAGCATACAACCACCTGTTCAACAACTTCACCTGGATTTTCAAGGCAGTCCTCCTTTCACGTGACTTTTCCCCGTGCAAACCGATATACGAACAAATGCCAACACGATGGGATTCTGACCTTTTAAGCCAAACACGAATGGCCTCTCCAGCGTTGTATTCAATCCGATCCAACTGTTTCAATCCAGCTCTTTCAACATTCAAAGTGTTGTTATAGTCAATTGACACCCGAACCTCCAACTTGGGGCTAACCTGAAGAGGAATTGACACAACCAAAGGATCTTCTTTCGTGAGAAGATTACGAGTGGTTCACTCAACTTTGGGGCGCCCGCCTTAAGGTCACGAACTCCAAGAGGCGCTTTTGGCCCGACCTTAGGTTCCGGTACCTTGGCTGTGACCGGACGAGCCTTCTTCACAATTGCCTTGGCAACCACTGGTGCCTCCGAGGCCGAAGCAGGTGAACCAACCTTTGACTGAGCAGGCGCAAGAGACTCAACCTCCGGTGCGGGACTTTCGGGACAGGAACTGCAGGTGGACCACCTTTGGACTGCGGAACATTCAGAACAAGGGCAGCAAGTGGACCAACTTCAGACTGGGAACCTTCGGAACAGCGGACGGGCTTGACAAGATACTAGATGGTTTCAACGGAGGTGGAGACAGTACCTCGGAACAGCGACGATGCGAGAAGTTCCCAACACAGGCGAGGGGGCAACCTGGGAGCCAACCGACGCAACAGGGGGGGACAACCGACCGGACGTCTGACACAGATGGGGGAGTGACCGGGGGATGCTTGGAGCTTGACGAAGCAGACGCAGCCACTCCTTCCCCTCAATCACTACTTCTATACCTTCTCGTCCGACAGGTCAAGGTTACGACCAGGGAAGTCCGGGAATCCACTATCGTCCGACTGAATTTCCTCAATTTCGTCTGGAACAACAGGTGGTAACCCCTTAGGCTCCAAGTACTCCTTATACTTCCGTTCAAATAACTCCTTCTGTTTTCTGGCTTTCTTACCTCCAAAGCGTGGCTTCCAGTCAAGATCGAACTTATCCCTAGGCTAGGAGGGTGTTGAACGTGATACCCTGACCCACGACCACCACGCTTGCCCATGTGACCCGCCACAGAGGCTGGAGACACACGGGTTGCAGGAGAGATACAGAAAGGCCTATGAAGCCAAGCGAGGAACAACCAGTGCGCAAACAGCGAGTAGAAGACGAAGCAAAGCTACTATGGCAACAGCACAGGGGAGCTCTACGGCTGATAACCTAACTTTGTAGGCTTCAGCAAAGTGCTAACTGCAGCCAGCGGAGCGCCTTTTCTGCAGTGGCTTGAGCCAAACACACCGGTTTAGCAAGTTGAGTGAATCACCTGAAATAGCGTGCTGAGCAAAACGAATAAGAATACATTAATTATTATTAAATCATTACTATTCAATATTTAGTAATTTAATAACATATAATAATATAATATATTAAAATAAATTTCAATATTTCTTATGACCTTCCCATAATTTAACGCAGTTTAACCTATTACTATATTTAACTTCATTTTTTTCAAATATTTATTGTTTTTATTTAGTTTATTATTTATTATATATATTTAATTTGTTTGTGTATATATTATTGTATTTAATGTATTACTTTGAAAATTATTTGAATTTATATTTTTAAAATTGATAAACATTCCTTGCGCATAAGAATCCAATCCATGTATGTTGATGCTAGTATATTTCAGTTCCCTACTGGTACCTGCAACTGGGAACTTTGGGCAGCGGGAGAAGCAATGCCGTCAGTCAATCCAATTTCCACAGGAATTTGAAATTCAGAAAAAAAATAGAGGCGATGGATATATATATATATAAATACTGTTCAGGGTTGAGTCTGTAAGTGCCAAGCCCAGCTTGCTCCTCTTCGAGCTTTTTCCTGTGCAAACAACTTCCAGTGAGACATGACGGGGTTCCTGCTGTGATATAACATTGACAGAAACAAACACGCATCTCTTGCTGCACAACAGCGGCACCCAGTGTTGAGCGGGCCTAGACAGGAGAAAAAACACATCGGTGGTATCCCAACATCCGCAGCGTTTTATTTTTACAAATCTTTCTGAAGCGTGCTGCAAAGCCAAGCGCTGGAAACACCTCAGCTGGGACTGCACCAAAGCCTCCCAGCCCTTCTCCGAAACCTTCTCTGGAACCCTGTTGAACCTGACCTAGCTCTGCACCAAAGCCTCCCAGACCTTCTCCGGAACCTTCTTCGGAACCCTCTTGAACCTGACCTCACTCTGCACCAAAGCCTCCGAGACCTTCTCCGGAACCTACTCTGGAACCTTCTCCGGAACCCTGTTGAACCTGACCTGGCTCTGCACCAAAGCCTCCCAGACCTTCTCCGGAACCTACTCTGGAACCTTCTCCGGAACCCTGTTGAACATGACCTGGCTATGCACCAAAGCCCCCCAGACCTTCTCCGGAACCTTCTCCAGAACCTGGTTGAACCTGACCCGGCGCCTGCACCAGTGCACACCAGAGCTATTCTGTGCTGAAGACCAAATTAGCCTACGCTGTTGGGGAAAAAACATATGACAGGTGACAAACGTTGCACATACATGCACATACCTCTATATATATATATGTATATATACACATACACACATATACATGTATAATAATACGTATATGTATATATTACGTGTATATGTACGTATGTAACAGCTATGTCATAATGTAATAATCTTATATGATCTTTCTTCCTCAGAAGTGGATAGAAGTGGTCTTTTACTCTCCCACTTCTATCTCGCTTTAGAGTATCGCATGACAGCAAATTTCATCAGATTTCTATCTGTTTAGGACATTTTCGGACAGCGGTCTGATCTGTAAACCAGGACCAAGTATTGCCAGCAGGGATTGATCACATTTATCAATCAGACTAATTCTCCTCATGAATCCCAGTCCGCCAGAATGATCAGCAAAATGAAGTGTCATCTCTATACTGGTTGGTTGATTGGGGCTCAATTAAAATTCAAGCCAAACTCTCCACCGCACACACACACATACCAGGTGAGCCATGAAAAATACGACTGGTAATGGTAATCCCTACGAACTGAGTTATAATATGTTATAATATGTTATCATGTTATAATAATCCAAAAGAAACACGTTTGGTCAATGGTCCCCTATAAGATCACCAATCAACAAGGGAACTTTCCAATGGCTCAGGTAGCTCCCAGCCCTTCGCAGCCTCTCCCACTCCGAGGCTTTCATCGACCCCGTGGGGCGAGGCTGGGGGGCCCGGAAGCCCTTGGGCCCTTGGACCTGCGGTCGAACTATGTCCATGACTTCTCCAACCCAAGTAGAGGCTCAGTTGTCTGAGCCCATGGCCAGCAGCGCACGGGAAAACGGCACACCTGGCCCAGTTGGAACAAAAACTGCCAGCGTTGGGCCATTTCCAACCCATTGCCCAGAATGTCTTAGAGGCCGCGGTATCGTTTGGAAGAACCTATATAGAGGGGGAAAAACATATTCATAAGCGGCTCAGCAAGAAGAAATCAATGTCAACCAATGACTGTTGTGCGAATGTGGCACCTTGCCCTCTGCCTTGCTATTTGAGATTATTGGATGACATTCCAACAGAAATAGTGGAACTGACCCTCGTGAAAACAGCAGGCAAAGTAGTTGCAACACGCATTTTCTCTTTTGCGCCAGCCAAAGATTCTACATTGCCTAAATTAAATTGTGGATGGGCCCGTTTCAAATTCATTCAGCTGTGGGGTCAGCTTGCTCCAAAGCTAAAGCTGGGAAAAAAATCCGGCGGCAGCCAAACCAGAACCTCATTGGCACAGAGATCTTTCTTTGGCAAATGGGCCGTTTGGATCCATGCAGCCAAATCTCCAAATCTCGTTGGCTTCTTGTTAAAGTTAGGTGCTACCAGTGTATGCATGTAATACATGTGACATCCTGAAAGACAGCAGCTGAGCAAGTAGATAAACATATACTGTTCAGGGTGGTTCCGCTGTGTCCGCATGTGTTGATATTGAAAATTGAGAGGCATCGACAAATGTGCGGCATGCATCCCCCACCCCCCAAAAACGAAACCAATTGATGTAAAAGCACGAGAATCTTCTGAAACGGTAGTGGTCTCGGAATGTTCTGACCAACATGAAGAGCAATAAATATTTGGCATTATTTGGCTACAGTGTATTCATTCAATCTGATTACCTGCTACTGTACCTCCCCAAATCCAGTTGAAAAGCAGATGTGATGCCCATCGCCAAGGAGAGGTTACCAAAGTATCGACCTCAACCGTAATCAGGGCTTGGTAGCAAGCCCTGATGGCCATTGATTGTACATCTGAAAACGCAGCGTGCTAACCAATGGCCACCGTTTGGCGGGGAAAATCGGGGAAGTATTGATTACACACCTTCAAACATGCAGTACTAGTAGATTTGGAAGTCGAATAATTGCTGCTTATGACAAATATGGTTGAATAGCCTTCCGTGAATCAAACATGGCAATTGAACATTACCCATTGATGGATCATTTTCTCATTGAAACAGGCATTTAGAGGGATTTTGGATTGCTATGTTTGATATTGTTTGAGTACCAATGGTTGACAACATATGGAGGTTTCCTAAAATGGGGTACCCCCAAATCATCCAAGTCTTTAGACCATGACTCAGTGTTTGAATCCCAGGGTGACTTGGGGTGCCATTATTTTTAGGAAGATGTGTCTAGAAGTAGGGGATGCCCCACAAATGGCTATTCAACGCTTTTAAATAGGGAAACTGAACCAACCACTGGACAGGATTTGGGGTTACCATGGGTTACCCCAGGTTCAGACCCTTGTTTCGCTTTGAGCGGCAGAACCAACGGCCATGCCACTGCAGTGGGCTCTTGAGCCAGGGAGGCAACGCTTCCAATCGCTTCAGTGTGCCTCGCGACGGCGGAAAACCGGCGTAACCTCCAAGTGGTAAATCCATGAGCTAGACTCGTAGACCTGCAATTTTGGATGCACTACACCATCTACCTAGGAAAACTATGGAAAAGTGGGATTTTCTACTGGCTTTACCATTTTTTTTGCCCGGGGCTTGACCTGCAATGGACAATTGCCAGGACGAAATCTCTTGGAGATATCTGAGCATACTTCAATCATCTTCAATCTCCGATGATTCCTTTTGGTATTGTCAAGTATGATCTTCTTATCATGGGCCTTCAACTTCAGGAGGAAAGAGCTGCCAGAAGATTGGCTTATCACCTAACTCATGTGGGATCCATGGCCTTCGGAATCTTCTACGACCAGAGGTGCAGGTTCATGAAGGCCTGCCACCCAGGCCCAGGCCACAGGAACTGCTGGGTTCAATGCCACAAGCCTCTTGGGGGGATCAACTGAATCGAGCGCTACAAAGACACAAACACATCAAGAAACATCTATGAACATCACTCGGCATCAAACAAAAGCAGCATTTTTTCTAAAGACCTTGGGGCAATGTCCTTCCCCAAACATCATCCATCCAGGAAACCCGTCAGGTGGCACCTATATGTGCGGCAGCTTTGGCCGCATCATCGGTGGACAGCTCCTGGTGCGATGCTGAAACTGGCTAAAACCTGCTGAGCAAATACACCGATCTGGGGTTATCTATGGATATCTATAGTTACACATCTCGTTTTTTCATGTTGATTCATGAATCAATTTCGGGCCTATGATTGTCTATGAGTCTGTTACCATGCCGTTATGAACCACTGGCGAGGCTAATCTCAAAAAAGGAAGTCCCCATAGGCAGCCCTCCTCAGAGATCGGGTACAAATCTCGCTGGCACAGCTCTTGGAAAGCCTGGTCACCATTGGTGATTCCATGGGCTGGATGACCATATAATGTTTTGACCATGGCACACCCACGTGTATATATAAATGTATACACAGACTATACATATATATATATATATCTGTATATATATATATATATATGATCAATGAACACATGACATTACCCTTCTCTTCTATTCAAGACCAACACCCCCAGCTTATCCAAGGGACTTCATCATCCAGAACAGTTGCTATCTCTCCTCAGCTCGCACGTCAGCGAGTGAACCCGTGTAGATCACTTTTGGGTAGTGTACAAAGTACATGGAGCCGTAAACGCACATCTTCGAGAACTCTTCTTAACCAAGCCAGTCCATTTCGTGTATGTTTGAAGTATATAATCATTCCGAACTGTTGGGCCTGGGACATATTGAACAATTATTGACTTGCTGGCACATGGTTAGCAATGAGATGGAAATCTCTCTGTCTCTGACACCCTTTTTTAGCCACCCTCCGATCATCCGGTTCAGACCCGTCTGCTTGACGTCTCAATCCACCATCAAAAAAATTGGAGATCACCCCATCTAGGAAAAAAGTAGCTGAAACCATACAAGGTTCCCCTGTGATTTGTTGTATCCTATTCATTCTTGTTATATATCCATTTTCCCATAATTGTTCAATTTCGTTACTTAAATCACCCTTGATGGCTGCTTTATTCCTTGTCTTGATCTCTGTATAGATAGTTATATGTGTATATATATATATATGATTAAGTAATTATATATGTATTATATTTATATATGTGTACAGTATACCATTAAAATATCCAATTCATATCCCGATTATACCTCCGTATCTCCCACTATTTTCTGGCTATATAAGCTAAATCTCAACTTCCCATAGATATTCGCAACTTCCCAGTACATCTCTCTCCAACAACAATTTTTTCTTGAGGAAATCTCGCATGAACCCTCAAATCAGTGGGAATTTCAGGACCCTAAAATGGAGGTAACATGAGGTAACCATATAAGGCCATATTTTCTGGGGATATTCATATATGGTAGGTATTGGCAGGTACCTCCAGTTTAGCTTCCTGAGATGGCTCCCCAGCTACCGAAGCTTCGGTCCACCTGGAAAACCCCTGTGGCCAACATCTGCCGCAGCGACACGCCGCTGCCAGCATCAGGCGCCTGAAGAGCGACGAGCAAAACGGCAGGCAACAAAATAGGTCAATGGAGTGATTCAAGACAACATAGAAAATAATGGAGTTCACCTAAATTGACCAGGATCTCATTGAAATGGTGGAGTCAATCTAAATCTTACCACTGAGGTTTTTATGAAGATTTCACCGCAATTGAACATGAAAAATTGTGGATTTCACCAACGGATCATGGCTTTTCTAATGGATCAATGGATTGGTTGAAGGGCCTATCTACGGGCTGGTTTGCCCCAATTTGTTGGGGTTCCCTCCAGATGTTCTGCTGATTTAAGTCTGGAAATCGCAAAAGTGACTTGAATTATACTGTTACTTGATATACTTGAATACCAGACGCACACACACATGTTATATGTATATTTGTGTGTAACTATATAAGTACTTGTGGACATCTTTGGAGTAGTCCATCAAAAACACACCACCGGTCCAATGCAACTAATATTTGGGCGCGGAATTAAGTTGGCATTTTTTTGTTGCATTTTTTTTTTGTTTGGGGTTGGGTTCCTTGCTTTTTCATTGTTTTTCCAGCAGTTTTCATCAATTTTCCAATTGTTTTCGCTAGTTTTCCAGCGTTTTTCCTCCATTTTCCATAGTTCTCTATGATTTTCTAGCGCGTTCCATCAGTTTCCATAGTTTTCAAAAATTGTCTAGCGTTTCCCACCGTTTTTCGATGGTTTTTCTTCGCTTTTGCATTGTTTCTTCTATGTTTTTCTATATTTGTCGTTGCTTTTCTAGCGTTGTTCATCCGCGGGAGGAGGGCTCTTTTCAATAATTGTTGAGTATATATGGGTCTTGTTACTTTGTTCTTGTTGTTCCTCTTGTTGTTGTTGTTGCTGTTGTTTGTTGTTCTATTTCTATCGCAGTTATTCCTCTGTCTATTGATCTATCTATCTTTTAATAATTGTTGCGGTTGTGGTGCCGGTTGTGGTTGTGGTTGTGGTTGTGGTTGTTGTGGTTGTGGTTGTCGTCGTCGTCGTCGTCGTCGACTTCCCAGCAAGGGGAGGGTCGGATTTAAAAAAAAAGCGGGTGGGCAGCGCCTCCCCCCGCAATGCGTCCTATGCGACTTGCACCCCGGCGTTGTTTTTCTCCATTGTTTGGATCGATTTTGATGGTGTTATTTGCTACTGTTGCTGTTTGCTGTTGCTGATGTTTGTTTCTTTAGGGTTTCTTTAGGGTTGTTTCTTTAGGGTTTCATTTTTAATTCATTTTTAATTTTGTTAGGGCTCGTTTGGGCTGTCATTTAGGGTTTCTTCAGGTTTTCACACGCATCAACTCACATAGATATAGTAGGAGGCCAGATTCAACAAGTGTCCTGAGATACTTTTTTCAGACATAAAAAAAGAGCTCGTTAGGACACTTGGTGTTGAAAAAGGTTGCAGTTTCTCTCCGATAAGCATGCATATAAACTCAAAGGTACACAGGGAAACTTCTGACTGCCATGCAACCATTGTGAAACACAATTCAAGCAAATATAGTTGGAGAAC
>Ga0126342_10011936_pt1 | contig 15507 bp, 14 predicted proteins | sample Cyp1metagenome_FD_92528 | JGI IMG/M metagenome (GOLD analysis project Ga0126342, IMG submission 92528) | Coral microbial communities from Lord Howe Island, Old Settlement Bay, Australia - Cyphastrea 1 metagenome | ecosystem: Host-associated > Invertebrates > Cnidaria > Coral ...
ATATTATATATATATTATATATTATATATTATATATATATATTATATATATATATTATATATAATTATATATATATATATATCTTATCCTACTATATCCTGGAATATCTCCGTAGAATGGCTGGTCTCCACCTTCCCCGGAGTGCTGAGCTAAGACTGGCCAGCCGCACGCTGTCGGCAGGTGGCTTGGGAGCTCCAAGTGTTGCAAAGACTCCTGTCATGGACAGGGCCAGGTGTTGGTGCGCAGAAACCAATGATTTCTGGGGTAAGGTTAAACACCGGACTGATGACTCAAAAATCTTCCTAATCCTAATGTCTTATGGCTAAATCTCCATGTTTCCTCGGGGTCACCGCCCTGCTACCGGCATCTCGTGCTCCGAATCACCACGCCGGGCACACTGCATGGCTCGCTCTTCATCGAAGACCATCTTCCGGACGATGCCAAAATCCAACACATAGCGGACCTGTGGTGCAACGCTGTGCAACGCGCTGTGGTGTCTGGTCATCTCGGATCAATCCTGAGGCCCCGACATCTGGAATGGTGATGGATGACCTATGGCGCTTCAAGCAGTTGGTGGGATATGATATGTGGTAAAACCATGTAAAACCCATCTCAGCCCAAAAAAGCTGAGATGTTGACTTTGTGATCATGGTTTTTTCCAGCTCACTTCCCAGCTGATGCTTCAAGACCCCAGGAAAACCAGAGTGGTCTCAAATATCACAGGAACACTCTTGAGATCTTAAAAGGCACAAATTTTTAACAAATCATCAGATCCTTCAACATCAACCATCCACCACACCAAGCAGCTGGACCTTAAGCCCCAATGGTGTGGTTGATGATGGTTGATGATGGTTGATGATGCCACCTTAAGGTCACTATCCGGCTGCTTGGCAGATCTGGGGTGGGTCCCACTCCGGGTCCCCGAACTCCGCGATGTTCGTGGAGAGAACCACCTTGCAATGCCCTGCCTGGGTCCAGCTACCCGGCCTGGTAAACATACAAAAAGCGAACTGGAAAATGGCCATAGAAATCGTGATTCTAGTGGATTCACCCATGAAACATGGTGATTTATCCATAGTAAACTGTCAACGTTTACCAGATAGCTAAACATGTTCAGCTGTCGGGTATTCACTGGGCAGTTTCATCTGAGAAACAGGACTTTGAGGGCCTGAGGGAATGCCAAAGTCATCTATTATAGTCTATACCCTTACTCATGTGGAACTCAAAAAAATGGCTCAGTAGAATCATATTCTTGCATGTTGCCAGTGCGGCTTTCGATTCGTTTGTGCGACTTGGCCATCGCACGGGTGGTGGAAGTAGGGCTCGCTTCTGTTGCTCATGGGGCACCACCGAGTGCAACATGTGGTAATCCTGGCATCGAATTTCCTTCAAGACATGAGGCACCCAGAAATTGTATGGTTTCTTCATAAAACAGAGGTTTCCTCCTTGTCCTTCGTGAATCAAAATCCATCTGTTTGTTGCTGGAATCCTCTCATTTTTTGTTAGTTGATTACACATCCCCAAATACCCTCTGGTAATTTAACATAGCTATTGAAAATGGCCATAGAAATAGTGGATTTTCCCATTAAAAATGGTGATTTTCCATAGCTACGTTAAATTACCAGAGGGTATCCCCCAACTTTCCCATTTTTTCAACCGCTTCAACATACCGCCATCACCATCAGATCATCAAGTCCCCATGGGTCACACAGGTCGGCAGCGCCAATGGACAGCGACCCTTGCGACTGTAGAAGGCTTCGTGCAGCTGCTCGATCTCCGACAAGCCAGGCCTTGGCTCTCGGATTTGATTTCCCGGCCTGGTAAACCTACAAACATAGGGAACATCGGAAACCCATAGGAAAACCATAGGAAAATGGTGATTGAATGGGTTTTAATGGGATTTAATGGTGATTTAATGATATTTAATGGAGATACCCTCTGGTAAACCTACAAAAAGCTATTGGAAATGTCCATAGAAATAGTGGATGTTCCCATGAATAGCATGGTGATGTTCCATAGTTTTTTGTATGTCTACCAGGCCGGGTATATTGGTTTATGGTTTTGGCTCAAACATCGGCCAATATACCCACAATTTTGATCATGATCATGTTAGCAGCGAACCAGTAGAGTTCCAGACTGGCCAAGAATTTTGAGCCAAAGCCATATAAGTTGAAATCCTTGAGACCCGGGCAGGAAAATCAGCACGCAAAGTCCCGGCTTGGCGACGGCCTGCGGCCGGCGATGCCGCTAGGCTGGTTGGTGGATGGTCTCGAGTCGGTGGTTGGATATGATCAGTGGTGAAATAAAGCAAAAATCGATGAAATTCATTGATTGTGGGTAGAATTCGGAATTCTATTGAAAAGAAATGTTTTTGCTGCATGCATGTTTCCCCAATAAAGAGTAATGTATCGATGTGTTTTACCCTTGAAAGTATTCTTGCATATCAATCATGTGTTCGTTGGCCGAGGATGGGTCAAGCTACTGGTAATGTAAAATCATCCTAGAATCCCACTGGCGAACTTTGAAGGCGATTGGTAAAATACCCATCCAGAAAATCATCTCCTTGGTATCCAGACCATTTTTCGTTTAACCATATTTCAACGAGGTGTCAACCATGTTTCTTTACAACTATTACCATGTTTAAGCCCAGGTTTCAATCATATGTTTACATATCTTTACGTGGTTTTCCCGTGTTTAAACCATATTTCAACCAGGGTTTCCCATGTTTAAACCAAGGTTTTCCCCATCTTCTCCAGACAAAAATCACCGAAAAATCAGCACAGCACCATGGCCTCCACCACCTGCACGCAGGTCTCGAAGAGCTGTGGATTCACCTCCACGCGGCCGCCCTTCTCGAACCTTCCGACGGAGTCGTCCCGGGAGAAAAACTGCTGGAATGTCGCATTCGATGGGATGATGGGATGAATGATTTTTTGGGGAATATGCTTTTTGGGGAATATGATTATACTACAGGGAAGATATATACAAAATATGACAACATGTTGGAACCCGAAAATCCGTCGGGATAGTATAGATCTTTTTCCCCAATTCAGATGGCTGTTTTAAAAAAAGAAGCAACTGAAAGAAATGCTGGCCGGAAAAAAGGATCATCATCATCATCATCATGATTTTAATGATCTATCCACTTTCTTGCAGGATTCTTTGGTGAAATGCCCTCTTCCTCCAAGGATGTTCCAGGCAACTTCCAGGCGCCCGCACCGATCCATACGCACCCGCGGTGCAACGCCCTGCAGGGCCCCGTTCATCAGGTCGTCCAGGTAGTAGGGATACCTCCGAGGAATTATCTTCATGGATTTTTTGAAACCTTTCATGGTGACCATGATTGATCTTGCGTATTCCTTCTGAAAAGAATGACAAGAAATGAACAAGAAGGAATATGATGATCCTTCGAAAATGATGGCCATTATGTTAGATCTGTGTCTACTTCATAGTGGCCATCATTTTCGATCTTGTGTTTTCTTTGTAAACAATGTACAAAATAATGTCGGTTTCATGCCGAGCAAATCAGCAAATAAGTAGTGATATTGTGAACGAAAGTGCCTACTATCATTATCCGCTACTATTATCATTCAATCATCACGTGTAGTTATCTATATTACAAGTTTCTTTACTTCTATCATTTTAACTAGTAGCAATATTATGTCTATATATATAATATGTTATATATTGTTATACTATACTACTAATAGACATCCTGAAATGATATTCATTGATATATCAAAAAAAAACTATGTCCACAAAAATTATGTTACATTCAATTTGATATGTCATAGCTTTGATATATCAAATATCAAAGTAAAGCCATAGAGTCGTGCCAGATCTCCACCGTTCCCCCGTTCCCCGGTCTTCGGTCACGTGGGGAAGCGTCGCGAGCCCACCACAATGGGCTGACGCCCGATGTTCACGCCCGGAGCCTGGAAGTAGTCCAAAAACCTCGGGTGTTGAACGCTGAGAAAACGCGGAAAATGCGCAGAGAGATGCCCCAGTTTCGCATGATCCATTCTTCAGAGTGCAGGCTGGTGATAACAACAGAAAATGAACAATTTGAGTCAAACAAAATATAGAGCTGGAAGATGTGGAAGTCCGTCTCTTGGTATACGAATGGGATACAACCTAATGGTTTTTTATTCGGAGGTTTCATACTCAGCAGTCAGAGCTCTATGCCCAGCTGAAGTTTGTCGTCTGTGGTAACCATCCAAATCGCAAATACATCCGCAGTGAACTGGGCAATCAAAACCTATAGTCTTCGTCCACTAGCTGAATCTAAACTTAGGATCCACATCATCATCCCTATTTTTCTACTACGTTCATCAATCCATTGGCTTGATCTATTGACTATTTTGGGAATCTATTGATCAACTCTAGACTTGAGACCCATGGCATCCCTGGTTTCTCAGCACCCCATTTTCGTTCGTCCCTGCACGGTCCGACCGATGGTCAGACTGTCGGTCCCCACCGACCGTTGACGACGACGACTAATCAATGTCACAGCTCAGATCTTCCCGGACTTGTGCCGACCAAATAATCGCGTTTGAGCTCAAACTCACCTAAAGGTGAAAGCGAAAAGAACACCACAATTCTGGGGGTTTTCCAAACCAATTGGGTTTTGGGCGGGGTTTTTGGCAAGAAGAAGTGTTGGAGATCGTGTGGAAACTTCAAGCAATGCCATGTCGGGAGAATTTTGGGATGGTTTGCCTTTCCAGAAACAGCTGAAGCTGCCAAGCCCCACAATATGAGTCCTTCGCGGCATCACCGAAGTTGAGCTAAGGCTGCAGCTCATCTTGCTGATCCACTTCAACTGCCATGGGGAGATGACCACAACCCCAGGTAAACCCCAAGCAAAGCCCCAGTACTTAACATCTTCACCCTTATCAAAGTATAATGGCTATGAATGTAAATACACTATGAAGATAGTGTACGCATTTCAAATATGTACGTATTCTATATGTTATAGGTAGTCTATACTATTAGCTTTCATAGGAAGATGTACCACCAGATACCAGTGGTAATGTACCCTCTGGTAAACAAACATAGCTATTGAAAAATATTGAAAATAGCAATTTATAGTTGATTTTCCCATTGAAAATTGTGATTTTCCATAGTTTTTCGTATGTTTACCAGAGGGTATCTTGCAGCTGGGCCTTGAACTTCACGTCCACCTTTGCAGGGCCTCCCACACGCACAGCGGCTCGTTCGATCAGTGCACAGATCACGATGCGCTGCGGCTCGTGGAAGTTGTCCTGAAAAAAACGGCAACGGAGGGGATCAACGAAATCAACGAAAAACTCTGGGACCTGCAAAATATATCGAAAACATTGGGAAACATTGGGTAATGATGGAAAATGAAAATATATATCTCTTTGTGAATTTCTATAGCCAAAATCAGACCCGCAAGAATTGGGCAAGCCTGCTTAACCGCTGGCACAGACCTGTCATGTTTGGGATTGAGAACCAAGCCATACCCGGCCTGGTAAACGTTTACAGTTTGCTATGGAAAACCAGCATTTTTAATGGGTAAATCATCTATTTCTAAGGCCATTTTCCATAGCTAACTGTTAGTTTACCAGAGGGTAATCCCTATCAAAATAAAGTATGTCAGCTTTTGGGATTTTAGTAAATACTTTAGGGGCATCCCTACGGTAGCCGTTTTCAAACACTGTATATCTGTATATCTGTTTTATAAACCGCACTGCCGCACGGCAGGGTTTCACAGCCACAGCCCACCACAGGTAGTGTCCGTCAGCTCTTTAGGCATCTTCTCAAAGACACGCCAGGCGCCTCAGCTGAACTGAAGAGGTTTTGGGTGGAGAATTTTTTGGGTGGAAAATTCTCCCAGCAATAAACAAATGGAATGTATCCTGATCTATTGATAATGTTTCTACTCGAAAAACTCAGAGTTTTGCGGTGCCATGGTTTTTTACCCTAAGGGCATGTCTTGAGTGATTCTTGCTGATGTATCATTTTGTGAGTTGGTAAACACTGGAATATCTGGATATGTACAGTACTTACACATGATCTTGAGCCAAGTTTGGAGTTTGTAGACTGCCAACTAGTCGACACAATTTCAACAGCCAAGGAGTGGTTTTTCATTGTGATGTTCGAAACCTGCGTCTGGAGACAATCATGGATAGTACTTATTGACTCCAAACGGGGCCTTAATCATTAATCCTGTACCCCCAAGCTACAGAAGCTCTATCAACTGCAATCAGCAAAGCCCCGTGTGAATCTGGTTATCTTGATGAGAACTCCATCGAAATCTCTAGGTCAGCACCAGCTCCAGTAGGTTCCAGGGCTGCTCCCCCTCTGAGTCGACGACATTCCTCATCCAGCTCTTGCTGTGCCAGCGGCAAATCTGCACATGTCTGGCTCACAGCCTGCAGCTTTTCGGGGCTTTTCAGGGATAGGAATGTTCCCATCGAATCGATCCCACATCGCTAGGGGCTTTTCGTGGTGCCAAACATCGTTCCTCGTCCCAAGAGATTTTCAGAACTGGATAGTCCGACCTGGGAGATATCCGTTATTTATAGCTCCTGGTGTATCACTTCTATGTCTATCATTTCTGGTGCAGTACATCCCATGATCTTTCGTCGACAAAACGCTGCCCCATCCCTGCTGTTGTTGATAAACACATTTCTCTGAAGCGCATCCCCATCCCCCATCCACATAAATCATCACAAATCGATAGATATAGATAGATTATAGAGAGATAAACAGATAGATATTCTAGATAGATATTCTAGATATCTGAATATCTAATCCCTCCACAACCCAATATCCTCTGGTGATTTAACATAGCTATTGAAAATGACAATTTATAGTTGATTTTCCCATTAAAAATGGGGATTTTCCATAGTTTTTTGTATGTTTACCATATCCTCCCTATCCACCTGGTGCACATACTCGAAGAAGCTCCGCACTCCTCGCACCCCTGCGGCATCCGTCACCGGCCCGTGGCCCGGCACGAAGAGCCAGTCCTCGCCGGTGGCCTCCATGTGGCTCCGTTGTGGCTCCGCGGCGACCGAGTGGTCGTTGGGTGGTCGTTGGGAGAACTATGACTGGTTGGGATCGAAGATGTCAAAAAGCTATATAGTCATAGTACAGTTGGATAGCTATATATATATAGCTATACTATATATATACTATATATATATACTATATATATACTATATATATACTATATATATATACTATATATATAGCTATACTATATACATAGCTATATAGTTATAACTATGACTGGTTGTATATATTCTAATCATAGTACAGTTGGATATGTGATTTAACATGTATAACATATTGGAATGACTGGTTGACATCATGTAACATGACAGTTTAGTAGAATTGGCTAAGTATTAGATGAACTATGAGGATCACAATGACTACCATCGTTGGGTTGTATCATAGTTGACAGTGATGTTGCAGAGAGCACCTAACTGTGATAGTAAAAACCCAATGAATTGTAAGCTACAGGGTGATGTTCTACTTCCTGGATGATGCTTGAAGCTACTATTTGGGGACTAGACTGGGTGAGTCCCAGTTCCTCACCATTTGATCGCATTCCCTTAGTAGCAACCGCAATCATATCAATCATTGAATAGCCCTTTCAGAATAATGATAAGTTCAAAAAAACATCAGCATCATCAATTAATCAACAATGAGAACTGGGCAATAATGTAGTACCAACAATTTCATTGATCCCATTATGTAGTACCAACAAGGACAATAATCAATGCCACCCTCTTTCAATGTCAATCTCATCCCATGAGTCCCACAAAACTTCACAGCAAACCTCCAGCAAGTCGTCCAAAGCTTTCACCCAGGCAGCAGCAGGCCCAGCCCTGATGGCGAGAGACCATGTTATGCCCGGGTCTTCCAAGAACCACGCTGCTGTTTGGATGTTTGATGAAAAACTTGAGATGAAAAATATGGAAAATGGAAGTTTCAACCCCAAAAAATTGAGATGAAAACTCACCCAAAAGAGGATTGAAACCCAAAAAAATCTACGGCTTTTTGTGCCACAGAAATGGAGATATTCCGTCACCAGTCGCCAAGGAGCCACATCACCGGCGCGATGCCGATGAAGAGCAGGTCCCCCGCATAGCACACGCGGCTCTCCGGTAGGAGCAGCACAGAATCCTTGTGAAGCTGCGGATGGCATGGCGGGGATTGGGCATTGCCCAACGACCAACGGGATTGTAGTGAAGTGCTATGAAAATCACCATGCATTTTTAATGGCTAAATTGGCTAAATCATTTAAATCAACTATTTCGACTGGGCCATTTTCAATAGCTATGTTTGTTTACCAGAGGGTATTGGGTTTGGAACAGAGTTGGCCTGAAAGGATCGAAATGGGCGAACAACCACCTGGTACTTCACCGAGGAATCGCCAAGAGGCGCTCTTGGAGTGGATGGAGCCCATCTGCCAGAACCTCAGTCTGATTGGGGACGTTTCCCCTATCCATCTTGTTTGATATTGACAAAATATCCCATGTATGTGCTTTAGTTATACTTCACTGCACCCCCCAATTTAGTTAGGTCTGTCCCCCATTATACTGCGGCTACTCTCTTACCCTGCAAAAGAAAATATATTGTTCAGCTGGGTATGAACAAAAACACCATTTACCCTCTGGTAAACTAACATAGCTATTGAAAATGGCCATTCATAGTTGATTTACCCATCAAAAATGGTGGATCTTTCCATAGTTTTTTGTATGTTTACCAGATGGTAAAAATCACCAACCATCTAACTACCACCAAGGTTTACCCAATACCTGTGGGACCTGTCGAACACCATTCTGCACCCGCCAAGACACTTCACTGGTAGAGACGAGCCCACCACGATGTCATCTCCTGCCCCCAAGGAGTTGGAAAGTCTCCCGAATCCACTTTTTGCAAATACAGATGTACATCTACAGTGGAACACCTATCAAAGAAACCATCCATTTACCACCCTGTAGTGTTCCCTAACCCCATGGTTTCCCAACTTCACCCTGTCTGCAGCTCCTGTTTTGAGTGTCTGCGCAAAGTGCGGCAGCTTCTCCCCCTCGATGGAATCCAAGTTGAAACCTGCGAGGTACAGTCATCCAAATGGATGCCCATGACCGTATTGAAAGCCATGGTGACGACTGGGGATTCCTATTTCAAGAAACCCCCAAATGTCGTTCTCAGTAGGTTTCTTTGGTAACCGAGCAAGTGATGAGCCCACCATTGTTTGACGATTGGTGGTATTTTATGATTCTGAATGAGTATGATTGATATCATCCTCAATGGATATCATCGCTGTGAATCAAGGGATGTCCATCCCCTGGCGCTCATCGCATTTTTAAGGACGGATTTTCGGATGCCAACAATTTTTGCCAAGACATGGCCACCAGTCAGCAGCGAGTTGACCCACCCATCGCTGCCTCCCAACTTGAAGGCGTAGTGCGCGAAGCGGAACACCTCCAGGGCTTTGGGCTGCGCCCAACTTGGCAGCAGAGGAAGCATCCTGGGGCCTGGCGACATCGCTGCTGGTTCTGCAGAGGATTTCGAGGCGAAGAATGGCATTTTCGCCCTGAAAAAATGTGATTTCACACAAGTGGGATTCTTGGGGTCAAACCAAAGCTGCAAAAGAGGATTTCGGAAGATGGGAAATCCTGAACTGACCAATGGCATGGCCGTTCTGAGTTTCATGGACCCATGGGATTTTGGGAACCAACCAATGGCTAGCGGCGACTTTTGGGAACACCCAACGTCGGACTGATCTCCGGGATCCGAACAACCAAAATTGATGAACTCTTCCAGCCATCCGAACAGGCTTGGTGCTATTTTGAATTTCCCAAATCCCCCCAAAAAAATGTCGTTTTGCTTCCTCCACATCTGATTTCTCGCCGAAATTCGGAATGTCATAGAAAAAAAAAGTAAAACAAGTTGTTCCCCCAGGTTTGGGGAGATCTCTCCCCATGGAAAATCTCCTCTTTCCACCATGGCGCACCTCCCAGCAGCTGCAGGGTCTGCCATAAGAGGTGCCCCAGATGAATCGTGAGTCGCATCATCGTCAGGGACTTGGCCTCGAAGCAAATGGCATTCGTGGCCAGTTGATGAACCTGGTGATTTATATCTGATGAACCTATGATGGCTTAAATGGATCACTGCAACATCTTTGTTAGTTGTTTATGAGTTACAACGGATTTTATGATGAATTTCGTGATGATCTTTGATGATTTACAATGATCTATGACCCTGGCTGATGATTTATGATCACTTCCGATTATGATGAATTCATGATGGATAAAATCACTTCTCATCCTTTCAGCAGCCGCCGGAAAAAGCCGTCCTGTGCCAGTATGTCCTGCTGCGCTTTCTCGTCGCCCAAACGAGGGATGTCCAGCGGGACAGCCTCACGCGCTGGGCAAATGGGATGGTTTAAGGCTGCGAATGGACACAACTATCATTGATGTATGCTTCAGTACAAATGACATCTTGGGTCGAGGGTGTTTTTTTGGAATATCTCTCCAATTTTTCTTCAACTCTCTGAGTCTCTGTTTGTTTCTGCAACAGGCACGCAACAAATATCCTGGTGTCGTGGACATCATGGATGACCCATCAGGTTGCACCTGGTTGCCCAAGATGTGATCCACATCAGGATGTGTGAAGACCACCGCCTAGATTCCGCGGAAGGGGGAATTCATCAACAGAACAACAAAAAATCATCGTCATCACATCGGAAACAGAAAAAAGGCCGGAAGGAAGTGCTTAGCATTGTCGGAATCTGAGTGTTTTTCCTTGGAGGCAGATAAGTAGCTGCAACATTTGTGTATGGATCAAAATCAAGACCCACACGGACAAGCAGAATCACTGTATGTCCAACCATATATGGGGATGACCCACTTGCTTTATGGCTTTATGGGGTAAATTTGTCATGTTGGTCACTAACCCTGCCTTGCCAATCAAAGAGCGCAAAATGTCTACGATTTAGTGGTGTCGTAATTATCTAGGCTGAAAAGGACAGTTCTGGACAATATTCAGACACAGTTGCCCATCAAGTCCACAAACTCTCAAAATCTAGTCTTATGTTCCATACTTGCATAGTCTTAAACTGCTGTGTCTAGCTGTTCATTCAGAAAAAAACGTAGGCAAAACATAGGTGCCATGACCCATTTTGTTAGTGCTCAACCCCAATGTTCATTGGCTACGCCCCATTTCTTGTGGCACCCGTCGTGTCACCGGGGGCCATCCCCAGCCACGACCCCCCGCTCTCACCGAGCTGCTCCAATGCTACCCTGTCCACCGCCTACGCCTCGAAAGGATAGAAAAATTGAGGATATTAAGGGATACTAAGTATAATAGTACTATAATTAAGTATCATTTCTTCAGTACCGAGGATATTAAGAAATGAAAAAACTCCCTGGAACTGGTCACGAATTAAGTCATCTGTCAACATCCCCATTGTTTTTGGTGATGAACACCCAGTTCGTGCTGGTCGTATTGTAAGGAAACTCCCCAGTTGTGGATAAAAACATGAAAACAGATTTCCACAACTAACAAAACCTCCATATGTATATTTCTAGTATATCTACATAGTCTATATATATATATACAGTATGTCTAGAATATTGTAGATAGACTATATATATATATTATATATACTGTATATATTTATAGTTGCTTGGTGAAGCTCCCCATACGAAGCCGGATAGTTCGGATTTCTCCAGGCGCCTGTGGCAGGTTTCAATTCTGCGAGCATCGTAGACGTGAGCACTGGATCCATCAGTGTGTCCACCAGCAATCCTGCGATATCTGCTGCGATCAGAAAACAAAAAAAAATGCTGTGCGAAAACTCTTCAACTCGAAACGTTGTCAAAACGAACATCAAATAGATTGGAAGATTGGAATCCACTTTGATTTTGATCCTCAAATTCGCATTGAAAACAAAAAACAAAGATGGGTGTACCTAAAAAAATGGTTCGTATACCCAAACTGATGACCAGCCATGTGATTCCGCCCGCTCCTTGCCCTTTGAGAGAAGCCATGAAGCCCGCATTGGACCAGCACCAGGAACCATTGGGCTGGATGAAGGCATAGGGCACCTTGATATGACAACACCCCATGGAAAGACCGTGAGAAAAAAAATAGCACCAGAAATGATTCTCGGCATTTGAAGTAAAGAAAGATCACAAAACCATACCTGGTTGGTGGTTTTAACCATCTTGAAAAATATGAAAGTCAATGGGAAGGATGATTATCCCATATATGAAATGGAGACAAAAAATTCATGTTTGAAACCACCAACCAGATATTATTAACCATCATTAACCATCATTAACCATCATTAACCATCATTAACCATCATTAACCATCATTAACCATCATTAACCATCATTAACCATCATTAACCATCATGAAACCATACAAAATCATACAGAAAAGGTCCATAAATCTCACCATAGATTTCACCCAGCCACAAAGTCTCCGGCGAAATCCTTGGGTCTCAGCTGCTGCCAGCCGCACACGAAGGGATGACCCGGTAGGGTCCGCTGCTCCAACCTGCGAAATGGCAAACGTTGTGGAGGATTGGGTGATGTAACTTATGGTTTATGTGGTTTATGATACTTATAACTATAGATAATTGATGGAGTTTATAAACCAATTTATAACTATAACGAAAATACAACGGAAAGACTCTAAACGGTATACAGATAAAAATACAGTAACCCACGGAAATTGGGATTTTTTGTGGATTGACAAGATTAGCTTTTTATTGTATGAACAACAAGAGTTTGGAATGCATGGATTGGGGTTCAACCACCGAAAATTGGCACCAAAAATTGTTGATTTGATCAAAAAATGTGGATGTCACACTCAACGAAAATTAGGCTGTCATTGCAGTACCATCACGAAGGCAATGGATATCTTCCTCATCCCACCTTAAGGTCTAGTAGCATATGATGGTCAAGTCCAAACTGGGCTAAGACATAGAGCGACAACTTTTTCAATGGGATCCCAAAATGAATAGATCCTTCCGATGGACCTCCGGGATCTTCACGAAACAATTTGGATTCTCACTCCATTTCGGTTTAATATGGTTTTATAGGGATGATAATGGAATCATGATGGGATAATACTGGGATATTGATGGATATACCCTCTGGTAAACATACAAAAAGCTATTGAAAATGGCCCAGTCGAAATAGTGGATTTACCCATTAAAAGTGGATGGTGATTTTCCATAGCAAACTGTTAGTTTACCAGAGGGTAAAATAGCATGTATCATCTGATAATGAAGGACTCAATCATTACTGTGTCGTCGTGCTAGTGAGCGAAGCGCGAAGCGCACCGAACGTTCTGGCAGGAGTTCTGGTAGTGCTGGCGCTTGAAGATTTGCGTCCAAACAAAGAAACCTGGCTTCCAACTGAGCAACAGAACACACTTCGAAGCGTTCACCATAAAAATAGGGCAGAAAAACTGAAGATGAAACATGGTTTCTATCTATAATCTATTGCCTGTCTTTCTGCTGGCTGTCTGTCGGCCGGTCGGTCCGTCTGTCCGTCGGTCTGTCTGTCTGTCTGTCTGTCCGTCGGTCTGTCTGTCTGTCCATCCATCTCTCCATCTCTCCATCTCTCCATCTCTCCATCTCTCCATCTCTCCATCTCTCCATCCATCCATCCATCCATCCATCCATCTATCTATCCTTCTTTCTATCTACGTCTTTCTTCCCCCTCTCCCTCCCACCCACCAATCCATCCATCATCCATCTCCCTCCCTACTTACCTATCTATGCCGAAAAAAAGTAGTGGACTGCCGAACACATGTGCGTTGCACAACCGCTGAGAATCGACAAAAACGGTGGCTGTTTGTTTTGTGCCAAGCTGCCAACAGCGCAAAGCAACAGAAACAGTATCAGGAGGCAATTCTTCATTTTCTTCAGCATGGCTCAATTCATGAGACGCCGAAAAAGCGATGGGAAATCTTCGAAATGCTGGTCTTCTGCATCGAGAAGGCTGGGTGTGTGTTGTGCTGCAGCTGTTTCTGTTAGATGTTGCACGAATCTTCCCCTGGCAATGCTGCAGGTTTCTGGCACAAAATCTCAGTCGCAAGACGCTCGACACGGGATCCAACTTTTGCTGAAAATGTCCCATCCTCCAACGGTAAAACGTCCAATTGCCGGCTTATTGACGATTCATAGATGAGCTCTGGTGCTGCCCGGAGCCAAACAGCAAGAAAGAACGGCTGGTCCGGGCAAAGCAGTCAAAAATTCTGGTTGACCATATCCAGCCACAGCTGTATTTCATCACATCTAATTGAAGACATCCCCAGCGGCAGTTTGGGGTGGATCTTTGGAGCTCCCATCCAGACCTTTTGGGGAAAAGGATGGGTTGGACGAGTACCATCATTTACATATCAATTGTGAAAGGTTGGTCAAACAGGTGAGAAGCAGACATCTATGGCTCAAATCAGACGGCTATTGGGGATATCATTAAGAATCTAAACTACCAAACCTTGGGCTGGGATACAACAGTTCTCATCCCCAACTGAAGTCACCATCTTTTAGTAGGTTGTTATACAGGTTGTATTAATGTCCGCCTTGTTAGATTATGTAGCCATTTTGGATGATGAAACCTACATGTTGCGGGTTCTATAGCCATTTGGGATGGTTAAACCATGTTAAATCCAGATTTGTAACAGCCTTTTAACATCTGTAGAAATCACCACTTTAGTTGGCTAAATCCCCTCACTTTGGATGGTAAATCACCATTTTTCATGGGATTATATATGATGGTTTTCCATAGAAATAGTTGATTTTCCCATTCAAAATGGTGGATTCTATAGTCTATGGATTGGATTAAGGGAAAATTTACAGGAAAGCCCCATATTTAATGGGAAAATCTATGGTTTCCTGTAAATTTTCCCTTAAACCAATCCATTGATATAGCCATTTTGGATGGCTAAACCAATGGCAAGGCCACATCTGGATCCGAGGCTCTCACTGAGTTGCATCTACCGTGGCGGACATCAGCACCAGTCGCCTCGTGTCGTCCCAGGACTTAAAGAGACCTGGAAATGTATGGGACATATGGGCGTTTTAACATATTTAAACCAGGAGAATTTGTGGTTTTAACACATCTTAATCTCAAAAAAGTGTTGGTAGATCCCCTTTCAGATATCTACCCATATGGAAGAAGTATCACTTATCGGAGATCATGGAGGGCAGCAATGGGTGACTGGGGATTCCACAGGTTGGGATTCTTCTCCAAACTTCGCTTCAGAAGCAGACACAGCAGGTCCTGCACCAATCGTCGAGATTTTCCATGCCCTTTTCAAAAGATTTCCCAGGATGAATTGCATAGATTGTCATACCATAATGAATCATAATGACCATAATCATATATATATATATCCGCCGACCCCGGCTGCGCAAGGGGGAGCGCGTCAGGGAATAAGACAGCAGCACCCAGCCAGTAGCCAGCAGTCAATATCCGCCGACCCCGGCAGACGCAAGGGGGAGCG
>Ga0126342_10011937_pt1 | contig 15506 bp, 16 predicted proteins | sample Cyp1metagenome_FD_92528 | JGI IMG/M metagenome (GOLD analysis project Ga0126342, IMG submission 92528) | Coral microbial communities from Lord Howe Island, Old Settlement Bay, Australia - Cyphastrea 1 metagenome | ecosystem: Host-associated > Invertebrates > Cnidaria > Coral ...
CAACACAACACAACACAACACAACACAACACAACACAACAACAACAACAACAACAACAACAACAACAACAACAACAACAACAACAACACCAACACCAACACCAACACCAACACCAACACCAACACCAACACCAACAACACCACAGCAGCAGCAGCAGCAGCAGCAACAAGCGGGCGACATTCTGGGCAACACCAAAAACCCTTGGGGCTGCTTTCTCAGCAGGACCCCACTCTCACCACCTGACCCACTTTCATTCACAAGCCAAGCTTCCGACAGTGTGCCTCTCAAGGGGCACCCACATGCGGGACCAGTGCTTGGGTCCAGAAATATCATCGGGGAGATAAGCTTCGTGCGGGCAGAGGCTGCATGTGGGGGCTGGGTACAAGTGCTGTCGGACCTTGTCGTAGAACAGCTTCGCCTGAGATGATCGCCAGTGTCCCGGGGCAAGGAGCTGAGCATTTCAACAACTCTAGTTCAAGATAGCAACAAGACCATGAGGGTGCTTGGATCATGACGCAAGCTAGGAAGTGGTCTTCTGAAGTTAGGAGGGTCAAATTGGGTTCAGCGTTATCGAAGGTTGGTGCGATCAAGAATGCAAACGTGGACAACAGGTGTGGACATACGGAACCAGTGCTGCATTGATCTTACTATGATCCTCTGGATTATGAAATCTATAATGCCAGTCTATTCATGTGGATCTACTTACCTATCTACCTGCCTACCTACCCACCTACCCACCTACCTACCCACTGACCTATCCATCCAGGGTTCTTTATTTGTTTTGGCCTATCCATCTACTTCATCGTGAAACATCATATGCATGCGTATGTATATCAAAGACTACTTCAACCGTAATCTAGGTACATAGTGTGAACTTTGCAGTTCTACGTTCACAAAAAACGCATTCTGATACAAGCCAGCGCCATGAAATCTGTGGACGGCCAGAAGAGGGCTTTGTAGTTTTGTCACTCGATCAACAATCTCAGAAACATGCGGGAATTGAGGCTGCTACAAGTAATTCTTTGGACCATGTTCATTGGGTTCGTCGACACTCCAATTCTGTGATGCGAGATTGGCAAAATGTCTTGCAACCTGGACAATCATGGGCCCTCATAGGCCCTGGCAGTCTCGTTCGCAAAGCATTGTCTTTGAAGGACATCAATGCGACTATTGAACCCCGTTCGAAGGTTTCTTTTCTCGCGTCTCTACTGGCCAAACCGTGGTAGCGGTGTGGAAGATGGAAATCCCTGAAGTCCACAGATATTCGAACTTGGCCTTGTGGGCGATACTCTCATCACAAACAGTTGATACCCTTATCAGCAGCAGGTTCTACCATGTTTGCACCCTCATTGCAGGGCACTGCACCTGGAATCCCAGAGATCAATGCTGGTTTCCCTACTTCCAACCATCAAATATTGCACAGTAGGGATTCTTTTCACTCCGGGATTTCACAGCCACCACTATTTTTGGGGGAACACATTCCCAATTATACACCAATTATAAGTTATATAAGTAACTTATTTTGGACTATAATAAACTATTGATATTTCGGTGTATATTTTGGAGGTTTCCACAAAGGGAGCACCCCACTGGATGGTTTATTTCATGGAAAGTCCCTAGCAAAAATGTATGAGAACTGGGGGTACCCCTATGATTCAGGAAACCTCCGTATACCCTCTGGTAATTGAAGAGTTTGCGAACTGGAAAATGGCCCAGTCGAAATAGTTGATGTACCGAACTTAAAGATGGTGATTTTCCATAGTTAACCAGTAATTTTCCATTAAAAATAGTGATTTTTCCACTAAAAATTGTGTTTTTTCCACTAAAAATTGTGATTTTTCCACTAAAAACGGTGATTTTCCACTAAAATTGTGATTTTCCATGGTTTTCGTTGGATTATACCAATGGCTTTTGAACATGGACTTCCGGGCAAGGCGCCCGTGGCCCCATCCTTTGAGCCCACGCCTTGCGGCCTTGTGCCTCGAAACTCTGGCGGCGACGAAGCCCCGATGAAAGTGGCGGCTATCCCAAACATACATATACATGTGTATATATATAATATATATATATATATACATTACATATATATACATTACATATATACATGATATACATATATATATATACACATATGGATAATATGTATGTATATATAATATGTATGTATATGTATATATACATATATACTACTGAGATTTACTGGGTAAACTAAACCCACAAACACAAAGCCACTAAGCACAAACACGATGCGTGGGCTGATTCTCCGAGTATGAAGAAACGACCGGAAATGATTGGGAAATGACCCTGAAACCGTGGGGATTTTGTGTCATACAACAAATAACAGCGTGGAGGACAGTAGCGAAAAAGTAACAAACATGAGGTCTGGACTGGTAGCTGGGATGAAACCAAATCTCTGACAATGAGGAATAACCCCAAATGGACATTTAAGAGGAAAGATGGTGATAATCCAATGGAATTGTGGGTACCTTATTTTTGGGCGAAGCTATTTTGGAACAGCAACTGGCTGGCGGAGCAAGTTGTTGGAGAATGAAACGGATTCCATGGCCAGATGTTCGTCAAGATTGGGCCGTGTAGATATGAAGAAATGATGAACCCCCAACATGGCTACGGAATGATAAAACCGTCCAAAAAAGGACATCCACAAATAGGTCATAAATTTAGAACCCAAAATTGCCTCAAACCCCAAGTCGTGGATGGTTTCAGATCTTCAATAATGACTTTGGTTGGCCAGTCAGGTCCGGCACCAAAAAGTTCAGTAGAAGCTCAAATAAAAAGATTAACAAGGCCACGCGTTCAAATCACCAAAATTTTGAAACCTAGAAATATGATGTTCTCTGAAGAGCCGGCTGGTTACGGTTTATGTTCCATTTATAGCAAAAAAACATGTCAGGATTCAAGTACCCATCCACGGTTGGGGATGAAAATATGCTTCGGGCTGCGATATGTGGGTAGTCCCTCCAGCGATCGTCTGGGCCCGTAGCGACGCTCAGGGCTCCAAGTCCTGGCAGAAGATGTGGATCCCAGGTAGGAAGCGGTTGCTAGATATTAGTAGATGTTAACAAGTGTTAATAAGTGTCAATAAGTGCAAATAAATAGTTAATAAATGCTAATAAATGTTAATAAATGTTTAATAATATATATACTGTATGTATATATATATATACATATATATATATATCATCCCAAAAGTAGTCCATAATCCATAATCCCTGTCCAATCACCTAAAAATACAAAGAAGTCTGACACCTTCTCCATCAACTCATGCACCTCCCAACCGGTTCATCGGATCCATAGGGAAAAATCACAATACTAGCAGTGTGTAGTGGATAGTGTGTAATGGACTATAAGTGTATGCATACCAGATATGTATATTATAGGTATATATATATAATTATATATATATAATTATATATATATGTGCGCGTGTGTGTGTGTACATGCGAAAGGTTTATCCTATTTCTAAACTGGTGAAAGCAGCGCGTATTGACAATATACCAACTGGAATACTGGCATGCAGATTCATGTACAAATGGGGAAGAGTACCCAACCATCAAGAATGAGTTTCACACCTAAGGTGGATTTTGTTCACCAATCAACTTGAAAACCAACAAGGATTCAAGGTCCAAACTACCTCAAGAAACTTCAATTGCGCAATTCTTTGCTTGGTTGCCATATCATCCTTTGTTGCTGGGGTAATGTAAGCTATGCGTCAGGGAGTGAGTCAGGTATATCTACTGTTGTACGTAGTTTTAAGATGTTTTTAAGGTTGCCCACGGCAGAAAAGCACCAGAAAATCAAAAAAACTCTCGACATCATCGCCGATCCCGTCTCCTTCCACCTCAAGCCATTCACCTTCTACTTCCAGATTGCATGGATCTGGAATGTCACTGACCAACATTGGCTGCGCCATGGCTGGTGAGGAATGGAAGTCGGCACTGACCAGTTTTTTGAGCAGTCAAGAGTCGTTGAACAACGCTTCGCCTTGAACCAATGGCGATCAGTTGATTTTCAAAACAAGCCACTTTCCAACGGAGTCATTAATGTGATTAACTTGAATGCTAAATCTGATGGTCTTTAGTTTCTTTTCCTGACTTGGCCATGTTGCAATCCAGTGGAAAGCTCTTCTGCGGTCAGTGCGAAGCCAAAAAGGCTGCGGCATGGTCCGGCTGTGGGTCGTGCAGTCAGCGGCTATCATCCCCCCGTGGACTAGGCCATGTGAAATTGTGGAACGGTGGATCTTGATGGATTTTGCAGGTTCCCAAAGCTACCACGTACTTGCTGCACTGTCAACGGGAAATGACGACACATAATCACTGCCACACCCCAACATCAGATGGGTCAGAACCCTCGTGCAGTCCTTCACATCCCAAAAATGAAACGGATGGTCCCGATTGGAATGTGAGTAGCAACCCAATTTTAGGATTGTTTGGTATCGAACCATACCCATCCAAGAAATGCCAAGTCGTTTGACTCAAATAGCCTGACATGTCGTACCATAAGGTGGAGAACAATGTCTCATTCGCTTGGGAAAGTGGCTCTGAACGGGGTCAGCTCTTCATGCCCAGATAATCAAGCCACCTCTGTCATGGTTGCCCCTCAACTTGCCGAACTTGAAGCATGCTCCAGCGAAAGGTTGTCGGGGAACGGGCCCCCACTAGCTTGTTATAAGTTATAACCCATTCAGGCAAGGAACCTCTATGGATCAGTAGGCAAACATTCAAAGACTCTCAATATTGATCCACCCTTCTGTACATCAAAGGTGCACCTAAGTTCCTTTCTGACATGCCCTTCCGAATCCTCAAAGCTGCTAGCAAATGCATACCATCACTTGTAGTTGCTGGGTTTGAAGAGGGCTGTAACCCATCTACGATGCATTTATCGATTCTACCTAGAATTTAACTCAAAATGCTGTTGTGCTTGCGGGTTGCAGCCTACATTTACCAACCACATGGCAGCTCAAAATGCAGTTGTACCCCGCATGTTCGACCCATAAAACCCAATCAATCACACTGCATTTCAACACGGCTAATCTTAGACATGTGGTTTTTATCTGGGTACGAATCTATCTCCGTCAAAATTGCCAATATAAAAAAACAATGTATGGTTTCACGAGCCTTAAAACCAGTCAGTTAACCCCGTCACCAGTAACTACTGGTGACTCCCCCTGTCCTTCAAAGCGGCCTTTTCGTTACGGATGTCGTCCTTCGGGCTGGGGTCAGAAGGGAATAGGGAGGATTTCACCAACTTGGAGGCTTGACTTTGAAGATTTTGACATATCTTGAGCACAAATATTTAACATATGATATGTCAAACATATATAGCGATGAATATGGATGAATAGATATGGAGGCTGTCCAAATAAGATATGCCACTATCAAGAACGGAGGCTGCAGCTATGCTGTTTCAATAGATTTTGGGATGTCATGAATCGAAGTATTGCTGCCAAAATGCACCATCCCCAGAAACTCCAATGGCACTGCAACCTAACAGGCCTGGTCTCTAGTCAACTAATTCCCCATCTTTCCTAGAGTTTATCACAGATTGCCCACTGCCGGAAAAAGGAAAAAACAACTATTGTTTCTGAGTGAAATCCCAATATTGTACCAGTTAAGGCCTCCATTTTTGCTGCTGAAATTCCCGTGTGTCTTGATGAAGCCCTTATTTTTCTTGTTTTGCCATTTTGTTTCGCAAACCTCTCGTGTTGTTTCTCCATATGTTCTTGGTGAAATTTCTGGGTTGTTGTATCCCATTACATCCCCATACCACGGCTGGTTTCACCCCAAGTTTTACTTCTAAAATCATGGTTGATTTACTAAAATGTTATGTGTCAAAACCCTGGCGCCCTTCAATTCACACCAAATTAGCTCGGATTTGTAGATGTTCATCCCCGTAAAAAAATCCATTTATAGCTACTGACCCATATCGAAAACTCCAGTTTTTTGTTGGTTAAATCCCAAGTTTTCAAGCTGAGATCAGTGAAATCCCTATTTTTCGTTGGTTAAATACAAATTTTGTTGGTTAAATCACCAGATTTTGGTTAGTTAAATCCCATCATCACCTCCTCCCCTCGTCCCTCCCCGACCTGCGTTGCGGCCGTCACCGCGGCCATGGGGCCACGCAGGGCCCGCGCGGCGCTGCCGGGGGCGTAGCCCGGGGTGCGGGAGCGGCTCTTGCGGGCAATGGCCTGGCCAGATATTTCAGTTTTAACTTTATAACCCATACATATAACATACATTACCGATAAATTAATGCTCTATATATATATGTGTATATATATATATAGAGATATGTATTTATTTGTGTGTATATCTATATTATACATATATATATATATATATATTTAATGTCAACAGCGGCAGACTTCCTCATTTTCCCAGAACCCCAGCAGTAGCACAAATAGCTGCGGGTGATTTGAAGGTTTTGTCAACAGCTTCGTGGACCGAGTCCACCTCCGTGATGCCCCGACAGGCTCCAGCCTCCCAGAAGCAAACTTTTAAATCCTATCCCCGTCGACAGCGGATGCCCCATAGAGGTCCTAGTCAACAGGGAGGTAATCTGCACAAAAGGGACGACAGGAACACCTGTGATCCGAAACCTACGATCAGCTCAGACAGATTGTGACACGACGATGGCACCAGCCATCCCACCCACCACATTGGAAGCACCAATGGATAAACTGCCAGCTTTGGGGATACGCCCGGTAGCCAACCATGACAAAAAGGGACGAAGAGCTCTGAAGCCTCATCTCCTGGTTCATCCCCTAACAACCCAAACCAGGGAGGATGAGCCGGGACAAAAACGAGATCAGGCTGTGTCTGCCTGAGTTGGAGTCACCAACTAGGCCAGTCAGGCCATTTTGGCTTGATATTAAAAAAAGTGTCACCAGGTGATTCAGAGTCAGTCATGTCTGTGCCACAAACATAGTTTCATCACCGACCCTGCCTACCTTTAACGAACTAAATATATACACATTCACATAACCATTATTACATATTATTACTGATAGCTGGATAATTTACGGTTGATAGTCCAGCTGGATCATTGACGGTTGATAATTGGATACAATTGGTAATTATCCAGCTTAACTAATCAGTCATTGTACCCTCTGGTAAACTAACATAACTATGGAAAATCACCATTTATAGTGAGTTGTCCCATGAAAAATGGTGATGTTCCATAGTTTTTTGTATCTTTACCAGAGGGTAATTCGTGGTCAAATTGTCCCATGAAAAATCGAAATCATCGAAAAGATGGGTTAGTTCACCACCATGGCTTTCCCGGTCGGAAAATCATCTAGAAATTGGTGATGTGCCACATCGTTGTTTTACCCATATGTTCCCCCATGAGATTTAGCCATGAAATCAGCCATGAAATTAGCAGAGGGTATAAGTTTTACATAGTTTTACCCATCAATGAACCACAGTTATACTCTGTAATTCAATAGTTGACGTATTCCCATGAATATGTGTGTGTGTATTAATGGTCTAACCGTAATCGAACATGATTCAAGCACCATCCAGACAATGTCTGGAAGATAAAAACTGGCAATGACCACGAGTAACTCAACCATTGCCAAAATGCGGTGTGCTCCGACTATATACAGGGTATATCCACGTATACACTTTTTGGCATGCACATCCAAGCAACTAACGTGCGTGCGCATGTACATGTAATATGATGACCATGGCAGCTAAACAGCATTGGTCTAATATATCTTGTCTTGCGGTATGATAATGCATACTAATATATCTAAGAATGGTGTCTCACCAAAATCTAGCATGATTAAACGCTTCGATGAGTCAACATGATTGATATCTTTAACATGTACGACATTCCCATACAAGTTCTCCGCATCATGTTCTGGCTGGTTCCCCGATTCCCCCATTTTTTGTCCATGTCACCATGAGCCAAGAAAAGGAGAATTGGGGGGGGAACTCACTGTCATCTCGTCGTTGTAACTATGATCCAGTGGGATTGAACCGGATTGAAACAAGGAAAGGATCTTACCCTCTGGTTATGTCAAAATAGCTATTGAAAATGGTCCATAGAAATAGCTGATTTGCCCATCAAAAATGGTGATTTGTTTCCATAGTTATGTTCGTTTACCAGAGGGTAACCAACTCATCCTGAAGGCGGGATGACAGGTACCTCAAACGATCGGAGGACTATCAAGATTGCTGTTGGAATCCCCTTGCCTGATTGATGGTCAGCACCTGCTTCACCGCTTCACTTTGCAGTCTCAACAGCTCCTGAGGCTTTCCGGGTTTCCGTTTGAACAAATTTTGCAAGTCAAAGGGCAATTCTGTGGTGTTGTCCCACCGTTTATGGATGATTCATGAGGATTTACCCAGTCAAAATGGTGATTGCCCATAGGTTGAATTACCAGAGGCCAAAATTTGGACCACATCCTACCATGGCACCAGTTGCTTGTGTGGTGCCAACGATTACCCATCCCGACCAACTCCCATTTCTAGGGGTGGCAACCAATGCCGCAAACCCTGGGGGTAGCTTGTACCCCTAAATCATCCAATTTAATAGGATTTTCCCGTATAAACCATCCATTTTGGGGTATCCCCATTTATGGACATCCACATATATAAATTCTCATATGATGGTGCTTACCTCATCAATCGACCTATTTCCTGTCAGAATCCTTTGCGACTTGATGTCCCTTCCATATTTGATCATCATCCCACCGATCACAAGTGGTGAAGACCTGTGGATGCCAACAATTTGAATAATTAAATAGGATTGGAAGTCTGGTTGCACTTCGGCAATTAAACATGACAATGCAAAAAAAAATGTTGTAGGAAAATAATCTATGTAGGCGGAAAAAGTGCTGAAGAGACTCTGGGTCTTCATTGAAATCCCAAGTTTGGAGACATGTTTTTTGTTCATTGAAATCATTATCTTTGGCGCCACCAACTTTGGGAAAACCCAAGTGAACAGTTGGCGCATCCAGACCCATCCAGCTCCAACTGTTGGTTCACTGATTCCACCCTGTTGGCTCCCAACGACCCGAAAATTCTGTGGATCCTTCCCATTCGGTGGTCTAGTCGAAGCCCCAAAAAAAAACTATATAGCAAGTCGAATCTAACCCCACAAGCATCAAGCATCAGAGTTTCTGCCCCCATTCTTGGAGGTCGAAACCCCATGATTCCGTGATCCACATATTTCACCTTATGGTTGATTCGCATAGATCTTATAGCCATATGGAACTCTCTATGGATCAAATCGGCCTCATCACTGCTTGGATCTTCCTCGGAAATTTCAGTGGGTGAAATAGCTCAGGTCCTATGCTGAAGTCCCTCTGTTTTTTCCCTGGAAATCCCCTGCATTTACCCCTGCATTTCACCATCGGCCATCGCCACGCCTCCATCGATTTAGCATGGAGTTCCACGACGACGGGCACGGCCGCTGCAGCTGTGGGGCTTGTGGCCATGGCGCTCGTGCGGCGCGACGCGGCGCAAGCTCGGCTGCCCACGGTGGGGAGCACAGGACGCGGCGCTGGCTAAAAACTGAGGAGGCTGGAGAAATGATGGATTTATGGTGATTTAATGGTGATTTAATGGTGATTTAATTGGTGATTTAATGGTGATTTAATGGTGATATCAAGCTGCTAGTTAGGCTGACATGTTCGGCCATGCGGGGATAGTTCTCCCTTCACATTCACCATCATTGCAGTGAGGTGCAAGGCCATTTTTGCAGCCAATGCATTTCAAAGGCTCAGAGTGATGATGGTCCCTTCAGTTGACGCAAACTGAGAAGTGAAACATTAAATTCTGACTGATTGAATCGATTTTTCATCATGAACTGAGTGGATCATCTTACCGATTAGATCAAACGATCCAGAGCTGGTTTGCACCCCCTTCGATCCCAGATTTGGGGATCAACAAGGCCGGTTTTCAGCCGCCGTCGAGGAATGGATGCACCCGCTCCCAAAGCAATGGTAGACGGATTTCTCCGGGATTGGCCACTCAAGTGGAAATGATCTACGAATCTACGACTGTATCAATGATGATAGAGAGATGTCCTTGAAAAGTCCCTGAACATACTTTGGTCAGACCCAAAAACATGGTCAGTTGCTTTCCTAAAAACACATCTACCATATCATGCACTGTCGGGAACACCAGGATGGTCTCGAGATGTCCGGATTCCGAATTTCTGGGTGCCGAATCTGATTCTTCGCCCGGCCGCTTTTTGACGTCTTTTCCATGGGCCAAAATTCATGGAGGTCCCCTGAGGTCCCCTGAGGTCCCCTGAGGTCCCCTGAGGTCCCCTGGTAGTGAGCCAAATCTTCATCCCCCATAGGCCCCATAGGCCCCTTCCCCATAGGTAACTTGATCACCGAATCACGGCAGGACCCACCCTCAGGTGATGTGGAAGGTGCAGTGAGGGCAGAAGTTGGCCCCAACGCACTTGGGCATAGCTCCAGCGCACCTCCCAGGTCACTTTTTTGGGGACTCATGGTGAAGGGGCAGCCCCAGCTAGAGCTTTGTGCCATTCTGAAAGTGCCAAAGTGGGCTTTAAAAAAACTGGTTGAAGATCCAGATTTTGCGGATTCTTCTGATATATCTTCCAGTTGTAATTGAGTATGCCCACCATCATCGCATCGAGCAGCAAAAATTGGAGGAGTGTACCTGTTTTTTACCAACAATTCAGGAGATCGCCCTCAAAACGGAGGCTTCAAGACCCAAAAATGTCTGGACTTGAGTCTATGAAACTGTAGGCTGTGAATTACTAATGGAGCTGAACCAGATACCCCGACCACCGCAACTTGCAGTAAACACTTGGTAAACGCGAAAGTGAAAAAAAAATGTTTGGCTGTGCATGTCCATGCATCGCTGGGTTGATCATCCCACTTCGTGGTTAGTTAACTTATATAATGTCAATGGTTTTCAAGTCCAACAGGGCAATGACCTCAACCTGCCTCGTTAGTCACCTGATCTCACCTGGGATGGTCATCGTTTTTGTTGCAGACACCTCTCCTTAAAGGTGAGTAGCTACAAACTCCCAGAAAAATGGCCTTCCAAAGTTTCCAATGCCATGTTTTTTCCAGCCGTGTCATCTTGTGGCTGGGCTGTTCATTCTCCAATGCATCGTCCCACCTCGGGCAATTCGCCGGAGTTGGCTTCACCTCTTCTATGATTGGCCTGGCGTCGTCTCAATGCCAAGGGTAAGATCAATTGCCCAATTGACCGCAGTTGGTTTTGTGATAGACCTGGATTTTTTGCACTAATCCAAACTTTACGACCATGAGGTGTCACCACAGATCGCGACGAACGATCCAGATTTGGCATCGTTCCTCCTTCATGACCCCATCATGGTTGGGTTATACAACAAGTTTCTTGGTTAAAGAGGTCTATAGAAATGTACACAAATAGACAGAGAGAGAGAGAGAGGTGTGTGTGTGTGTGTGCGTGTATGTGTATATATATATATACACACAATCACACACATACATTCATAGCAAATATAAATACATGCAGAAAATATATTAGGGATTCAAAATTCAAGAGACACAAACACCGCTCGCCCAGAGCCGGACTTGGCCTTGGGACGCTCCACCAGCTGCTGAAGCCTCCGAAGAAGGAGGCCACGCCAGAAGTCACCTCCATCATGGAACTTGGTGAACCGGTTGAGGTTGATGTGATATGATAGAGATTTACCCTCTGGTTATGTCAACATAGCTATTGAAAATGGCCATTTATAGTGAGTTTTCCCATTAAAAATGGTGATTTTCCAGAGTTATGTTAGTTTACCAGAGGGTAATAGGGAGAACGGGATTTTGAATTCGATAATGAATTGGATTACAAGTGCAATATCTGTTGATAGGGATAATGGATCATGGGGGTGTAATTCATGTGATGTATGTGGGTTTATATATGTTGTATGGGATATATGTGAGTTTATTAATGGGATATATGAAAATGATTCATGGTATATATCATATTTAACCTATAGAGGGATATAATCAATAGAAAAGCCAACATAGATGTAAACCCAACAATTATCGAGGGATTTAATTCATGGGATATTGATGTGGGTTTATATTATTATTATTATTATCATCATTATCATTATCATTATCATTATTATTATTATATATTATTATATATTATTATATATTATTATATATTATTATATATTATTATATATTATTATATATTATTATATATTATTATATATATATATATTGACCAATCATAATGGGATTTAAATTGGACTTAATAATCTATATCTGGGGGGTTCTTAGTGGAGATCCCCAGGATGATCTTCCAAGTAGGCAGATTTCTAATGATTTCTATCAGCCATGAGAGATCTGAATACACACCGGCACCGATGGGGATACAACAACAAACATGGTGGTCCAAATGGGAATATCATGGGGATATAATTAATGAGGATATTGATGGAATACGAATGGAATATGTGGTATTCAGACATGTAAAGAAAGACCCTCGTCATCAAACGTGGGGAAAGCCCAGATGGAGCTTCAGAGCTGGGAAAATCATCGCTTTCTATGGCTTCCCTTGGGATTTTACACCAAGTTCCGTTGATCCTCCGATGACGATCACCGGTATCGGAAATGCTCACGAAAAATGCAACGAACTTGTTTTCACATTTGCTCAGTGGCCTGGTTTTTGAGGCTAGATTTAGGCTAAGTTATCCCTTACAAAAAGTCGTTCCTGACATAGTGGAGATGGCTTAAGGGAACCCAGGCAGTAAATCCACCCTTTATGAGTGTTGTAACCGTAATCATCAACACGGCCGCACTTCTCGAATTTACCATTGGGTAGATCAAAACCATACCCAACAGATACTCATGGATTTCTCCAAATCTTACTATAAGTCTACCCCAGAGTAAACTACTTTCAGGTACTAAACCACCTATAAAAGTGAGGGTAAAAACTCCAAGCCCCATGGGTTTCCAGATGTTTCCAGTATTTTTGTTGGCTTTACCTCATTGCACAGGGGAAGCCAACCCCAAACGCTGCAGCCCGCTGCAGCGTCCGTTTTCTTCTCAACGCAGCAGCCCCCGGCCCACGTCCCGACTTTTGCCACGCACCTGAGAACAATCTGATGGCCAGCAAAAAGTATCTCATTGTTCCAGAGATGGTTAGAAGATTCTGAAAAATGGGATTACAATGGGATTAGAATAGTATTAGAATTGGTTTAGTGAGATTTAGTTTAAATGATGAAACCAGCAGCCCGGTGTTTAATCAAAGGATTATAAAAATTGAAAAAAAGATTGAAAAAAGCCAGCAACCAGTTGTTTTCTAAACAGAGAGCCCTTTTGCCCTTTTTGTTGGCAGATTCCCCCAAGCGATGGCCCAAAAGATCCAGGAAGCAACCTTCATTCCATCTAAGAAGAGCAGCCAGGTTCAAGCATTTTTTCTGACCCCTCCAACCCCCAACCCCAAAACCCAACAATGAGACAACCTGGTGCATTGGAGGATGTGCAGTGTTTCAAGAAGTTGAAACAACCCCTGGGGCTGGTTACATAGTCGTTGGGATCCCCATGTCAATCAATGAGTTGCAGCCCCTGAAAATGTCAAGCCCACACGCCAACCCTCAAACCTCTGCCCTATGGTTACATACAACTCATCTGATGAACCGCAAAGTGAGGTACATCTAACCTGGTGTGCCAGGTTTTTCTGTACCAGGCATCAAGTTTTGATTGGTTCCGATTTTCTTGGTGATTTTTGACTACTCTCCACAATCGCCCGGTAGACCAAGGTCATTACCAGCTTGGCATAGAGGCCACCCTTGCGCATGAGCACCTGCAACATGTCATGATATTCATGATGGTTGTGAGATTTGCTGAACATGGCACCAGAAAATACCAAAATGGTCCAAATGGTCCCTCTAGATTCCCCATGTCTGCTTTGCCGACTCAGCGAATCTAGGAGGTTTTGTGGCTTGTAAAAACCCACTTCATGGGATCTGCTGTTTCAGCAGACGATCAAGTAGTAAATCCTTGGGGTCCAAGCAGTCTCTGCGTCACAGTGTAGAGCCCCTTGTCATCCACCAAGATTTACCCATTTTTTGGTGGAAAGTCATTGAGCCCAACCCCCAACCCATGGCAGCGTCTACGTCGGTGTCCATCCCCGTCGGTGTCCATCCGAATTTTCTCCAACGTGAGAATATCTCCAACGTTTGCTGGTATCCCCGCAGTTTCAATCTTGTAAGCATCCCAAACTGATGAGTCAATAAACAGCAGCTTTTCTTAGATAGCAACTTGCGATGAGAAGATGATTTAGAACAAGAATGCCAATCTTCAAACAAGTCTCAACAACCTCAAAACAAGGCGACAAAGAAAACTACCAAAATGGAAGTCAGAATGAAAATGTGCTTGGCGGCCGAACGATGTCCGGATCGTTCACCCTGAACCCCCATCAACCGACGAGGGCCGGCCTCATGCCTGCCTTGCTCTGCGATTCGACCCTCGCAGCGGAGACTTGTCAACTGACCAAGTTGTGGTATCCATACCATGTTGCTTCACTAAAAATATGATGGTATGGATACCATGTTGATGATAAAGTGGTAATCATACCATCAACTTACCAAAGTGGTAATCTGACTTTGATGCTTTACTGAAAACTTGATGATGACTCATAATCAGCCCCAAGAATGTCATGGCTCATGGATGCTCATGGTCGGTCCCTAAACAAAACTCCGACATATGGCTCCCGAAATGTCGCATGCCAACTGGTAGCGATCGTGTTGTGTACCGGAAAGCATCCTTCCTATCTTGCAGAGTCTAGACCCCAGCAAAAAACCCTGGTGCCTTGTTCCTGAGTGTTTGATGAAAGCTTTACATCATGGATTTCAATCATCCCTATCCGATACGTTCGGAAAAACGAGGGCCTACTAAGTTCAGTGCAGCTCCACTAAGCGAACGGTGGATAGATGTTACCATAGGAGCCCCACATCCCAATTGGTGAACCTACCATGGGTTGCATCCCATCAGCAAAACGCCACGCATTTCTCGGAGAAAATCCCCCGGAGCGGCTGGTGATATCTTGATTTTGTGCTGAAGAACCACCATTGGAGGAAACAATTCCCTCTTAGTTGGCGAAATATAGACTGTGAAAAGATGTTGTTTTTTGGGTATACACCAGCTTATGTCCTTTTTTCATCTTTTTTCTAGATCAAGATCAAAGATTACATAGTTTTGGTCAAAGCCTTATTCTATTTGGAGGTGTCGACCCTCTGAAAGAATATGATCGTCATTCGAAAATTCATCATCCTATTTCTAGGGTTGAAAGTTGAAGATAATATATAACTATATTTGAATCCACCAAACAAATATAATTGGATTTAATAAAACCAACAGTAACCTTCACCTAAATGATTACATATCCGCCGACCCCAGCAAACGGCAGGGGGAGCGCGCCCGAGAAAAAGTTGTAGCCTGCCCTCAAAGGCTCCGCAGCGCCTTTGCCGGCGCTTTTTGCCATCTGCCGGGCCTTTGCCCAGTA
>Ga0126342_10011938_pt1 | contig 15506 bp, 20 predicted proteins | sample Cyp1metagenome_FD_92528 | JGI IMG/M metagenome (GOLD analysis project Ga0126342, IMG submission 92528) | Coral microbial communities from Lord Howe Island, Old Settlement Bay, Australia - Cyphastrea 1 metagenome | ecosystem: Host-associated > Invertebrates > Cnidaria > Coral ...
AAATGTTTCCACTGCATGCTGAATCAATAGTTGCTATCTCAGCCTTCATTGCACATTAACAAGCCTTGCCCAGAAATATAACCCTTTTTTAAAAGTTTCCACCTGGAATTACGCAATTTAGCATTTTTCATAGACCTACTTTGGTCACTCTACTGCGACCGATACAGATTGCATTGCAGCAGTTGGAAGCGCTTTTCCCTGGTGTTTTTGTGCAGACCCCGAAAGCCTCAGCACCGGAGCTGGGGGTACATAAACAATTCAAGGGGCTGTGTGCCTGCATTCCTCGGCTCTAGTACAGCAGGCCAGGGAGCGCATAGCATGTTTTACCCGCCATCGCAGCATCAAGAAGAACTGCGACTTGGCTAGGCCGTGGACCTAGGACAGGACTTGTCGGCGGCTGCACTGCTTGCTTGCCGTGCACCGTTGACTGCTGACCGTTCGAGCTATATGTTGTTGCACTTAATATAAGAAGGGCCACGACATCTTTAGGGTTTATATGTTTTCTGACCTATTTACAATTTTTCGATATATTTACGTTTTTTTGGGTCGTACGTTTCTTTTGTTTTACGAAATTCGTGTGACGTTGTCGTCGTTGTCGTTGACGCTTTTACTTCCTCGCTGTGCTGCATGAGCCCATCCGGTTTCACCCGTTGCACCGGGCCTTCGGAGGTTTCACCTCTCCGGCCGATACCTCGGCGAACGTGGGACCAACCGGACCAACGAGTCCAACGAGTCCAACGAGTCCAACGAGTCCAACGAGTCCGGGCAATTCTCGGAGATTCTCGGAGATTCTCGGGCTCTCAGTATTGGTCAAAATCTCAAAATCTCGGGAATGTCTCAGAATGTCGACTTTATTTGGCACACCAAGGCAGTCACCCTCTCGCACTCTGTCTTGCACTTGAAAGTCATTCTGAATTGTTATTGCCATCTCTGCCTATTTGTCCTATTTGTCCTATCTAGTCAAGAACTGCTAAGAACTTGTCTTTCTCTCCAGTTTTTTTGGTGATTTTTTCATTCTCTCTTCGGTTCTCTGGCGATAGCGTTTGTCACCGTCTGCTTTGACATGATATGACATGATCAAAGATGATTAGTGATCCAATGTGATCCAGGTCATCACTGAAGACGGCACTGCAGGGTTGAACGGCAGCCACCTGAGCCAGAGCCAGAGCCGGCCCCACACAATCCACATCCAGTTGGGATTCGAAACAGCTTGGGATCATGGGATCTGTTTGGATCTCTGTGAAAAAGAAGAGACGGGCATGCTTTAAGGCTTTACCGGATGCTTCACCTGGTCAGTCTACATTCATACATATATATATATATATCATTCTTTTGTTTGTTGTGGATCTCCAAGACATTCCAAGACCCTTAAGTGTTTAAGGCCTTAAAGGTCTTGGAATTGTGTTTTTGTCAATTGTTTCTCTCGCGCCTGCCCACAACATATGTCATATTCGTTCAATGCGGAAGTGGCACCACTGTTAAATAGTCCCACTCCCAACTTGTCCTGCACATTGTCCCGTGGCGCCGCACTGTTGTTGCCATAGTGGTGGCTGCGGGGGCCTCACAGATCCATTTGGCCAGGACTAGGTCAACATAGAAAACTTGGTCTACACATGTCGACACGCTATACATGTACGACTCATATAGAGGCAAGACTCTGCTGAGCATGCTCTATGTCTATGTTTCCAAGAAATCAGAAACAACAAAAAGGGTCGACAAAGTGAAATGGATAGATCGAATGACCATAGTCTAGGTCTGCATGACAGGAGGGACCAACTCGTCCAAGAAAAGAAACTGCACAATCAAGACAGCAGCTAAGTCGAGTGACTCGAGTGACTCAAGTGGTGTGACTGATCTCCATGTCAAAAACAAACATACTTTCAGTTGCCAACCCCAACTTCTGAACCTTCCGCAAATCTGAGACACTTGTGTAAGGTCGTGTAAGGTACGACATGGTACGACATGGTACGACATACATGATACACCTTGCGAAGCTTCGAGACAACCAAGCATGCGAAAAAAACATGAAAAGATCCTCACGGAATCTTTCCCCACCGTGGTAGTAGAAGCCCTCATCCTTGATTGTGCAATTCCCGACGATATTCCGGCCTTGGAAACTGGATTCGAATGATAAAACAAAGACACGAATGATGTTGAATCCTTGTGGGCCAAGTTGTCAGAATGTTCCGCATTTTCTGAAAATTTCTCAAAGTCTTCTGAATTTGATTTTTCTGCTTGTGCGTCTCGAATCGTCTCGAGGGTATGACCCAAAGCACCCACTCGTCGCGTCCGCTCGGTCGGATACAAACTCTGGGACCTTGGCATCGAGTGCTCCGGGGGCCCGGTGGTTGGACCATGGACCGATCTGGTGATCGGAGTGCTCTGCTGCTCTCGTTTTCCCCAACATTTTGAACATCGTTTGGAATTGCGACGCTTGAGGAACTTCCATGAACTTCCCAACTTTCCTTAATTTTCCTTGATTTTCCTTGATTTTTTCCTTGGTTTTCCTTGATTTTCCTTGGCCTTGAGATGCAATCCGCATCGACTTTTTTCACAATTTCCCAACAACACGTCATCAACAGACCGTGGAACACAAACTTCTCTCCGCCGGGCCTCGGTTGACCTTGGAATGGAATGACGAAGCCACCAGTGACACTGCTGGGCCATGTCGCCTGGAGCAATCAGTGTGAAGCACAACACATATTGAGAAACGTGTAACATATATACATAATATACATAATATGTATATCATAGCTGTATCTATATAATATGTAAGTATTCTATATAAATATCATTATATATCTGAAATAATATCATATACATCATGTTTTACATCTATCACAACCAATGTCACGCAATGGAACTCTAAAACGACATGTCCAGATGTGTCGAAGGTCGCTGCGTCCCTCATCCTTTGCGGCACCTCTGCAGTCAACATCTCCAACGTGCCACGCTGAGGCAAGACGTACCTGAGAAGAGGTTTGGTGGGAACGACAGTTTAAACGGCACTTGCCAGCAACACAGTATGAATCAAATATAGGCAACATATGGCAACATCAAAACACAAGAACAAAATTCAAGGACCGGATAACCCCACAAGACAACTTCTTCCAATAATAAGCACCAAATGTTGTGGCGGGGACGGGGAAGGGAGGAAAGACAAAGGAGGTGGTGAAGGATCACGAAGTAAAACAAAGTTGTGTGTGACAAAGTTGTGTGTGAAAGATGGGGTGTGTGTGTGTGTGAACATTGTGTGTGAAAGAGAGCGTCTGGCAAAGTTGGGTGTGAAAGATGGTGTGTGACAAAGTTGTGTGTCAAAGATGGTGTGGTGAAAGATGGTGTGTGACAAAGTTGTGTGTGAAAGATGGTGTGTGACAAAGTTGTGTGTGAAAGATGGTGTGGTGAAAGATAGTGTGTGACAAAGTGGTGTGTGAAGGATGGTGTGGTAAAAGATGGTGTGAGGCAAAGTGTTGTGTGAAAGATGGTGTGTGTGTGAAAGATGGTCTGTGACGGTGTGTGAAAGATGGTGTGTGACAATGTGGTGTGTGAAAGATGGTGTGTGAAAGATGGTGTGTGACAAAGTGGTGTGTGACAAAGTGGTGTGTCAAAGATGGTGTGTGACAAAGTGGTGCGTGAAAAATGGTGTGTGAAAGATGGTGTGTGACAATGTGATGTGTGAAAGATGGTGTATGAAAGGTGGTGTGTGACAAAGTCAGTGTGAGACAAAGTGGTGTGTGAAAGATGGTGTGTGAAAGATGGTCTGTGACGGTGTGTGAAAGATGGTGTGTGACAAAGTGGTGTGAAAGATGGTGTCAAAGATGGTGTGTCAAAGATGGTGTGTCAAAGATGGTGTGTGAAAGATGGTGCGTGACAAATTTGTGTGCGACAAAGATGGTGTGTGACAAAACGAAGGTGGATGCCGCCAACTGCCACGCCTGCCACGCAAAACGAAGGCGGATGTCACCAAGTGCAACACCTGCCACGTTAAACGAAGGTGGATGTCACCAAGTGCCACGCCTGCCACGTGAAACGAATATGGATGTCACCAAGCGCCACGCCTGCCACGCAAAGTGCCGCGGCGTCACCGGCGACCAATCCAGTCCAAGCGCGCCACCAGAGCCAGCCCAGTCCCCTAAGTGCCACGCCTGCCCCGCAAAACGAAAATGGATGTCACCAAGTGCCACGCCTGCCACGTGAAACGAATGTGGTTGTCACCAAGTGCCATGCCTGCCACGCCTGCCACGCAAAGTGCCGCGGCGTCACCGGCGACCAATCCGGTCCAAGCGCACCACCAGAGCCAGCCCAGTGCCCTAAGTGCCACGCCTGCCACGCAAAAATGAAGGTGGATGTCACCAAGTGCCACACCTGCCAGGCCTGCCATCCAAAGTGCCGCGGCATCACCGGCGACCAATCCAGTCCAAGCACGCCACCAGAGCCAGCCCAGTGCCCTAAGTGCCAACGTGAAACAAAGGTGGATGTCAGCAAGTGCCACGCCTGCCAACCCAAAGTGCCGCGGCGTCACCGGCGACCAATCCAGTCCAAGCGGGCCACCAGAGCCAGCCCAGTGCCTTAAGTGCCCACACAAAAAGAAGGTGGATGTCACCAAGTGCCACGCCTGCATACGCCTGCCACGTGAAACGAAGGTGGATAACGCCAATTGCCACGCCTGCCACGCAGTGCCGCGGCGTCACCGGCGACCAATCCAGTCCAAGCGCGCCACCAGAGCCAGCCCAGTGCCCTAAGTGCCACGCCCGCCAAGCAAAACGAAAGTAGATGTCACCAAGTGCCAGGCCTGCCATCCAAAGTGCCGCGGCATCACCGGCGACCAATCCAGTTCAAGCGCCCCACCAGAGCCAGCCCAGTGCCCTAAGTGCCAATGTGAAACAAAGGTGGATGTCACCAAGTGCCATGCTTGCCACATGAAACGAAGGTGGATGCCGCGAATTGCCACACCTGCCACGCAATGTGCCGCGGCCTCACCGGCGACCAATGCAGTCCAAGCGCGCCACCAGAGCCAGCCCGCCCAGTGCCTTATAAGTGCCGCGCCTGGGACGCAAAACCAAAGTAGATGTCACCAAGTGCCACGCCTGCCACCTGAAACGAAGGTGGATGTCACCAACTGCGACGCCTGCCATGCAAAGTGCCGCGGCGTCACCGGCGACCAATCCAGTCCAAGCGCGCCACCAGAGCCCGCCCAGTGCCCTAAGTGCCGCGCCTGCGACGCAAAACAAAAGTAGATGTCACCAAGTGCCACGCCTGCCACGTGAAACGAAGGTGATGTCACCATGGTGGCTCATGGTGGTTGACAAAGATGTCTGTGAAAGATGGTGTGTGACAAAGATGTGTGTGAGAGATGGTGGTTGACAAAGAAGTGTGTGAAAGATGGATGGAAGTTGCATGTGAAAGATGGTGGTTGACAAAGTTGTGTGTGAAAGATGGTGGTTGACAAAGATGTGTGTGACAGATGGTGGTTGACAAAGATGGTGTGTGACAAAGTTTGTGTGTAAAATATGACAAAGTTGTGTGTGAAAGATGGTGGTAAAAAAAGATGTGTGTGACAAGGTTGTGTGTGTGAAAGATGGTGTGTGACAAAGATGGTGTGTGACAAAGTGGTTTGTGAAAGACGGTGGTGTGAAAGATGGTGGGTGACAAAGTTGGTGTGTGAAAGGTGGTGTGTGACAAAGTTGTGTTAAAGATGGTGTGTGAAAGATGGTGGTGACAAAGAAGGTGTGTGAAAGATGGTGTGTGACAAAGTTGTGTGTTAAACAATGGTGTGTGAAAGATGGTGGTGACAAAGTTGGTGTGTGAAACACGGTGGTTGACAAAGTTGTGTGTTAAAAAGATGGTGTGTGAAAGATGGTGGTGACAAAGTTGGTGTGTGAAAAATGGTGTATGTGGCAAAGTTGTGTGTTAAAGATGGTGTGTGAAAGATGGCGGTGGCAAAGTTGGTGTGTGAAAGATGGTGTGTGACAAAGTTGTGTGTTAAACAGATGGTGTGTGAAAGATGGTGGTGACAAAGTTGGTGTGTGAAAGATGGGGTGTGGCAAAGTTGTGTGTTAAAGATGGTGTGTGAAAGATGGTGGTGACAAAGTTGGTGTGTGAAAGATGGTGTGTGACAAAGTTGTGTGTGTGAAAGATGGTGTGTGAAAGATGGTGTGTGACAAAGTTGTGTGTTAATTAAAGATGGTGTGTGAAAGATGGGGGTGACAAAGTTGGTGTGTGAAAGATGGGGTGTGGCAAAGTTGTGTGTTCAAGATGGTGTGTGAAAGATGGTGGTGACAAAGTTGGTGTGTGAAAGATGGTGTGTGAAAGATGGTGGTGACAAAGTTGTGTGTTAATTAAAGATGGTGGATGACGCGGAGGAGGCGGAGGACGAGGAGGCTGCGGGATACAGAATCAAAAACAAGAACCCCACACAAAGATGTGGGGAATGAATCAAAAGGCTGAAGGCATCCTGCTTGATAGGGAGATCATGTGTACTCACTGAGAAATGGATGAGAAAGAGAACTGTGACTCTGTGACTTAAGTGTTCTCGCCGCAGACACCTGTTGATAACCACATGGTCTCAACTTGAAGCCGGGGGGAAGTACGAAAGCTGGCTGGGAATTGCACTTTGGATTCCCAAAAGTTGTAAGTGTGAAATGGTTTGAATGGCCATATTGGATCAGAACAATGTGGTGGTTCACCTGCTGCCAGCACTGAGCGTCCTGTGGGGGAAAAGTGGAGCAAATCTCCGGAAGGAAAGTAATATGAGTTGAAAAGAGGTCAGAACACGGGTAGAAAAACGCCACCAAAACGAAAAAAAACAATGTTTTCACAGAGACTGGGTATACAGGAAGAAAAAATAGAAAAGAGATAGAGGGAGAAAAAATTGAACAAAAACATTATATATGACTTGTAAACATGGCATGATATATGATTTTTGAAGAAATACCAAGGAAGACACAGATAGTTTATCCCATGCCTCAACAAACATCACTCCACCCCAAAGGGGGCCAAGAGGAGAAGGGAAACAAAGAAACTTTTCAGGAATTCGATAAAAAACATTGTCCTAGCCGGTCCTAGCCCTCCCTGTTCCTTGAGCAAGAGCGACTTCAACGACTTCAGCGCAATCATGTTTTGACATTTTTGACAGCCGTCACACCGAGTCACACCGAGTCACACCGAGTCACACCCATGGTCCCATGACCTTGCGCATCCTGGCGCCCACCCGGCGCACTCTCCTTTCGGATCATGGCCACGTGTTCCATAGCTCACCTTGACACAAAGTGCGTGCCGTGATGCCGTCACGATATCAAATCCCATACCATCCAAAAATCATTAATTAAGGAGAATAAAGAAGATAAAGTTCCAAACTTCCAAGTCCATTTTCAGTCCTCTGTCTGCCTGTTGCAGTTTCTCCTTTTTCACGTGCGCCATGAAGGTTGGCAAAAGAATCCAAAGGCAAAAGAATCCTGAGGTATGCTCAGTATGCCTACTTCAAGCAATGTGCGTATTTTTCGGCTCACTCTTTCTCAAACTTTTTTGGGTGTGATTGAAATGGGTGAACTGACGTGACTTGGTCCCACAACAAAAAATCTGATTGAGATAGGTTTCAAAGCAGCCCCAAAGCTGATGAAAACATGGAAATTGGAACGTACGGATTCGGAAACCGGAGTTCACTTCAATCAACACGCGATGCAGCGCTTCCATCGAGGAAACTGTGCAAGAAAGCCGCTTTTCTGACAGCCCCATTCGTTCCCAAAGTGTACAGAATAACGGAAACAAGGTTGTGGGACCGAATTGCTTGATGTCACATGTATTTGAAGGGAGATATTAAGAAAGGGCTGGTTGACAGCGGCTTCCGCTGGTCTCACTGCTTCTGAGTGACAACAAAGCGGTCAGAAACCTACAAAGTGGTCAAAAACTTCAGCATGCACGAAGACCTCGGATGTTGCCAGGCGGCTGCTGTCTGTTCTTCCACAGGGTCTTCCGGCGATCTTTCAGCTCTAATGTGCTCATCCTCTCCAGCTCGTCAAGCAAGGCCAATGCACTGCTCAGGCTGCTGACTTTGTAGCGCAGCTGTTGGTAGCTAAGATCACAACATTGCCGAACTCAAGCCTCATCTGAATCTGCCCATGCAAGGTCTACTCCAACTCGTACGCCTTCGCGGGGCTCCGATACACCCGGATCTGCGAGATTTGGCTCATCTTCATGTGGGCGAATTGGTTCTTGTCGTTGAAGGAAATTTGCTCATCCCCCAAACAAAAGCACCACCTAAATGGAGCTTTTCAGCACCAGCATGTGGATTTTACCGTAGAGGGCGGAATGGGATGGAAAGCTGACGGATTCCAACTTGTCCTAGCCCTTCTGCTCGATCACATTCATCAGATATCCCATGTTCACCTTCCCAACCGCGTGGGGGAGCGCGTAGTGTAATGCAGGTTGTATCTCGCAGTGTCGGGTCTCCTTCAGCATCATCACCTCGCTTCGGCCGAGACGCGCTGTCCACTCGGTCAGAGCCATCTACGAAGAAGACAATCTGTCTAGTTATCTAAAACTTGGAAAAAACCGGCAAAATGTCAACAGGTGAGACACAGCTTCCAGCAACTCTTTGTTTGAGAGGCTCCACCAGTCAAGAGGCTCAGGCTGTGGGCCTATCTTCATGATCGCATCCCATTCTGTACTCAATTCTCCCATCTCTCCGCCTTTCGAAGAGGAAGTGCTGCTACCTACTGCTCAATCTTGTGCATCTTTTCCTCACCTTTCTGGCTCAACACACCGACTTTGATAAGGTGATGCTTCCTTCTCCACAGCTCATCGCGCCCATTTCGGTCGTAGTCCTCTCCATCCTTCTCGAAGAGGATGTAGTACAACACATATACTAGAAGCTCCCACAGCATTCCAGCAACAGAGAATTCTCATCATCTGGTGAACTAGACATCTTGTCTGGTCGTCCGAAGCCCGAAAAAACACGCGCAAAACAAACAAAAGCTCTGGCACACAGAAGCTCAAACCCTACAAATGCCAGCCACAATGAGAAAACAATCAATGATGCAGTCATGCTTTTTACCTGAAAAATTCCCATGTCTGGGTCACAAGGCATCATGTCCCTCAAAATCTGGAAAAACTCGTGCAAACCAATACACCAAGCTTCTGGATCAGCCACCTGTTCGATGGGGTCAGCCATGGCAGCTTCTGGAGGAACTTCTCGAGGCACTTGTGCTTTTGCTTCGGCTTGTTGTCTTTCTCGCTTAGTTCTCGGACGTTGGCTCGTTCCGGTGATGCTCCAGCAGCTTGCTGTCTTTCCCGCTGCTGCTGCTCTAGCGCCGTCCTTTCCCGCTGCGCTGCTTTAGCGCCGTCTCCAGCTGCTGTATCTTCATCTCCTGCTTGGGCATCTCCATCTGGTGGTTGGCGTGTTCGGCACGGAGCTCGACCCACCTGGTGCCGTCGGTTCTTGCTGGTAATACACCTATTCTTGCTTCTGTTTCAATCTCGGTGTCTGTGCCGGTCGGAAACTGATCTAGGCAGTCAAGCCTCAGCGTTAACCTCCGGGAGAGTCACAGTCGCGTAGTGACGCGATTTGCGTGCCTCCAGGGACAGACTGCCTCTAGGCAGCATGCTCTGGCCGGAGCATTCAACGCAACGCAGCGCAGATCAGGGTGGAACGTTACATCACAATGCTGGAAAAAAGGGAGAATGGTAGAAAGGCAAGGGCCGGTGATGCAGCTATATAGCTATAGTCAAGCCAAGTCACTATCTCCTCTCAGCATGAGGGATTCACAAAAAAAGGCTCGAAGATGTTCAATGTACTTTCAAGCGGATAAAATGTTTGAGCTTCGAAGTGTTTACTCTACAATTCACATTGAACTGTCTCGAATCCGCGTCGTATGTTCATTTAGTATCTTTCAGTTTCATCAGCCTGTCCGTACTATCTATGGCAGTATACCCAATCTGTCAAGATATGATATGCCTAAAGATGCGTTCTCTGCACATCAACATGCCTATTCGAATATGCATACATGATCATAGATGCGAAAGAGAAACGTGTAGTCACATTGTAGTCATTGTCACATCTTTGTATTTCTTTAGTGTAGATCATTTACTCCAAGCTGCTGCTCGGGTGCTGGCATTGAAGGTGCCTGCAGAACGCTCACAACAAATTTCCAAGACGGGCAAAAGGATGCAAAAGGATGCAACAGCAACATGATGCAAAAGGGCTATGGACAAAGGTCCACCATCGTTGTTCAACATGTTCAAACGTTTGGATTTCTTGTTGAACAAAGTGCGCGTAGCAAACAAGGGTCTTAGGTCAACTGCGGGTACAAATCTGGCTATGTCGGCATCAAGTATATAACGACTGAAGGAAACGACTCGCAGCAAAGAAACACCACATCGGGCAAATGGCTTCGCTGAACAGTGTGGTGTTGCGCGTATGCTTCGTTTTGCCTGGACCGATCTAGAACTATCCTGACTATTCGGACCTGATTATAACTCTTTTTCAAGCCAAATTGTTTCAAACATCCCAAATCACAAAAATCTCCAATCTCCGTCCCAAATCTCCGTCCTTCATCTGCTCCAGTCCCAAACAGTCGCGCTCGAGTGTCTCCCACCGAGGTTGTTTTCAACACATGGTAGTCCTGCGACAAACGAGGCCCTTGAGGCCCTTGAGACCCTTGGCGCCTGGGCACTGGGCTTCATTTCTTTCGCTTTCGTCATGTGAAGGTAGAAAGTGAAACACATCCGACGACATCGGCACGACATCGGCGCGACATCGGCACGACATCGGCACGACACAAAGGTACAGCACCTGCCGTGACCGGGATGCGGATGATGCAAAGTCATGCACACCGAAGGTGACCTCGGCGACGGTCTCTGTCAAAACTTTAGCAAAGCGACAATTTTTTCAATGTTTTTGTGGAGTTGCCAAGCTTTCGGCCCCACGGTTTTCAAGCACCATGGCAAAATGATGTCAATAGTTCAAACAATTTTGAAAATTCACTATTGCTGGCTCGCTGATAAGTTTGCTGCTGATTCTGCCAAGATGTCTGTCAGTTTGTCTGCTTGAGCAAAATGTGGCTGATTCAACCACAAGCTGGTGCACGTCATTTAGAAATTTATGCTGTCACCACGTTGCCGCTTCTGATCGAAACTGAGATGCCCAATTGATACCCCGTCGTGGGTTCCTGCCTGTTGCTTCGGACGTATGCATTCTCTCACTAGTTGCAAACCACATCAAACAAACTGAACTCGTGAAAAGGGAATGTTCGTTGTTTCATCATGTTCATGTACTGCTTCTTCAAGGACGATTGTATTGTCCTACAAATGTTCCGTTTCAAAATTCCAACATATGAGAAAACTATAGAACTAATCTATGTTGAAATGGTCAAGAAGTGTGCTGTCCAAAAAAAGTGCTACATAGTCTTCTATGTACACACACATCTAAAATAAACTATTTCTATCACTCATCAAAGGAATTTAGAAATCAAACTTCCGACAATATGGACAGATGAAAAGCAGAGATGGGAAGAGTCAGAGAAGAGAAGAGAAGAGAAGAGAAGAGAAGAGAAGAGAAGAAGAAAGAAGATCAAAGAAGAGAAAGTCAGAAGAAAGAAGATCCAGGTGCGCGAAAAGGTAGGAGAGTCGCAAAGCGCTGTGTTTCTCCACTACACTACACTACACGCCTACAACTACAACGACACTACATTACACTACACTTCACTACACTGATTGTATTACACTACAATATACTACGCTCCACTACACTACATAAACTACAACTACACTACATCACACGACGCTACACTACACTAATCACACTACACTACACTACCTACACTTCACTTCACTACACTTCACTCAAGTACGCTACACTACACTACAACTACAATACAACTACCACTACGACTACAACTACAACTACGGCGACAACTACAATTACAACTACAACTACACTACATTACACTACACTCCACTCATTACATTACACTACATAAATTACATTACATTTCATTACGTTACTTTACATTACACTGTACTACACTACACTAACTACAACTACAACTACAACTACACTACAACTACACTACATTACACTACATTACACTACATTACGCTACACACTACACTAATTACGTTACACTACACTACGCTACACTACATTACACCACACTACAGTACACTAGACTACACTACACTACCCTACATTACATTACACTACACTCGTTACACCACCACAAATGCAACTGCAACCACATTACACTAATTGCACTACACCACAACTACAACTCCGTTACACTACAACTACCACTAAAGCTGCACTACACCTCGCTACATCCAGCAGTTCCAGGTGACCACTTCAACCATTGAACCACTCCAAAAAGCACAGCTCCAACCACCTTTCAGTCCATCAGTGGGTTCGCTCTGCCATCCGTGATTCACAGCAAGCTCTCCTTATAGGTTTCCTATTCTGAAACTTCCGCCACCGCCTTGTGCGGTACTACTGGTAAGTTTGTCTGCTGCTCTATGCATATACGCCATTTGTCATAAGACAAGCGTGAAGCATGTGTGTTTCTTTTCTGTGCGCCAAAGCTCTCGCATGGGGGGCGCTGAGTGAGCCTGACAAGCAGAACTCAAATTCCAACGTCTGATTTGAAGCGTGTAAACAAAGCCGTTCAATGCCCTGCGCTAAGCCGTTCAATGACCTGCGCTAAGGGGAAAAAACTGCAACACAATATTTAATTATGCATAATACTTGCTCAACGCAGCTTTCTGTTATTCAAGTCTACACCCTGTGTTTCTCAAAGCGCAACTCTACACAGCACAGTGCTACTCTATCCTTCCCAAGTACCACACTTTCCTACAAACCACGATCACTCCGTGCCACGCAGACTTGCCCCACACGACAACATACCATTTCTTCACACATCACTGCTGCAAATAACGCAGCACTTCTCTGTACCACACAGCCCGGCTCCGTGCAACTATTCTTTGAAGATGCCATACGCGCTGCTCCACGCTTCACAGGACTGTGTTTTCCTACGGAACGCTGGGGGCTGTTAGGGTATACGAAAGCTAGTAGCATGGGGATGTATGCTGCAACATACCTGTTGGACAGTTTTGAACAGAATTCGTTCCCAGAGGAAGCTTGTGGCGTGAAGCATCGGTTGGGTTACTCAAATTGACGCAGTGATGACGCGCTTGGAATCCCAAAAGCGCACGACACCTTTGCAAGAGGTTGCCTGCTAGATGGGTGCTGCTACTCGGCGAATGGGTTGTCACGCCACGCTCTTCATTACAGAGTAGCACCTGCTAATGTAATGAATCTTGCTACACAGGGCACAGGTCGGACAAGAGTCACAACATGCCACATCCCTGAACTATGCTGAGAAACCCTGACCATGCTGCAACGATCTGGACAAGGCACTGGCAGCTGGACAATGTCATGACAATGCTGTAGACATCTCGCAGCTTTGACCAGGAGACTTCCCACCGTGCGTCGTCGACCCGACTACCAAGACTACCACGACAGCTTGCCATCACCGCGAGGCACGACCCAGAGCACACATGGCAAGCACTGGAAAGCAATTTGTTCGCCGTCTTTTTCTTTCGGGTTCTTTTGTTTGTTTCGGTATCCTGCCCCGCTCTTTCTCTTGCTTCTCCTCCACCCCCTCCTTACTCTGTTTACACCATAAACTTGTCCCTATCGAAATTATCTCTGTAAGAAGTACCTCTCTCTCTTTCTCAAGCCTATTGTTATCAAGTTTTATCTCTTTCTCAAATTTGTCTGTACCAGTAGGACCGCACAAGGCGGTGGCGGAAGTTTCACAGATAGGAACCTATAGGCGAGGTGACTTGTTGTGATGCAAACATGGCAGAGCGAACTCACGATGAACCGAAAGGTGGTTTGAGGCTCTGAATCTCTCTGCCTCTCTCTCTCTCTCTCTTTCTCTTTGTTTCCTTTTCCTTGTGTTTCCCTGTGAATCTATCTATCTATCTTATTTAATCTAATCTAATCTAACCTAATCTAATCTCATCTAATCTAATCTAATCTAATCTATCTACCTATCTGTCTACCTATCTATCTACTCTATCGATCTATCTATCTAATCTATCTATCGATCGATCTTGCTTTCTATCGATCTATCTATCTATCTATTTATCTTGCTTTCTATCTATCTTGCTTTCTATCTATCTATCTATCTATCTGTCTATCTATCAATCTATCTATCTATCGAACTATCTGTCAGTCTATCCATCTATCTATCTGCCTGCCTATCTATCTATCTATGTATCTATCTATCTATCCATCTATCTATCTATCCATCTATCTATCCATCCATCTATCTATCTATCCATCCATCTATCTATCTACCTGTCTGTCTAACTATCTATCTACCTATCTATCTATCTATCTATCTTTATTTCTTTCTACCTACCTACCTACCTACCTATCTATCTTTCTAATTATATATCTATCTCTCTGTCTGTCTGTCTGTCTATCTACCTATCTATCTTTCTATCTATCTATCTATCTGACTATCGTGATATCTAACTATTTATCTCGCTATCTATCTATCTACCTAGCTATCTGACTATCTGACTATCTAAGTATCTATCTATCTACCTATCCATCTCTCTCTCACGCTCTCTCTCTCTCTCTGTCTATCTAACTCTCTATCCCTCTATCTATCTATCTATCTGTCCGTCTATCTATCTGTCTATCTATCTATCTATCGATCTATCTATCGATCTATCGATCTCTCTAATTATTTTTCTTTCTTTCCTGTTTGTCTGTCTGTCTGTCTGTCGGTCTGTCTGTCTGTCTGCCTGTCTGTCTGTCTGTCTTACTATCTATCTGGCTACTGTACCAGGTCCTTCCATTGCTACCGAGATTTCAGGTACGAAAAACCCAGTACGAACCCAGATTTCCAGAACGCTTTGAAAAAGGTTCTTTTGTGGAAAAAGAGGACGAGATTGCGCGCTGAGCTACCATACAGCGTTGTTTGGCAACTTTAGGGTATCCTACTGGTCCTTGATCCAAAAAATGGCACCAGGAGTTGGTGCAAGTGAATACCAGGTGCCGGTTAGTACCCGAAATTGAATTTGCGCGCGTTTCGCACTTCATTGCCGATTTCATGACAATCTCTAAGAGTGGGTTCAAGGGACCGACTTGTACCCATCGGAGTGATGGGGTCCCCCGAAACAATTCGCACTTGACCAATCCAAGCCCCATTTGAGCGCGTGGCGTTGGAATCCACATCACAACCTAGTCGCCATGTAAAATGAGAGAGGGCTTCAAAAATAAGGGTACGAGCAGAGAATCAAGGTACGAACCGAGAAATCAGGGGCAGAAATAAAAGGTAAGATCGATGGATGAGGTATCTATCTCTCTCTATCTTTCCATCTATCTATCGACCTATCTGTCTATCTATCTGACTATCTTGATATCTATCTATCTATCTGTCTGTCTGTCTGTCTGTCTATCTAACCTATCTGTCTCTCTCTCTCTCTCTATCTATCTATCT
>Ga0126342_10011939_pt1 | contig 15506 bp, 13 predicted proteins | sample Cyp1metagenome_FD_92528 | JGI IMG/M metagenome (GOLD analysis project Ga0126342, IMG submission 92528) | Coral microbial communities from Lord Howe Island, Old Settlement Bay, Australia - Cyphastrea 1 metagenome | ecosystem: Host-associated > Invertebrates > Cnidaria > Coral ...
ATGATAGCTGCTGATATAGATGGATATTGATTTTGGGGAGAATGGGAAGTAGATTACTAAGTAGATTGATTATCATTCTGCAATTCAGGACGGAATTCCATCACCTCCCACAGACCCAGCTAACACCGGTGGTCAGAGCCACCTATCAGAATGTGGAACCGCAGCCACGTCCAGCGCAAGACCGGTGACCGACTGCCCCTCTCTGCCCTCCTCTGCGCACGATTCCCGGACCTGCGCAGCTCGAAGTCTGCAGGCTCAAGGTGGTCAAGCCCAATGAGGCGGCTGTGCGACAAGCACTCCACCACCTCGGCTACAGCCGGACGAGGGTGAGCCAACTTTGGGCGGAGTGCCAACAAAACCCGCCCAGGAGTTGGCTTCAAAGGCAGCGCCAGACCGCGCAGGACCATATGAATGGGATACCCTCTGGTAATGACTGTTACATAGCTATGGAAGCCATGGCCCATAGAACTAGTTGATTTACCGAACTTAAAGATGGTGATGTTCCAGTTGGCAAACTGTTAGTTTACCAGAGTTATGGCCATTTATTAGTTATAACTGGTTATTTCAGTGGGATTATACGTGTTATTTCTATGGGGTTTTCTTAGTACTTCTAACTGGTAAAGGGCCACAACTGTATATTTGATCATTGATTGTTGGAAAATCAGCTTATAGATGACTCTACGTTCCGTTCAGTTTCCAGAGGGTTGTGTCTCAGCAACCCATGAGTTGGTACCCTGTAAGTTATAGACCCCGACCATAGATATATCCACCATACCCATCCATATCCACCATCATCCCGAAGTTTTTTCTCGAGTTATAAACCAACTTTGCAAGTTGATGTTTACTCCAACTTCATATAAGTCCATATAAATCCATACAGTTATGGCCATTTATTAGTTATAACTGGCTATTTCAGTGGGATTTATACATGTTATTTCTATGGGTTTTCTTAGTACTTGTAACTGGTAAAGGGCCATAACTGTATAAATCCATATATGTCTCCCTCGTTTTCGGTCAAAAATACGTTTTCGGTTCCAACGGTCGAGGTGATTCCAATTCCGATGGCTCCGGCGCCGGCGAGGTTTCTGAGGGATGTATCATGGGATATCAATGGGAGAAAACCATATTAGACCATATTAAACTAGATAGCTAAGTTGGTGCAAATAACTTCAATAACTTTGGTTTGTGATACGCGCATAACTGTAGTATTCATGGGGTTTATAAAGCAATTTATAACTGAGAGATTGAGAGGCGCCACATTGTAGCTATGGATTGTGTTCATTGAAATTGATGATTGACGTTGATTTATCATGATTTACTTTTAAAAAATGGTGAGTTCCCATAGCATGCTTAGCATCACCAATCTTGGATGGTAGTTGAATCCTTTAGTTTTGAGCGATAGATGGAACATAACTTGTTTTTTTGGTGGACTACCAAAGATTGACCATAGGTATGTGTATATTTAAGATTATTTATATAAGTATATTTAATATATATATATATATATATATATTATGGTGTTTCTACTATAGGTAATATTAGTTAATGGGTTTTGTAAACCAGCTTATGAAATATTATTCCAAGGTGATTCCCTCCCAGTGATGTTTGTTGGTTTATAAACTCCCTTAGCTAAAGCAACTAAAGATACAAAACCCATAAACCTTAGAGAACTTGGAGTTATAAAGTAACTTAGCTATCGAACTGGGGCACGACCCCTGTTCTGAATTTTCATTTTAACATTAACAAAGATAATTTGTGTTTCCTGTTAAACCACTATTTATCTGATGTAACGTGGGAAACCCAGAGCCGTAGGTGAGATAACCCAAGTTATATCCCATTGACTTATTATTCTATTGGGAAAAGCAACTATTTATAATTGACTATAAATGGTGGGATATCCCTATATAAATATCACTACAAGTATCCAAATATCACTATAATATCACTATAAATGGTGGGATAGTTATTTATAGTGGTGTTATAGTGATTTATTGTGGGAAAGCCAGCCAATGCAACAAAAACATCCCATTCGGATATGGTTTCCCAACAAAAATGCCATGGGGATTGTGCAGGCGGTGAATCCCACATTGCCATATAGACATACGCTGCATGGCGAGTGAAATCCCTAGTTTTTCATCGTGATTGACAATCGGTAGTTTTTCATGGTGATTTTCACAGTGGTTAATGGATAGTATTGATGGGAATCTAATAATAGTCTGGTTGGTGGTGACTGGAACCATGGAATTCTATGACTTTCTATTCAGATTGGGAATTTCATATTCCCAACTGACGAACTCATATTTTTCAGAGGGGTAGGCTCAACCACCAACTATAGACATACGCTGCATGGGTTTACATTCCGAGTATCCACCGTTGAATCGTCGCATTGACGCTTGATGCGTTGATTTTCGGGGAAACAACAACAGGAAAGAGGAAACCATACAGTTATGCAAATGGATGCCCATGCCTATTAGTCAGAACTTGTTATTTCTATGGGATTATACATGAACCATAAACGGTGTTTTGTTACCCTCTGGAAAACTAACATAGCTATTGAACATGGCCCATAGAAATAGTGGATTTACCCATAGACAAATGGTGATGTTCCATATTTTTTTGTATTTTTTGTATGTTTACCGGAGGGTACTACTTATAACTGGTATACCTCGGGCCAAAGTCCTGTAGTCTTCACACGAAATGTTGGAGGTTCCTGTAAAATCTCGTCCTTCGTCCAGTTCTCCAGTTCTTTTATTCATCACATCATGATTATATTCACCTCTAACATTTTCTTCGCCCTCTCAGTCACCACTAGATGACATGTGTTTTTGAAATGCAATCATCTATTTTCAGATCTTAGTCTATGGTGCTTATTTACCCTGAATCTCATCAATATCTATCCAAGACCGGTTCTTACTCACCAGCTTTTGTTGCTAGGCCGCCCTAAGTTAGTTCTTACTAAAACCTCCGCAAAATGATTGGATGACCATAGCCCTACTTGAAGGGCCATGGAGTTTGTGAATAAATCGCCAGTTACCGTCTGGAAATGTGGCAATGGAATATCCTCCATTTACAGCATGTCAGCTACGGGTGATTTTTCCAGCTGGAAACCCCCATTTCTAGTGGATTCTCTATGTTTTCCCACGTGTTCCTATGATTTTCCAATCTTTTGAAAAGGATTTGGAGGTTTCTGTAAATGGCGGTACCCCAATAGCTGGATGATTTGGGGGTACCCCTATTCTACAATGTGAGGCCCCCAAGATAGCGTTCAGTTGGTGCGAATAACTACAATTTCACTATGGTTTATGGTAGTTATAACTATAGTTACTGGGGCGAATCTAAACCAACTAACATCACTGGGGTATCCCTATGACTTCGGAAAACTCCATTTGACCATGTCACTTCGATGCAGAAAAAACGGCCAGGTATCTGTTGGTTCCCTGGGTCATCCCAACATGTGCCGTCGCCCCTGCGTCTATGTCAGCACGCATCGGGCCAACTGCCCCAAGGGAAGCGACTTGGCAACCAAGATGGGGTATTGTCTGTGGGGGCAAACGTTAGAAATTGGTTTATAAACCCCATGAATAGACCATATTTACAAGTTATAAGTACCATAGACCATAGTTATTGGAGTTATTTGCACCAACTTAGCTATCGTTTGGGGGCCCCACTTTGTAGAATCGCCGCTGGTTCCCTAAAAAAAGTTAGGCGCATCCCCATTGTTCAACGGAGGGAACATGGAGATTTCACCAATGGAATTGTCATGAATTTAAACTTATACAAAGTGGGGCCCCATAGATAGCTAGGTTGGTTTGTAACTCCAATAACTATGGTTTATGGTACCTATAACTACAGCCTATAGCTAATAGGGTTTATAAACCATCTAACATCACTGGGGGGGCCCACATTGTAACCATTATTAACCATCAAAGATTAATTATTTGTTTGTGGACCATCAAAGATTGACCGTGACAAATTAACCGCAATCACCATGTTATAACCCCAAGATGTCCATGGGGTATGGACGTCACCGCACCCGCTTAGGCAATTGCACCTACTGCCATTTGAGGTGCCAATTGCCGTGGGTCTTGAGCTTCAGGGCAAGACTGGAAAATGAAACCAGGGGATTGAAAATACGATTCTACAAGGTATAGCTAAGTTGCTCTATGATTTATACCGATTTATACTTATATCTCATATACATAATTAGATTATATTGGAGTCTTCTGTATCTACATTACTTATATAAGTAACGTTTTTTTTCCCCGCCACTAGACAAAACTGCCGGTCACCAGCTCCAAGGGTTTGTTGTTGTCATTGTTCCATTGGTTAATCCGCCAGACATGGTGAATCTACTGGGATTTATGAATGTTTGGGGTGGGCTTCTAAAGCAAATCCAAGATTGTTGTTGATATTTTTGGGATATACATCCAGGATATGTTGGTGATCAATTAGCATCAACCCAAGATAGCCGTGGCTGGATCAACCCAAGTTTGTTGGCTTCTACAATGTGGGGCCCCCCAGTGATGGAACGATGGTGTATAAACCCCATGAATACTATAGTTATAGGTACCATAAACCATAGAAAAATTGGGTAATTTGCACCAACTGAACGCTATCGTAAACGGAGGCCCCACTTTGTAAGTGTATATTCCAACTACTTGGTTGATCCAGCCACATCGTTTACCACTTGGGATCACTCGGACAGATCATGATGATCAATACATATAATATGCGCTCCCAGTCCATAGCTAAGTTGGTGAACATACTACGATAACTAGGGTTGATTATCTATCCCATATGCTCCATGGTGCTGGTATATTTACCTACAAAACTGGGTGATTTTGTTCGGGCAAATGTTGGGATTCATATGCCAGCACCATGGTTCGCATCTGGGTATTGTTAGATGAAGTTATGATGGACCAACAAACACAACTGGGGGCCCCACTGGCAGTAGTGATTACTGTTGCTTTTTCTCCAGGACTTCAGATGACCAATAGGATTCCTACCCTGAATCTCAACATTTGCTAATGGTGATTAATGGTGATTAATGGTGGTTAATGGTGGTTCATGGTGATTAATGGTGATTAATGGTGATTAATGACAGCCAAACAAAAGTGTGGTTGCCCTACACATGTCCAGAACGTTCAAGTTGCGACCTTATGCTGAAACTTAGATAACTTTTTGTGTTGCTTTACCAAGTCCAAATCGGTTTCTTTAAACTGCCAGGAAAAAGACATTATCGTGCTAGATAATTGTCCATTGCTTGATCCTGAATTGGGCAACTGTTATATCTTTGGTGAACTTGGTGCTTCAAACGACTGGGAACTAAAGTTTTAGTTCCAGGTTTTGGGTTGGACAAAATCAGCAAACATGGAGGTATAACCAGCTATAAATGGGAATGGGAATGTCATGGGAATATGTATTCCAAGCATACCCATTAACCAACCAGCAACCACCTATTATTGGATTTGTTTTCATGTTTTTTACGTGCGCAAATTTCCCCTTGGGTCAGGCACCCTCAACGTCGCACGACCTTCGACAAGAGGACCACCGGGGAAATTCATGGGAATATAACGGGGGTATCCATGGGAGTCTTACTATGGACATGTATTGATGGACATTAATATGGTTGGTCATTGTTGGTTCTAAATGGATGATTGATATGCATGATCTACCTAAGATATATATATATAATATATATATATGTATATTAGAGCTTTTTCTCCACTTGCCAGGTGAGGGTCTCTAGATTCTATCAGAGTTACTTCATCCTTCCTCCTCCCAACAGCGAATTCCAGATCTCAGTGGGCACTGCCGGACCTCAACCGCGAGCTCACGGAGGTCCGACAGGCAGTGCCCACTGAGATCTGAAGCTCGCGGTTGAGGTCCAGCAGTGCCCATGTCGGAGAGAATGTCGAAATAGATGCCAGAATGAATGACTGAATAGATGCAAAAAAGAATGTCAGAATCGATGTTAGATAGAATGCCAGAAAGAATGTCGGAACAGATGCCAGATAGAATGCCAGAAAGAATGTCAGAGTATATATGCCGTAAATACTTCCAAATGGTATGTCAGAAACTATGTTAGAATAGTGTGTAAGGGTGGGAACCACTCGAAGAAAGTAATTTATATTTATATATATATATATATATATTTATATTTATATACCAGATGATGTTCCTAGTTACTTTGGTGGAAATGGTTTTAATGGGGAAACCATGTTTGATTACCGGAAGGTATATGGATGATCTACCTTCCCCGTAATCTTGGTGATTTTCAAGGTGGTCGTTCCGTTACCTGGACTGTTTGGTGGATTTTACTGTGATTGCGTTTGATACAATGAAGCTTGATGGAATTTGAAATTATCACACATTATTACAATGTGGGGCCCCCGTTTACTATAGCGTTCAGTTGATGTATAACTCCAATAACTATGGTTCATGATACGCAAATAACTATAGTTAATGGGGTTTATAAACAATCTTATAAGTGGGGGGGGCACATTGTATGTATACTGTATAACATTGTGTGTTGTTGTCAACATGTTCTATGCAATCGAAATTCACCCATCTCGATCCAAATTGTAGACTTCCAAAATTTTAAAATACACGTCAAGGATTTCCGTATCTGACATGGCATTTGTGCAGTTAAAAACGTTTTACCAACTATGTATCATTCAGTTATGGCCCTTTACCAGTTAAAAGTACTTATAACCCCATTTATAACATGTATAATCCCAGTTATAACCAGTTATAACTAATAAATGGCCATAACTGTTATAATTTGGGGTTATACATTCCATAAATTGGGTTGTAACTGACCTATACTGACAGATATTTCGAGCCATAGCTGCGATCCATTTCGATCTTCAAACGGCTGACTTCAGCGTTCAGGCAACGTGAGTTCCTGCGCAATCTGAGCGACGCCGAGATGTTGTCAGTTCCGCGTTGCACAGAGTTGGCGTGTCTGAAACTGGGGGTTTTCAGAGTTTTAGCCATTTTTATAAGGAAAATATGGGGTACATACAATATGGGAAAATGATGGGAACATGATGGCTCACCATCCAAATTTCTGGGGTAACCATCAAATTCCATCAAATTTGTGGCGGTTTCTGTTGAAATATATATAACCTTGTCGTGTCCTGAAAACGATCGTATAAACGAAAATTGTTGATGATCGTTGTTTGAAATTAAGACAACCGGGGTTGTCCTTAAAATACAGGCATTGACCGATTGATCCTTTAACAAAAATTGGATAAAACCAATCACAATGGGGAGGTAACAGAGATATTATGGGGACGTCGTGGGACATATATAGACAGCAAAATGATGCTTGGTGAGTGGTTGGTAAGTGGGTCAACCTTCTTGTGTAAAATAGGAACACATTTCATATCTAAATCTATATAGAAATAAAATCACTTCGCCTGTAAAGGTTGTACCCAAGCACAAAGGGGGAGAAGACAGCAAACCAGCGCTCGATATCGAAGAATGTTTGGATCAAACCTCTACTCGCTATAAAATCTATTGAACACGCAGTCAGCAGACCATGCACGAACGCAATCTACCTTCCGGCAGTGACGAAAACCACTGTTGGATGATGGTTACGTTTTCAATGAGGACTTGCAACATAAAGAGGTCATAGTTCAAGACATGATGAATGCCTTTATTAAGGTATGGAACCATGGATAGTAACTGGGTTATAGCCCCAAAAACAACTGGGTTCTTTGTACTTTGGGTTTGTCTGAACATGAGGTACTCCAGAATCTGTTAGTTGATCAAGGATTGTCCAAAATGGGCGCAGTTAATGGCTCAACATGCAAATGAGCAGGGTCCAAAACCTCCCTCCATATTATAAGGCTGTCTGGCACAAGCAAAACCGCGGGTTTCGTAAGCTGGCGTAAACATGTTGCTGATAGATGCATGGCGTAAGCCCATGCATTCCTGTCAACATGTCCTTAAGCTGCCGCGTAAGCAATTTCTTTAGGGAAGCCACATGTTTGGGCAATTCAAATCGCGTAGGTGTTGCAAAAGACTGTCTCACACCCCAACCCTCGCGTAAGTCAAAATTGTGGTCGCATAAGTAGTTTGTAAGCCCGTGCGGCGTAATCAAACCCATGCGACATAAGCACACATTTGGACGCTGCTCAAATGGACTTTGTTGATGAACATTACATGTTCATTTTATCCAAAATCCCCACGTCTACTGTCCATTTGGAAACAAACAGTATTGCAGATAGTTCACATTTGTTGATCTGTGTTTCTTGTTCAGCATAGTTTTAGCATTTAATCATTGTATTCAATCCCATCATATCACTATATCAATTCCCATTAAATTCCCATTAAATCTCATTGAATCCTTCCACAAATCCCATTCAACTCCCATTACACCACCATCAAACTGACCATAAAACAACCTTTTCCCAGATGCTCCATGTATGTCATATTTACCTACATTTACCCCAAAAATGGCCCAGTTTTTTAGGTGAATATGCGGCACCATGGAGCATCTGGGATTGTTTAAATGATTAACCACTACCCTCTGGTAAACTAACATAACCATGGAAAATCATCAGTTTTAATGGGTAAATCAACGAACTAAATGGCCATGTTCAATAGCAAACTGTTAGTTTTCCAGAGGGTATATCATATTAATATCCCATTCATATCCCATTAATAAAGTCCCATTACATCATGATAAATCGCATTGAACCACTATAAAATACCATAAAATCACTATAAATGCCATAATAATCTTGTCAGCACCCAAGTTTTCTCTTTGCTCAGGTGCTACTGCCATTTCTGAAGTCCAAGGCTATGAAGATGCCACAAAGCGCATGGAAGGCGCCGTCCTTGTGTGGCGAGCTGGGCGACCGGCTGGGGACGATGGGATGACAACGTGGTGGATTTAACGGTCATTTAACATCATTTAACGGTGGTTTGATGCTGATGTATGGTGTTTTAATGTGTTTTAGGCTGAGATTAACAATGGAGTTAATCAATCATTGCAGCGATCTATAGTGAACAATGGAGTTAATCAATCATTGCAACAATTGGTGATTTAAGCAAGACAAACTGGGGTAGAAACCATATGAACCAAAGAATGATGGTTTCACTGACAGGACAGGAATGTTAGCATCAATCATGGGGGTAAGAATGATGGATTTACCAAGTAATACTGTAATTATCGAATGTTATCATGTAGAGATCCAAGTTATGATTGGGATTAACCGATCAGATAGAATTAAGTCATGCAGTCATGCATACATAAACGGGCTCATTACATAATTATAGTTATATTTAGCTGGTGGCTATAAATTATAGTTCTAGTTAATGTTGACTATAATTCATGTTGATTTTGGGTCAAGAATTGGGTATTGACAAATTTATAGTTGTAAAATCCCAATCTATAGTTGTGTTTAACGAATTGGCATTAGCAGCATTATCATACGGTGTTTTATTGTTTTGCTGTTATATTCATTTGAATGGGTATAAGAACTAGTTTCAGCAGTAGGTTCACAGCGCAGCTGCCCAAAAACATGTTTTTGCAAGTGATAAACCATTTGTTTTGAATTGGTTTTCATTGCTTACTGGGATTTGTTTTGATGTTTAATGGGATAAGAATGGGATAAGAATCTGACCAAGACTTGATTTGATAGCTCTTTAACTTGGCGCACAGATAACTGGGTTATTTGTTGAGTTGATCTGGGGGATGGGCTTCACGAACCAATTATTGGCTTGAAAAACACTAGCCTCTGGTTATTTCTAACAGTTCGCCATGGAAAGATCCACCATTTTTAATAGGTAAAGCTAGTAAACCATCTATTTCTATGGGCCATGGCTTCCATGGCGAACTGTTAAATAACCAGAGGGTAACTCTTACAGCTGGGGAACCTCACCGCAAGCAAGGATAGTGACCATTGCTGATGGTTTCAGAGATGGTTTCATAGTTCAATCCTATTGGGGATGATTATGGCTATGGCTATTAGGTATAACTTATAACTGGTTAGTTCTATGGGATTATACATGAACCATACATGGGGTTTTGTTAGTACTTGTAACTAGTATTTCGGACCATAACTGTACAATATCCCCTTTGTTGCATCCGTTCGCTCAACTTCGATAATTTGTCATAGATTCGCACCTAGTCCCTGGGAGTATATCCTGTCTACAATAAATTGTATCCATACACCTGTCATTTTTCTGCTTTGCCACTTCTGCTGGCAATGAATGAAAGGCATTGTTTGTGTCTTTCCTATGCTACCTGATGGCTACCGGCTGTGCTTCGCGAGTTTTGCCAGACAGCTATTGACAACTCCAATGTTCTGCACGGGCGGGCCGGGCGCACAAATTGCTGAAGCTGTACGAAGAGAATCGAAGAGATAGGGGCTATGAACATGGCTCTCTGCGTCATTTCATTCGTGTAGTTTGCTTCGCCCATCATTCGTGCGTGAATGCCTTGTGACGGCAGCTCCTATTTTGTTGCTCATGATCCCGATGTTTGGTGTTTAAATATGTTCAAAACCGTTGGGGGAAAAGGTGATCATCTTATGCTGATCTAATTTATCATGTTTGATGGTGGAAACACATGTTTCTGTATATAGTGATTTGAACCCTCCATGTTTGACTTGATTAATTCCAGTTTTTGATTTTAAGTTCTGTATTTTGTGCTGGTTTGATGGAGCCAAAAAGTGTGGTGTATAGAGGTTAGACTCCCATGCTGTGCATTGTCTTGGTTGGACAAAATCGAGTTGTCGGTTCACATTGGTGTTTTTGGTGGTTGATACATGGATTAAATATTTAACTTGTTAAATGTCTCAAATTGAGACCCTGTGTAACTTAGATGTTGCCAGAAATGTTGCGATATGTGCTCATTGTAACTGGGGTTTAATATGGTTTAAACGGTTTAATATGGTTTAATCCCATTCATTAATACACATCTCATTTTTTTGACAAGCCAACAACGTGTTAAGTTAAACAACATATACAAAAGTTCAGTTCACCCATCCAACCATGAATACATCCACCATAAACCCATCACAGAAAACCTAGTGAAATAAAGTGACTGAGCCATTATGTTTATTGACTACAGTTATGGCCCGAGTTATACCAGTTATAAGTACTAACAAGTGACCCCATTTATAAAATGTATAATCACACTTATAACCAATAATAACTAACAGCCATGGCCATAACTGTAGAAACTCCAGTTGTTGGGTTAATTGACCCCGAACGGGTACATCCATGATTTTCCCCATGAACATTGCATATAATGTCAACCCCGGATGAATAAACCATGGTTTATTAATGGTGTATTCCATAGTCATGATTTGATACGTTTTTTTATGGTACCTCCCAATTAAAAAGCCGTAAACGGGGTTTATTCATCCAGGGTTGGCAGCATGTGGAATACCCCATCGTCCAATGATTTATATAATTTTTCTCCATTTGGTAATCAAACATGGCTGGGAAATCCCCGAACTAAATAGAGAGCTGGGAAAGTCATTTATAAATTGAGTATTTTGAGTGTTCTAATGGGATAATGCCTTAAAAATGGACGTTTTTTGCTCGGAGAATCATCTATAAACCTCCATTCATAGTAGATGTTCCCATGTTTTCCCACATGCTCATATTATGTATTTCCCCATTGTTTCCCATATGTCCCATATTTTCCATATATGTTCCATATTTTCCAATGATCGTCCCATGATTTTCCCATATTTTCCCATGATTTTCCCATGTTTTCCCATGATTTTCCCATAAAAAAAAGGATTTTCCAGTCCTGCGCTGACAGTGACGAGGTGGTGAGGCTCTTGGAGGAGAAGTTGCAGTTGGCGGGTGGACCTCAGGTGGGTTTAGTTTAGTTTTGTTTTTTCAGATCCAGGGGAGTCTTGGTTATGCGGTTATGCAATAATAGTAGATAGTCATAGATAATAGATCACAGATAGTCATAGACTCATAGATAATAGATAGTAATCAAATAGATAATATATAATAATAGATAATAATAAATAATAATAGGTAATGGATCATAGATAATCATAGACTCATAGACGTTTAGATAATAGATTACAAATGGATAATCATAGTGGTAATAGATAGTAAAAAAGTAACAATAGACATAAAAGATAATAATACTATGTATAATCGATAATAAATAGACATTGGATAGAACTTAAATAGGTAATCATAGCAATAGGATGTGATAGGTAACTATGTGTGTTTTCATCATAGAATAGAAACACATCTGATAGATTATTCATCATCTAAAGGTAACCATTATGATCTACTCATGATCTTTCTTTTTGAAAGAAAATAACAATGTAGAATTCACAGCAGTTATTCTATTGGTAGTATGAAAAGCACGGTAATTTTTGGTGGATTGTCGCAAGGTAATTACCATGAACTTGTATAAACCTAAGATTGCATGGCTATCTAGAATCCAGGGGTACAGTATTAGCATTGCTCCCAGCCATTGTGGAACTTGTGCAGTTTTACCTCTATATTCAGCCTGTTTACCCTGCCCCTTGTATTTGGGCTGGCCAGGGAGCAGCAACTATAAACCTCCCTTCAAGATTTCACCTAGTTATGAATTAAGATTGGCCATGCATGAAAAACCTGGGTTTTTAGGTATAGATGGATCTAAGGCCTACAAAAAAACATAGGTAACTACTATAAACTTAGGATTGCATGTGGTTTTGTTTAATCCCGGGGGACCATGGTAAAATTTCCAACCAACATATTTCAAAATATATGATGTAAGTCATGTAAGTCTTGACCCTGGGGACCTTTTTTCAAACCTCCATTATAGCCTAGTATAGGGACCTTTTTTCAAACCTCCATAGAATAGCCTAGTATAGACAAGCAACAGAAACCATAGAATTGACCATTTTTTATAAGCTAACTTCGCTATCGATGGGACCCCACCGTGTAGATTTTTTCGTTTCTGAAGTTTGCATCATCTGAAGGGGTATATATGTGATGTTCACCGATACCAACGACAAAACCGCTGGGTAAAATAATGTCTGGTTGGTGGTGACTGGAACATGAATATTTTTTATGACTTTCCATATATTGGGAACAAAAATCATCCCAACTGACGAACTCATATTTTTCAGAGGGCTAGGTCAACCACCAACCAGATGTGTTCAATCATTAAATCCCCGATTTTGCGCTGATTTTGGTAATGATCGATAGATGTCTTTTTCCCACTTGTGATTCATGGAGGGCTCCCCCAGGCTGTTGAGTGGTTGGGGCCTAACCCGCAAACATGATCGGAGATGTGGAATTTAGCAACCACAACTGGGATACAAAATGCAGAAAGAAGGATCGAAGGTCACCGACCACAATGGAGATTGACAAAAAAATCACAGTTATGGCCATTTATGAAAGTTATAACTGCTTATTTCAGTGGGATAAAAAACATGTTATTTCTATGGGGTGACTTGTTAGTACTTATAACTGGTATAACTCGGGCCATAACTGCAGGAAACATTCGAAGGTTTGAAGATCCCTGTATCCCAGCTGGGTGAACAACGGGGGGTGATGCAGGGTTTTGACCCATATGTTCGAGTTGCTGGTTTTCTTGGAGTTGAGTTAGCACCATTGTATCTACCATGATATACCATGATGATTTTCTATTTAGTTATAGATGGGATTATACATAAAGCATTTTTATGGGGCTTAATGGTGAGAAAAATAGTGGCTTAGTGGTGATTAAACGATATCTGGGTAAATTTGATCACGACCGAACCCTGTTCTCCCGAACCCTGGAATCAAACGGTTTGTTTATGGGAAATCATCCCCATTCATGGCCGCAAGATTCATATTAGTGAAATATTATAATTTACCCAGCATGATGATTTTCTATTTTTCTTGGGACTCCTTAAGCAAATCCAAGTGGGTCGAAGTGTTTTCGTCCAAAGTCACAGAAACCAAAGTTGAAAGAGACACGCAACGAGACAGAAGTGTTTCTGACGAAGACCAACATGTACATTTAGTTACCCATAGGATCCATGTATGGTATATATGCTAACATTGGATCCTATGGGTTAGTTGCAGGATACAAACGGTATTTCGCGGCCAGCGTCAAATTCAGTTGACGTGAGTAAAGTAACTATTAAAGAAAAGTCTTGACAAAACCCAGATGCAGACTTACGGAATATGTTTTTCTTCAGCCAACAAAACGAGGTTCTACCCAACAAAAGAATGAACCCAGTTGGTAATATATGTGGACATCTCAAGCCGTCTGGACTTTGTGCGATTTTGTTGGTAATGTGGGCAAACGGGGCAAAGTCAAGTCATATGTTCCGAGACAGTTGGATTTCATACACACGACATAATCGTCAACCATGGCGCTGATACAATAGTGGGCCCATGCTCCTTGCATTGGTTGCCCGGTGTCAAATCCAGAAACAAAATGTGGAAAAATAACATGGTTTCCAGACTTCCCTTAAATCAACACTTTGACATACCTGATCTTGCCAGGATAGTAATTGCTTCAATCTGGGGCTTTGCCTAAGACATGGGAAATTAAGTTTATTGGGGTAAACGGGTCTCATTCATCATGAACACAGTCGATTATTGTACTTGTGGCTTTGTTGTTTGTGTTTTGCTTTGAGATATTCTGTTTCTGTGATGTAATCATATATGTGAACCAGTTCCATGGTTAGCACTTTTGTTTCCCGAATTTCTGCTGGGCATATCGTATCATGTTTGTTAAGTGCAAATCGCTCGTCGCTTGTCATAGATTCGGGATGGCTCATTGTAGGATTCTTTGGCTCGGGCCATGACTATTGCCTTGTGTTATTGCCTTTTTTTGCAGCAAGCCCTACAGTGACATGGCCGTGGCTATTAGTCATAATTGGTTATTTTAGTGGGATTATACATGTTATAAATGTCGTTATAAGTACTTATAACTGGTAAAGGGCCATAACTGCAAAGAGATAGAAGTACAATCTGACTATTACCATGACTTTTATTATACTGCAAGTACTGTTAAAACTAGTATTAAAACTGTCACTATATGAAATTATGTGAATATTATAAGCAAACCCATAAAACCCAGAATATGTGCGAACAAGCCAGTGATAAAGCCAGCTTTCCAAGAATTCATTGGTCAAGCCAGGACTGCTTGGTATTGGCTCCATTTTGGAATATAGTAACCGACAGAAACCCGAAAAAAAGATAGACATGTAACTTATCATTTCGGTAGAATATAGTAGAATCACATTTTGCATGTCTGCCTCTCTTCTTGCGGGTTCTATTTTAATGCTTCCAATGACAGATTGGTGATGCTGGATCATCAAAGTTGCTAACAGGTTCGCTGGGGTTAAATCCCAATTACCCTCTGGTTATTTAACGTAGCGAACTGAGAAATCACCATTTTTAATAGCTAAATCATCATGTTTATGCCTACGGCAGGAAAACCGTACGTGCGTTTTGCTTCTTTTTTGAGTATTGCTCTTTGTCTTGGGGTTGGGGTGGGGTGGGGGGGCATGTTAACGTTC
>Ga0126342_10011940_pt1 | contig 15505 bp, 17 predicted proteins | sample Cyp1metagenome_FD_92528 | JGI IMG/M metagenome (GOLD analysis project Ga0126342, IMG submission 92528) | Coral microbial communities from Lord Howe Island, Old Settlement Bay, Australia - Cyphastrea 1 metagenome | ecosystem: Host-associated > Invertebrates > Cnidaria > Coral ...
ATGGTTTATCATGGTTTATCATGGTTTATCATGGTTTATCATGGTTTATCATGGTTTATCCCTAAGAAATTGGCCTTTTTTTTGGGGCTATCCATTCTCAGACTGAGACCCACATCCAAGGCATGCCCTGGGCCTCCGCGCTGAGTAAGACAAAGGTCCAGCGGCACCGTCCAACGGCCAGTAGCAGCGGCAGGAAGTCAGGGTGAGTCCTGGGGGGTGTGGGGGCCCCTGGGGGTCGTGGGATTTCCAACGAGCTCCACATTCAAAAACCAAGGGAATCTGGTTGGCGGTTGACCTACCCCCTCTGAAAAATATGACGAATCGTCAGTTGGGATGATGACATTCCCAATATATGGAAAATAAAAGTCATGTTCCAAACCACCAACCAGGAATACAATGGGAATACATCCTAACCACCAGATATAGTTATCCACCAAAACTGGGAAAAACATGAAAAAGGATAAAAACGATGGTTTAGGACGGTGACTGATTTATGGCGGATATATCTGCAGGTGGACCGTCAAATCACCAGTTAGTTTTCCTCAGGTGTCTGAAATCCACAGAAAACACAGCTAAAAGACTGGAAATCCCATTAAAAAGACCATAAAAAATAGATTAAACCAAATCCCATTTTTAAAGACCATAACAAATCAAAACTTTCGGCTCCTGTCCACATAGATAGCCACCAGCTTTCGCAGGCCAGCCTTGGGTGACCTGCTAAAGCTCAACGTGGTTGTGATCTCAGCATGAAATATGTGGGGAGCGGGGAGCCAACATAGCTTGGATTTCACCGTGAATGAATCGTTGGGAGTAGCATACCAATAGATACGTCTGAATCCATCGATCGAATGGCTTTTGGCAAACTATCATTCACAATCCCATTCCGTATATATACAAAGCATCATTTGAGTGGGATTTGACGCAGGATTTGGAAAGCAGAGGATTTGGAACGCAGATTATCCAAGCAAAAACATGTGAACTTTGAACATATGGTTGCTGTTTTGCAGCCACCCAAGGGAGAGACCCAATTGGGTGTGGCTCATGGCTACTGAAGTACTGATGGGATTCCACCTTCGAAGTAGATCCAATCTCTGCCAACCATACTTAATATGTGTGCACCGTTTCCCTATTATATAAGACTGGTTCTTCAGCCCAGTAAGTGGGTCATAACATGTCATAACTCCAGCATCCTGCTTATAGCTAGGGTGAACTAGCCCACTTACTATTCCTGGGGTGAACTGGACCAAGTATTATGGTTTGATATGACACATTTCTAACTAAAATGGACCATGTACCAGGGGTGTATTAACCTATTTTTGCGCATGAGCAGCTGCTAAACCCGAAGTGGCATTCCATGAAATACTGGTTGGTCAAGATCAGGAATCTCAGTTCATGGATTATTGTAACCCCCAATAAATATATATATATATATACTAGCGAACTTGCACACAAGCATGATCGTTGTCTCCCTCCACTTCAAGCAGAAGGGCCGCAGGGAGCTTTTGGCAGACATCGAATCTTCCATGACATTGACGATGCCTTACACATCTACATGGTAGAATACGTGGCGGACCATGTAGATTACCATTTGGATGTTCAGGCATTTGGCAAAGCAGTCCGAGCATGGATCTTGTGCCACGCGATTTCATGGACGAGAATGACCAACACCGTCAAATTTTTCATGACCAATTTCACAGAGGAGGATGCGACCATTTTCCATATTAACTTGCAGCAGCTTTGTTTGGAGATGGATCACACTCTTGACCCGATGAACTGGGACTTCTTGCGACATTTGCAGGGATCACGAGCTCAGGAGGGCAACATTGCCGACTGTCACCGACAATGCCATTCCTGGATGCAGAAGTGGCTACACAATCAGACGCAAGATGTTCCTGCGCAGATGGGGCGTACGCGCATCGTTTTGCACGCATTTTCAGGACGCCGACGCCTGGGAGATCTGCAATACTATTTAGAGAAAGACCTACCAGCAGAAGCCTCGTTTGACTTGGTGGTGGTGTCATTAGACATTGTGATCAACGCCCATTGGGGAGACGCCACCAGAGAAGACACCAGGAGACTGTGGCTGACTGCTATCAGGGACAAGCACGTCGTGGGCTTCATCGCTGGCCCCCCCTGCGAGACATGGTCTCGTGTGAGAGGAGCACTTCATCCTGCGCAAGGAGAAGAAGATGACCGCGATGTCCAGGCGATGGGCAGAGGACTTCCGCGAGTTCTGAGGACGCTTTCTGAGCTGTGGGGCCTTCCATCTTTAGGACTTAGAGAATTGTCCCAAATTTTGATTGGCAATAGCCTACTGATTTTTACGCTAGAGGCCATTATCGAGGTAGCCCTAGCAGGAACTGTAGGAATTGCCGAACACCCGGCTGAGCCAGTAGATCTGGAGGACGCTGCCTCCATTTGGCGTTTGCCTATCATGCAGGTAATTTGCCAATTGCCAGGTGTAGAGCGAATTCGCTTTGCGCAAGGTCTTCTAGGGGCTAAAACTGTTAAGCCCACTGAATTCCTTTGTGTCAATTTGCCATCGATGATGCACCATCTGCACGCCAACCGTGTGCGTACAGAACTCCCCAAGGGGCAGTCGATCGGTAAAAACAACTTAGGACAATGGCGCACGTCCTCACTGAAGGAATACCCGCCATCCCTATGCAAAGCGATGTCAGATGCAGTCCATTCAGCTTTTGGCCGATGTGCGGCCGCTGAAGGCCATCCCAATGTCCCTGCGCATCTTCTTGAGATCTGTTGTTCCATGCAAGTGACAGAGTATGGTAAAACGTTTGGTCCAGATTATGCGAGGTGACATTTCATTTTGTGTTTCCCGAATTCAACGTGCGGAGCACGTGCCGAGCCGCAGCGACATGGCAGCAAAGAGCTCTCAGGAAAAAAAATATGTATATATATATGTATATATATATGTATATATATGTATGTATTACATTATATACTATATACAACTGTATATATCATATAATTATATATATATATATAACTATATATAATTATATAATTATACATATTGTATATTCTAGAAATGCTTTATAATCTATATCATATATGATATATTGGGTATTGCCCCCAAACTAATCAACCAACGAAGCTTTTGGACAGAAATCAGTGTTCTCGTCATCCCAACAGACCTGGAAATCTTGGAGGAATTCCAGAGTTGCCTGGAACGAATTGAGAAAATCTGGTTTTTTTCTATAGAAAATCTGGGATTTTTCTATGGAAAATCTGATTTTCATGGAAATCTTATGGAATTTATGGGAATTTCAGCAGATTGTTATAGGATTTGGGGGCCAAGATGTGAGCAGTGTTGGTTAAATCATGTTCGATCCGCATTCTCCACTATAACCAATTCCCTAACCACTTCTTTGGGCAAACTATTAGGGAGCAGTCTTCAAAACCCGAAAGCTTGTTCCATTTAATCCAGGTTGCTTCAGACCGGGATCCCATTAATGGATGATTATCCCCAATATATTGGGCCGTATAATCCCCAAACTAATCATCAACCAACAGGGGTGTTGAACGCTACTCGATTGGTAAATGCATGAATCAAATGGTAAATGGATTATATGTTTACTGTTGAATTATGACTTAAGGTAAATATATGTTGGTAAACTAGTTTACTAGTGACATACTGTTACTATTCACTGGTACTACGATTCGTAAAAACTTCGTTGGTGAATTGGTACATCGACTAGCAATATTCAGAGGGTACCAGTCGCTCCAGCTGAATATGTTCAAAGAATTAATCAGTCAAGTGGTTTAAAAAAACACACGTACCCTCTGGTGAACTAGCATAACTATGGACAAAGAATACAATTATTTTATATGATCTTGATAGGTAAATCAGCTATAAATGCTCCATTTTCCGTAGCTATGTTAGTTATGAAGTGGGTAAGTAACCAGTTCATCTGGATGATTCAGTGGGATACCACCTCCCAAATGATTGAGCTCAATGTTCCACGTTTCCTCGGATGATTTTGGAGTTCATTAATGGGCAATGGGTTCACAGGGACATGTTAAGTTATGTTTGTGGTATGGTTTCTGATGTCATAAGTGGGTTATATAACCATAGTTGTAGAGGTTACCCTCTGGTAAACTAACATAACCATGGAAAATCACCATCTTTAATGGGTAAATCAACTATAAATGGCAATTTTCAATAGCTATGTTAGTTTACCAGAGGGTAACCATAGTTGTAGAGGTTATATCACAAGTTGTGGAGCTTATTGCCACAGTTATACCCTTGTCGCCTTGTCGCCCCAAGTGCACCCCTTTTTTTTTCGCCCATCCATTTGGAAAGGGTGACCAGCAACTCCCGATGACCAAGATGTAATGCGTCAAAGAAAATAGTGAACCATCGCGGCAACCAACCATCTGAGGCTCACTGTAAAAATCGTCACAGATAGGGTTTCAGTTTTCTACTTTGCGAAAAAACTGTAGATCAGTTCGATACCAACAATTTGCCACTACATGGCAGCCAATATTTTGGAGGTCCCCGAGACGGCTAAGTTGGTTTATGACTTCACTAGCTATAGCCAACCATGTGGTCTATGGAAGTTTGTGGTAGATATCTGAAGTTAAGAACATAATGTTTGGGGGTCTCACCTTTTAGACAAAATCAGACAATAGTCATAAAAACCCTCTGGTAATTTGACATCATAGCTATGTTGAATCGCCATTTAAAAAAAATGGAGGAACATCTACTGGTTGGTGGTTTTAACCATCTTGGAAAATATGAAAGTCAATGGGAAGGATGACATCCCATATATTATGGAAAATAAGTCATGTTTGAAACCACCAACCAGTCATTTATAGTTGATTTACTTATTAAAAATGGTGATTTTCCATAGTTACATTAGTTTACCAGAGGGTAAATGGTCCAATTTCCATTGAAAACAGACAAATTCTCCGGTAGATGCCTTGGTGTTTCATTCCCATCATGACCCTGGGCCTGGCCAAAGAATCACATTTCTGCACCACATCTGGCGAGGTCTAGGGGTCGACCAATGGTAGAAACTGTGACCTAGCAACCACCAATGCCTATATATAGTTACTGGTTGGTGGTTGAGCCCTACCCCTCTGAAAAATATATTAACGTCAGTTGGGATTTTATATTTCCCAATGTATGGAAAATAAAAAATGTTCCAATGACCAACCAGGTTATATCCGATTTATGTAGAGGATTGTGAAAAAAACATGGAAACAAAAACATATATTGTGGGATACTTCGGCTCTCGAAATTTCAGGGTTTTCCCATTTCAATTGTTACACAGAAAGTTTCATAATAGCTTGTCTTGTTCATCTAATCCTAGCACATGTTCACATGATTTCACATGTGTCGCCGTGCAACTGCACGGACAAAAAATGTGGTTTCCGGGATGTTTGCCGCATCTTTATCTCCATTGGATGGAAATGGATCGAAAAAAGAATTGATCACAAAAGGAAGATCACGAATTACCTTACTTCGAGTGATTAAAAAAAAACCTGACATGCTATTCTGACATAGATTATATTTAAAAAAAAACCTTTTAATCATGATAAATTTATATAAATCTTAAATACTGTAAGTGATAATCAGCATTCAACATCGCGTCGAAGCACGTCGAAGATATCGAAGGGACCGCGCCTCTATATGTCACCGTGGCGCCTTGGGGGCAGCACTTTACTGCCACTGCATCAGGCGTTTGGAAGGCCTGGTCCGGATGTTGGTAAATTCCTGGCATCCCAATGGTGAAACCAGCAAAAACCATGGGATTGAGTGGAAATTCATTCATGGCATTTACCCTCTGGTAAACATACAAAAAGCTATTGAACATGGCCATTTATAGTGGATTTTCCCATGAAAAATGGTGATTTTCCATAGTTATGTTAGTTTACCAGAGGGTAAATGGAAATATATAATGTGAATCAATGGGATTTCGGATTTCAATTTGATTGGAATCAGTTGGAATGGGATTTAACCGAGTTTGATGAGGTGTAACAGTATAACAACAACTATGGGGGATGTGGTTGTGTCTTCAAATATGGGTTTGATCATGATTGATCCTCAATTTATGGTCATGTTAAAGGGAAACAAGAACAGAATCCACCAGGATTCGTATCAACTGGTGTTGATTCTGGACTATATAGTTGTTGACAAATGGGTTGATCCTCTGGTTTTGTCTAACAGTTTGCCATGGAAAATCACAATTTTTAATAGGTCAATTATCTATAGTTAAATAGGCCATGTTGATCCATGTTCCAGTTTGCAAACTGTTTCTTATAACCTGAGGATGCCAGAGGGTCCATGGACAAAAAACCTGCGAAAATCATCTACATGGATCTAAGTCGAAGTGGTTTTCCAGGTTTTTCCATGGTTTGTCCATGGTTTTTCCATGGTTTTTCCATGATTTTCCATGGCCCCTTGACCAAGGGAGGGTTGACGTCTGGAGTTGCTTGAGATCTCGCCCGGTGAAACCAGTTCGCAAACTGTTAACTGTTGGGGGTTCCAGTTAGTCATGGGCGTAGCCCAATAGCTGGATGGTATATAATGTGTTTGATTTATAATGAAAAATCCTTAACATGGATTAAAATTGATGATTCAGGGGTACCCACATATTTTTTGAAACCTCCAAATAACCAGAGGGTAACTGGCGTTGATTTCTGTATGTAAAAAGAACCAGGCTGTGTGACACCACCTGGCAGAATGGACAACATGTTCACTCAAAGCATTTGGCATTAAAAAGGGATAAGTGACTGGATCAGGTTTGGGGAAGCCATGGGAATGTTATATCTATATTATGTATATATATATATATATGTGTATGTGTGTATATATATGTAGGTATATGTATGTATATATATATATACATATGTATAGAATTTTAGTGTGTATATATATATATGATATATAGAATTATATAATTATATAGATATTTAGAGTAAAACCCAATCCTGAATCAAGGCAACTATAAGAATTAGACCGATTAGGCTTATATCACCAAAAGCAATGGCGATATGAACTAATGTTGACCATCAGTATGATGATATGATGATATGATTCAGAATAAACCCCAAGGCTGTTTTAAGCAAGTCCTATGCCTATGCTCTTTCCAATATCAACCATCGTTTAAGTGGGGTTGTCTTTCAAAGTTGCTAGATATACAAATGCATATCACATATTATATATAATAATAATAATAATAATACTAATAATAATAATAGCAATAATAATAGTAATAATAACAATATAACAATATTAATATATCAGATTCTCAAATAATGATCAAGAACACTTACAAATCTTACAATAATTCTCCAACCCAAATATATCATGTCACGTGATGTCTATGGTTTTTTTTGCCGCTGTGTCTCACCTGCTGCTCATAAATCTCCCAGATCCAGCGCGGCGATTCCATGGATTCCATGGGATGGGAAATCTCCATGGAAATCTCGGTTTTCACCAATGGTCTTCGGAGGTTTCCTGAAATAGGAGTAAGGTATAGTAATGGTGTATCCTGATTAGTGTCTAGCTTCGCTATTTTGATGAGTATCTAATCAAATCTAGGTTCGCTATTAGTGTCTAGGTTCGCTATTGTGATTAGTGTCTAGCTTCGCTATTAGTGTCTAGCTTCGCTATTTACAGTGTTGTATCCTGATGTTGTAATCAGGACGAAACATTATCCCCAAATCATCCAAAATTGAACCATTTGGGGATTCCCTATTATAGGAAACCTCCACATGGTCTTTACCATCGAATATAGGGAGTTTAACTGAAAAATGTGTCCCGAAGCGTTCAGCTCTTACTGGTAGGAGACTGACTTACGTCAGTCATAAATAGCTGCTTGCTGTCTTCTCTATGTAGCTAAAATCGTCATGACAAGGTTCAATTTCTTCCAACTTCAGCCCTGAAAGCAAACCTGTCATGCAAGTGTGACCTGCGAAGAGTTTGCATTGTGAGGCCACATTTTTTGGTGCTCTCTGAAACTTCAGCTCTTTTCCTCCTGAGTTGTGAGCCAATCATACGATTTTGAGCCTCAAGATCTTGAGATTCTTGCGACATCTTTTGATGACCTTTGTAACACTTTTCTGATCACCAAATTATGGGTAAAAACCACAAACGATGCCCCCAGTTTGACCAGTAACAACTGCTGCATGCCCAAACCACTGGGAGCTGGGAAAAAAAAGGCCCTTTGCAGCTTTAATATGACACTTTGAAGAGGTTCACTTAAGAAAAAGCACGATAAGTCGATAAGGTTACTTGAATTGGTGGGAAAATGTTGGAGACTTCTATCATATGTGCAAAAAAACCTTGCTTTTCTGTGAAATCAATAAACCCAACCACTGAGAGATGTATAGAAACCCACGGTATGACATGTTGGCCATCTCTCAAGATCCGTTGGTATAGCTTCACCACGACGTGGGACAACTGTCAAGACGTTGGTACATCAACGACCATCAACAAAAACATATATATACAGGATAAATTACAATGGTAATCCATGGTATTATCTAATGATTGTACCATGTGGATTGTACCATGGTATTACCCCATGAGAATAGACTGTAGTGGATTGTAATCTAATTACCCCATGTGGATGATTCATGTTGGCCCATAGCTTTAGGACACCACCAAACCCTTCCATCATCATCATCTTCCATTTGGGGAAATCCATTTGAATCATTCTAAATTTCGATCCCTGAAAAAAACAAAAAAATACCAAGCGCTCAAAATTGGCGGTGTTTTCCCATTCAAGAACACCTCTGGTTGGTGGGTTCAGTCCCTCTGAAAAAAATGAATTTGTCTGTTGGGATGATTATTCTATATGGAAAAATAAAATTCATGCTCCAAACCACCAACCAGACCTTTATGTTTGCTGGCAAATCCCTGTTTCTTTCCTACCCGCCCACTTTCTGCCCCCAAAACCCCCACCCCGCGACTCGTGGTGTCCGCACAGTCTCCCAGTGCCGCCCATCTGCGGTGCTGCGAACACGCACCTGCCCTGGGGCATAGGCCTCGGCTGTGTTTGGTGGTGAAGAGTTATGCATCGGTTCTGTTGGTTACCTTATGTATGTAATTGATAGTTGGTAACTAATCAATAACACATCATATATAATGACTAACATTAACTAACCAATACAATCAGCCACTGATATATATATATATATATGATTATAGATGTATGCGTATATAGATAGTTGTAACCGACGAACATAGTTGTGTTGGTTGTGTTGGTTGTGTTGTGTTAGTTGTGACCATATATAGAATCGGATAGTTACGTTGGTTAGCTAATATCAATTACATGATGAAGTTGGTTAAGAACTACAATTCAACTACATCGTTGCTAAAACATGCTGCGTTGCAACCATGTGTTATTGTCAAAATGTTTTGGTTTATGGAAAAGTCTACAACAAATGTGTGTTTGAAGCTCAAATCTGTTGGGGGTTGCTGATGATACTTTCTCCTCAACCCAATCTGGGTGGAAGGTTGCAGGATGTCGAGAAATGGGGACGGTTTCCTGCTGGATTCAGCATCAACAAATGGGGAAATTCACTGGGAAAAAAGGGGAACTTGCCCATCAACAATTGTGGTTTTACGCTGTCAAAAAAAATGCTGATTGTCAACAAACATCATCAACGAAAAACATGATCGATTGGGAAATCTGATACTCAACCACTGGCAATCCCAGTTTCGGACTGAAGTTCCGGACTTTCGATTCCCGTGGAATGAAAATGAGCACAACTAATGAGAGGAACCCCTGAAACTTCATTTTAAAAAAGTTATGTCTAGTTTTTGTCCTGGAATCAAGCCATTGATTCATTCATTGGTTGCATCCTTTTCAGTATTATGCATATAATTATATATATATATACGTATATACATAATATGTAGATGTCTATCATAATTTTGCCATGACTTCAGGATACTACCCATTAAACTTGCCAGTTGGACCAATACCCATGGATTCCCCGTTTAGGTGGCCGGACCCAAGAGACCTTCAAGGAGCGAACTTTCCGGCGCTTGTGCATGATTCCCGTCCAGACCTGTCATCAACGAAACCGGACCATTTCGGATCTGCCCTGGAAGAGGGGACCATTTATGATATGGAAAGGATATGGATTATGATTCTGATGACTATGATGGGATTTATTTGAATAATATGGATTAATAATGAATAATATGGATTAATAATAACTGGCTGGTGGTTTCAACCAACCCCTCTGAAAAGTGATGGAGTTCGTCAGTTGGGGATGATGACATTCCCAACTGAAGGAAAAAAAATTTAAAAAAACAAAAAACAAACCACCAACCAGTCATGATCTTGGTTTGATTGAAGAGGGATGAACTTTCATTCCTAGATGTAGACAAGTGTCACAGCAAAATAGATGGTATATCCTGGGTATCCCACGAAACATTGGTATCTACAGGTATTGATCAATGGCCAAAATGATAAAATGTTTCGCACCGTTATCTCTAGACGATTGATCCCTCACGGCCATAAACCGTTGGCCCGCTGGCCCTTGTGCCGGCAGCATGCTCGGTGGTGTCAGCACCCTCGAAATATATTTGGCATTCGGGATACCCTCCTGTAATCAAGCAGGCAATGGAAAATCATCCTTAGCTCCTCAGCTCTCTTGATGATATAAATACTCACGACCGGAAAACTCTTCATGGCTACGCGTTTTAGAATGGTGGATACCCAAACAACACGTTTTTATGATGGAAAATGATGAGAACTGTTCAGACAGACCCATATGAATGGACCTGGTTATTACCACTGGGATCCTCCCAAGAGCCATCTCAGGTCCCCATATCCACCAGTGTCCACCAGTGGATACCAAGGAACCACCACTTCCTCAGGGTCGTGTCTCCCACTGGAGCACCTTGGGCTTGTAGATAGACATAGGCAAATATATGTTCCATATTCAACTATCTATCTATCTATCTATTTATTTATCTAGCTATCTATCTAATATAATATAATAAAATATAATATAATATCACATAATATAATATAATATGATAAATATAATATAATATAATATAACATATTATAATATAATAGAATATAATATAATATTAATATTAATATTTATATAATATTACTATAATATAACATAAATATACTATAATATAATATAATAAAATGTAATATAATATAATAGAATATGATATAATATAATATAATATAATAGAATATGATATAATATAATAGAATATAATATAATATAATAGAATAGCATATAACATAAATATACTATAACATAATATAATATAGTATAATATAATATAATATAATATAAAAGAATATAATATAATATAATATTAATATAATATCAATATAATATAACATAAATATAATATAATCTATGTATCTATCCATCCATCTATCTAATCTATCTAATCCATCCAACATAAACCTGGGCTTAATGCTGGTCATCCATCCAACCAAACCCCCAGTTCTCTGCCTAGGCAGAGAGCCATTTCTCCATCTTTCGCCGATCGAAAACAAAAAAAACCTGGATTTGGGGGCCTTAAAAATCCACCAAGAACCACCGGGGTTGAATCCCATGATAGGTGTCGGAAAATCTGGGGCACCAGTAGCCGCTGCCAGGACTTAAGGCTTGCTTCGAAGAGAAGGGGCTTGTCCTCGGGGCGGAACGGCGCTGGGGCGATACAACTCATCTTAGATGCGTATGACCTTTTGAAAATCTTCCAAATGTACATGATACATGTGTATATATATCTGGTTGGTGGTATACCTACCCCTCCGAAAAATATGAAAGTCAGTTGGAATAATGACATTCCCAATATATGGAAAGTCATATATACATATTATATATAGGGTATGTATTTTGTATGTGCAGTATATATTAAATATGCAAGACATATTTGATAATGCGTCAACGCGGACTTGCTGCCCTGGGTCTTCCCCCAATCGAACAGTGGTTGCTAAACCCTGGGTGATTATTCTATGGGCTTATAGTGTTTGTCCAACAGATAGTCTATGGATGTCTATGGGGTTATACTATCCAAATATATTGGGGATGATCAGTATTGATTATACGGAAAATCCGATGAACCAGCAGTGTACATTAAGTGGGACGACATTTCGGGTCTTGAACACGAAAAAAGATGCGCGATTTGTTCATCCAACTCCTGACCATGACACATATGACATATATATATATATACCCCCGGGAACATGATTATTTATTAGTTGTTATTAATGGTTATTCCTGGCTTGTAATGGTTATTAATGGTTAATGGTTTGTAATGGATATTCATGGCTTACTGGGACTATGATTGGCTTTGTGACCCAAGGTACTTGTTTGCACCTCCTACCATCCTATTAGGCCTTTGGTGCGCAGAAATGTGGCACTTCGGTCGTTGTCAGCTGCTGTACTAGTCGGGATCACCCCCCAGATTGGTTCAAACATGTTCCACTGTTGCAGTGGAACCATAATCAGTTGGTTGTATCGCAATGGTTCTATAACCAACTGATTGTGGGCTTCTTTAACCAGAGGTTCTCATTGATGTTGGGCTTCTATACTTGTTGGGCTTCCAACTATCGCCATTTGCAGAGGAAAAAAAACCAGAGGTTAAAATCCCATTGGTTTTGGGACCTGAAAGGTTGATAACTATAGTTATTCCGTTAGAATCCAATAGTTATACCCATGAATTTCCATAGTACCATGGTGATTTTTAACCATTAAAAAAAAAACGACATGAAAAGCCAGTGAATAGCCATATGTTTGGGCCATATAAAAATGACCAATATCAGCCAGTTGTACAGGAAAAGCCATGAATTAACCATGAGCATCCTCTGAGGCTGGACGCTGCGCTGGGTGCCTGGCAAATCATCCTCCTTTGCGCTGGTTCTGAAGGTCGAAGCTGACGGCGTAGCGGCGTGGCAAGGCGTAGGTGCACCACCGGGGGGGTGAAAAAGTTGCTGTTTCTGGGGTGTAAAACATGGCTATAACATGGCTATAACTCTGGGATGTGAGATAATCATGGTTGTTCATGAGTTCATATGAATTCATAATTGTCTAAGACTCGTGATTTAGATGGGTATTAATGGGTATAACATGGGATTTTAAGCTCCACCCGTTGGGATTTTAGAAGCCCCTTGTCTCTGCATATATGATCACCATCCCAACCATGGGGTTAACTCAGCCCCGAAGCTGATATGGCTGGGTGACCTCCCAAAATGGTTTTTTTTACTCCCATCCAAGGTGCTCCCCACGTTTTATCCAAAATTGCCTTGAGTTCACCCACTTAACTGTAGATAGATCAATATTATGACTGGTTGGTGGTATACCTACCCCTCTGAAAAATATGACTTCGTCAGTTGGGGTTATTATTCCCGATATATGGAGAAATAAAAAATGTTTCAAACCACCAACCAGATGATATATGTCCCACTTAAACATCCATAGTGGTCTGAATCATCAAGCAACTTAGCTGCTTTAGCTACACTGGGACACCACCTTACAGAGATGCTTGGTACATCTTTGATCTGTTCACGAATCCCTGCGTCTCCCGGCTGGCTGCAGCCTTAGAGGAAGCAAGTTGCTAGCCGTAATCACTGGATTGGTTTTAAGAATACCTACAAGAAACAATGGTTTTTCCTATGAAATATGAGGAGTTCTTGTAAATGTTCCCTTAAACCAATCCATTGGTGTAAACATGGGAATAGAAGCCAAGAATATTCAACAGTGATGGTTGTTCAGAGGGAAAATGACCAACTCACAAGGAATGATAGGAAATTCGGGGATGTAATGAGCAAAAACAGGAATAGAGCTGATTCGAGTTTGGGATATTTTTGGGGGTTTACTATCATCCAACATGGAATCAGATATAGTGGGGTCATGTGGGGTCTACTGCAACCTCCGATCTTTGGTATTGAAACTTGTCGACTCCCCATTTGTTGACGGAGGTGAACGATATTGTTTTGTGGGTGCAACCACTTTCAAGCATGGTCAAAATGAAACATGTTCCAGGGACCATGTAAAACATCTTTGACGCAGTGCTGAACCACCCGTCCATCTTTGAAGTTTGTGACATGAACGAACTGAACATGTTCTAGGCATTCAGCGCCCCAAGTGACATTTGTTCAATCTCCAAATGCACTTTGAGCAGTGGATGTTTCACAACGAACAAGTGAAACAAAGTGAAACAAACCCCTCTCAGATCCCAACTGTGTCGATGGGAGCATGGAAATGCACTTCGCCTTGGAAACACATCTGTTGGTGGGAGAAGCCAAGGACAAAAACTGCAGGACAAAGATCGAAATGGACATGAGTTGGTTTGAAAATGCGGTACTTACCGGTGCCAACTTTTCCTATCAGATTCTGGCAATTCGGTGGTTCATTCCTCCATTTTTTGGATATCCAAATGAATGTGGCCACTTTACACGCAACATGCTGCGACTCTAAGCGTGTTTCCACAAAAAGGAATCAGCTGCGTATTCATTGGAAAAAAAACTGATCCTTTCTGGAATCAAAGAAGTGAATTGACATGTTGTTGTTTACCTATCCCACTACATCTCATTATATGGTCGGTTATTGTCGGTTATATGATGTTATATGCCATTCTGTCTCGATGAAAAATCTCCAGTATATCCCAACACTCATCAACCAGCCATCATTCATCAGTTCCATACGGTATATATATATAGTATTATATAGTAGTCCCAAAAAAGGTTGAAAAGTAATGTACCTCCAATCTAATGGGATTTGACTGTTCTATCTTGTTGGGGATTACTATACACAGTACACTGTTTTTTCTCGATCGCCATGGTTTTTTCCCGCCTACCAGGAAGCTGGCATAGTGCGCCTGTCAGGTGAAACCCCAATTGGCGGTTTATCCCATGAGTCTACATATAATGGATATTAATGGCTAATTGCGGCAAACCCAAATAACAAGAATAAGTTGGAAAACTGGATACAATTTTAGTAGATCCATGTAAATACATGGTAATTTTATACCACTTATGTTTCATCATGGATGGAAACACGTTATAAAAATCACGGGTTTCTTCATCTTTCTTATGGAGTTGCTATATAAAAAGGTATGGTTACCAGCTACCATGGTCCGACCCTGGGATCCCCGTGGTCCATGGTAGGTCGCCTTGGGGTGGTTTGACAAAAAAATCATTTATAATATATGGATAATATATGGATAATATATGGATAATATATGGATAATATGTGGATAATATATGGATAATACATGGATAATATATGGATAATATATGGATTATATGTGGATAATATATGGATAATATGTGGATAATATATGGATAATATATGGATAATATGTGGATAATATATGGATAATATATGGATAATATATGGATAATAGATGGATAATATGTGGATAATATATGGATAATATATGGATAATATATGGATAATATATGGATAATATATGGATAATATATGGATAATATATGGATAATATATGGATAATATGTGGATAATATATGGATAATATATG
>Ga0126342_10011941_pt1 | contig 15504 bp, 19 predicted proteins | sample Cyp1metagenome_FD_92528 | JGI IMG/M metagenome (GOLD analysis project Ga0126342, IMG submission 92528) | Coral microbial communities from Lord Howe Island, Old Settlement Bay, Australia - Cyphastrea 1 metagenome | ecosystem: Host-associated > Invertebrates > Cnidaria > Coral ...
CGGTTCTTGACTGATGGTGAAGAAGAACTGGATGATGATGACATGGATCTGTTGCGTCGCCGCTTCTTGTCCTTTTTGCTCTTCCTGTCTTTTCGTGAGCTGCTGCGCCCAACATGATCAACCATAGATAGGTGATAATTACTATTTTTATATATTTTTATTATCCCTAAATGGTAAGTTTCCTACTGGGTTTACCACATTCATTTGGAATCATAAGCTGCGTTGAGTAGGCTGCTGGTTTGAGTCCACTTTCAGCAAACTGACGGAATAGTTGCTCTGCCTTTGTGCCTCACAGAATGAGGAATGGCAACTGCCGCCAGCGAACTGTGTGACTCCAATTGCTGTATTAGTTTTCAGATCTGACCTCGAGAATTGCTAAAGTCACCAACACTGACTACTGCACCATTCTCAATGCTTCCATTCAAACTTGCGGCTCAACAATTACGCAATGATGTTCAAGCATGCTGCTTGGAGATCCTAATATCATGCTTTCCCTGAAAAAACGGCCAAGGCCCGGTCTTGCCCTTGGGCTAGCAGCTGCGCATGCACCGATTGCACAATTCCAGGAAATCATGTCTGGCTGCCTAGATGGAAAGGCACGCGCTGAGAACCCAAGGCCCAGTGTTATGAAAAAAACGGGACATGTTGAACTCATGTCATCAGTGTGAAAAGAACGCTTGCTTTAAATGATCGCCCTGCATATGACTAATGTGGTAACAAGTCGCCCTGCATACCATGGTAAGACATGCTGAAAAATAATCATAGCGAAGTGTGATGAAGTTTGATGGAGTTGGATGAAGTTTGGATGACGGCTGATGACGTAAGCTTGGCACAGAGAGTTGTCGTCAATCTCTTGAAGCCATTGGAGAGCCGCAGCCACATCCTGCGCATCTTACGTCTGACGTGCAGCACGGGGCGACGCAGACGGCGCAGATATTGAGCCTGGCTGAGTCCCAGGCTCCTGCCTTCCGGCACGCTTTCAGCATGGTGTTGTATGACACCTGCACCATCACTTCCGTCTCGAAATTGGGTCATACTCCCAAAAAATAACCTCTTTAATCTTTATTCTTTAATATCGTTTTAATGGAGAATATATGAGAATATGATGATGTATCATTGGGTTTGCGGGCCCACGCAGATGTGTTCTTTCCAACCATTCATTCCAGCACTTCTGTTTCTCACAGCTCTGTGGCTTGTGGCTGAGTTTCGCACCAAATTTGGCCGAACTCCCCCCTCTTTCATCTTTTCCAAAAAGGAGACAGCCTCCCCCAAATCCTTGTGATGCGTGATTCTATACTAAATCCTGGTTCAGAAGCGAAGGTCTAAAGAGTTTCTCAAACTTTGTAAGTAATTACAGAGATAATATATTGAGATAGTATTGAGCATGGGCATAAACCAGCATGAACTAATATGAACTAGCATAAATTGGTGTTTTCTCTGAATTTCCTGTTTCAACCTGAGGCCTTTGACCCCACGCTGTGCGCAGCCAGCGAGGAAGGCATTGTAGCAGGTGGCATCCGGAACCTTAGCTTAGGGGATCCCAAATCCAAACAGTTATGGAGGTATGGCCATTAAATCATAAAAATATGGGAACATGACCATGAATGAGCATGATTGTTAACCATCAAAGAACGGGGGGGTATCTGGGGGTAGTCTATTTTCAGACATCACAGATACTCATGACAATTCACCTGCAGAGAAATCATGACATCTTCTAACTCTTGGTGCGGAACCAAACCAAATGACTTTGCCATTTCAAGGTGCTGAGCAGCCTTGGCTAGAAAGGGTAAACCTCTGGCCTGCTGGCAATGTGGGTGTGTGAAAAAATTGGTTTGCCTCAAAATGGTACTTTGAACATGATTTGAATAGGAATAAATATCCATCAACATTCAACATGGATAAACCAGAATCAACCGTAATCAACCATTCAATTTTGGGGATACCTGGTACCTCATTTTCAAACACACCGATGTGCTGTTGCCATGGCCGTTCCCTGCTAGCTCGCAGTCTCAGCTCAACACCTTCGCCATCTCGCCTTTCCTCACGCAGCCGCTGATGAGGGTGGTAAAGGCCACCATGTCCGGGGTGGCGCCTGCGCCGGAAGGGTTTTGGTGGCGCTGGGTGGTCCAAAACCACCAAACTTCGTTGCTGGAAATGGGAAATGAATTGGATTTATATATTGATCTACTACAGTGAATATAGAAAAGTGAAGCCACAGTACTAGTGATCTTGATCAAAGCATGATCTTAGCAAAGATTAAGATGGGGTGTGTGGAATTATGTGCGATGGTTGGTTTCAAAGTCTGGCAATGATGCACTTTCTTGGAGTGCTTCAGTCCCTTTCTATTGGCATGACTTTGGGTTTCGAGCTGTTGAGGTTTCCAGCATGGCTTTAATTTTGCCTTCATCCACCATGCGCTGAAAGTAGCTTGATGCCATCGCAAGTTGCCCCTTTCGCCGCGTAAGCAGGAACGATGAATTCCGCTGACATGGACGCAGTGCAACAGCAGAAACAGGTGACGCAAAAGATTTCTCAGCCTCTTTCACACAGGCATCAATCACAGCTGTGTAAGTGACCTGCCCCATGACTGGTGGATGGTCTTCAAAGAATCATGGGCATTCAGGTCTAACTGAAGGACAAGTCCATGTTGATTTACAGCAAGATGTTGGGTTGCAAGCAAATTGTGATCAACTGACACCTTCGTGCGACTGACTGCTTGTCTCACTGCTGCAGTTGCGCATAAGCTGAAAACCAATGAATGGACTGGAATGGAAGTCTTTTTACAGTATCCAACCGACAGCCTTGTTGGGTTGAACAGAGGAAGCTTTCATCCTGAAGTTCAAGTGTCTCAACATTGACACACATACTCATGCAAGTCACCAAGTTGTTCAACAGTTCAACCATTTTCCGGGTCGACAGCTCTCTTTTCAGATCTACTCAGCTGTTCTATTCTCAGCTCAGTGTTCCACCTGTCCAGCCACAGGACAGCTTCATTGGAACTACCTCAGACTCGCAATTCTGACTGCACAATGTTCATAGATCCTTCAAATTCTTTAATCACACTGTCGAATCTGGCATTTTCTTTAATCATCTCAAATCATCCCCAAATCACATTTCTCTGTGTTTGCAAGCTGAGCTCACACATTTCTCTGTGTTGCAAGCTTGCTTTGGCAGCAGCATTGATGACCTGAGGCATAGCATCACAGCTGAAGGGGTGCCTTCAGCCGCTCTGTCCAAGATTCCGGCACAGTTGTAGGCTTTTGTGTCCGGGTGAATCCTGGTAGTGCTTGGCTTCATGCCCAATGCCAATCATTCCAAGCACTTCCTAGCGATATCTAAAGAGATGAATGTTTGACAAATTGGACCTCCCCTTTTTTCGCTGCATGCAATCCAAGTTTCTTCCGATCATACATGTCTTCAATCCAGTCTGCCTGAGGACTTGAAGTATATCGACGCTTGAACAGTGCTGGAAGCGCTTGAAAGACATGAACTAACAGCACAAACAGGTAGACGCATCCAAAAGTCTAAGCAAGTTGCAGCCTGATCAATGTCCCCTCTGCTGGCACAACCTTTGACAACGTGTCAAAAATGATCCAGCTTCAATTGAAAGTCTGGGCATGTCTGGGCAGTCAAACAACATGGACCTTACTTGTTGGAATAATTATGGTTCAGGCTGTCGATAACAGCTGTGTAGCACTCCACAGATGGTGCAAGTTCTTCTGCCTGAATCGGCTATAAAGTGTCATCGTTTTGTTGACATAGAATGAGACATAAGACATTCATTGAAACGTTTGAAATCTAAAGCACTCTCTCCAAACAAAAATCAACAAACCCTTAGCCCTGGGCTACCATTATTCTCAACCACTCTGCTGCTTGCTTTGGTTTGCTGCGCTTTGCACATCCATCAATCAATGAAGTGAATGTGACCTTGGCCAACAGCACGAAAAGTCTATGTCTATGCTGAAGTTGATGCAATACTTCACTGGAACAAATACGTAGACATAAAACAAAAAGGAAACAAACAAGTCTGGTCAGGAATGAAATAGGTGCACGTGTTGTACCAGCAGTCGCGTCAGGTCCTGTCCGGAGAGTCCTTCGTGAGCTACTGGCTTCATCTGGTTGAAACTTGCATTCGCGTAGCCTTGAACAATGATGCTAAGACTGCTAAGACTCTACTTTGCCTGTTGGACATGTTGGACCTTCTGAGGAAGAAACTTCTGAAGCCACTTCTTAGCTTCCTCACCGTGCCTGCGGGTGTTCAATGGTCCCAACATCTCCCAATCTTGCTAAACTGCACCAATATAAAATGTCTCAGTTTTTGCCTTGAACAAGCATGAATCACAGTGTTGAAGCACACCTGCAAGGGCAAAGTTTTTGGCTATTGTTTTGGATTTTTCGGAAATGTCACTGGCTATGGCACAAGTCCAAGTAAGGCTGCAACTAGACTTGGTTGCTGCCCGGACGCCAACATCTCTTCCCTTGGGCACATCTCTTTTTTTGCTCTGTTTGATGTCGCCCTTTAGGTCCTAATTAGCCTGTTTTGAGAGTCAGCAGAGGAATTTGTCATAATTATTTTGTCCGCAAATAGGGGTAAACCCCAAAATTCAATGGTTAGGATTGACGCACTCGCCTTTTTTGTGCTAAGCAGGGTTAGTTTGGTAGAAAAAGATTGTCTATGACAACCCAAACTACCCTCGGCCCTTGCTCTCGGAGCATGAAACACACTTATCACTCCGTAGCCATTTGTTGAGGTGTGAGAAAATTATTTACTTGTTCTCTTTATTCCAAGGCCCCTAGACTTCCAGGTTACTGGTGGCTCAACGTGGCTAACTGACTGCCAGTGAGCAATAAGTGCGCGCTGCAGAGCAGAGGGTGTCACTTTCATGTTGGAGAGGAGTGCAGTGGAGTCGTCGATATATTGCTTCATGACTCGTTCACTGGTCCAGCGGCCAGTATGCTGCACAATGTTATAAGAGTTGGTACTCATCCACATGTCTGTGGCACCTCCTCTGCACAAACTGTACGGTTTCAGGTTCAGCTCTTGAAGGCCACAGTCAACACCACCTGTTGGAAAGTGGTGCGAAATTTGGAATGACTGAAAGGAATAAGGGGGGTGTCCCAGGCGACCGTCTGTTGCCAATGAGCAAGCATTTGTCCCAAGATTACGTCTTTAATGTGAACAGTCCCCGAAGATGGGTTACGACTAGCGGTTTTGGTCAAACCGAGCCGAGCTAAAATTGCAGTTTTTTTTGAAGACGGTAATATCTCTACTGGTAATGTTCAAAAGTTTTCCTGTCCTGAGCAAACATTTGAAAGCCAGAAGGAGACCTAGGGCCGTGCGCGGCGACACAGCATGCATGCGACCAAGCACTATTTGGGCGTAGTCCAAGTGAATGGTGTCGCACGTGCTGGCAGCTCATAGAGCTGCCAGGTCTTCAACATTTTCCAAGCTTGGTTGATGTTTCGTTTTGCGCTTGGCTGAAAAAACTAGATGGCTGACAAGGTGTCCCCCGCCAGCGACAAGGACTCGCCGTCCTTCCATAAGAAGTCTAAATATCAACCAGTTGTTTTTTCCAATCCAGATTTAGTGAATGCAATATCCGCACCTTGATAATGGAGGAATGAAATGAAAGATTGAAATGCTTTGTGATACCGCGTGATGGTCGCCCGTCGTAAGACTAGGGACTTTAGAGGACCAAGAGTGGCTCGTCTCTTCTTACGTTCGGATTTTTCCAGGCCCTCTACGATTTGACTTCTCCCCATTTTTTAAATGGGAGCGCCTGGAAGGCGCGTCGGCTGGCTTACCCTTAGAAGCTGTATATCCTAACGTAAGAAGGAGCCCTCCAACCAATTGTAGCCCTGCAATTCGCTTGCACACTGAGCGCAGTTTGCGGCTCGACGTGCGTCCCTTGCTAATGACTTGCAAAGATACAAGACTATCAACTAAATGGAGTATGTTGGTCCGGAATCCCTTGTGCCTACACAAACGCCAGCGCAGAGCGGTATCAATCGATCTCATTCAAGCCGGTTTATGTGCTCCCCGACCGAACCTCCTCTGGGCCGCCAGGACCATCCAGCGAGAACCTGCCATCGCCAAAGCTTGGGGTTCAAGGAGTTCCTCAGGCGGTGGTAGTGCGGCAAATTTTCCGTTGGATTGCTCAACATGACGTCAGCACCCTTTGGTGAAACCAAATGAAAAAGTTTCTTCGCCAGGGTTAGCTGCGTTTTCGGGTCTTGAGAGATTTTCTTAGGGATAGAGGATCTCAGCTTTGGTTGGAGAAGCAGAGTTGCCATGTCAGCGGATCCGGCGGGTTTACATTTATTCATCATATTGGAAACCGTACATGGAGGAATCAACCCTAGTTCACAACAAAGGAGCTGTAAGAAGTTGCAAACCACGCCAACGTGCAATGCGTTTCCAATCAGGGTCATCCTGGTATCATTGGTCTCCAGAGGATGACTCTGGCGATATCCGTTGGGATGACATTGAAAAGTATAATCCACAGGGAAACCCATGACGGTTTCTTTTTCGCTGATGTCCAACATGCACCATCCTTTCTTGGGATGGGGCACACCATTTTCGAACTTGTATGCGTAAGGGGGAAATCGCAACCTATCTTGGTGCCAGGCTTCCAAGTCCTTTTCAATGGCTTGAGCCACACCTGCCGGTTTAAACCAAGGTGTTTTTGAAGGCTGAGCCGTGGTAAAGGTAGCAAACGGCCCCTTTCCTGCAGGCTTCCAGCCGGGCCGGAGATAGTCTTGATATTGGGCATCAAAATGGAATCTGATCTCCCCCCATTCTAACGACGATGCCGATAGAGGGGGAAAAACATCAATGTTTTCACCAGATGGAATGACCCAATTAAACCATCACAGGCGAGGTCTTCTACAAAGTGCGAGATAGGCAGCATCAACTTTGTAAGGCAATACCCCTGAGGACTTGGTGTATATTTCCCGATCGTGGTCGGCCATCGAGGCCACGCTTTCCATAAGAAAGTACCTGGGGCACCATGGGAAAAACCTCGGGCAACCACCCTTTGATTTTGTCAAACTCTTTATGTAAGGAAGATCTCGGGTCTGCCTGTGCCCCAAGCTTCGATGCGATGCGTTCAGCCTTGAACCCCCTTGACATGGTGGTCTTCCGGCCAACAAGACAGCCTTACAGTTGGGGAATTTGGCCGCCACTTCTCATAGCTTGTCTTTATTGATTTGGGTGATGCCACTAAAATGGAGGGAACAAGGAAAATGACTTTCAAGTACCCTTCGTGCTGCGGGGTTACTTTCAATAGCTACATACCCTGCCAAGGGAACCTTGAGGGCGTCCAGAGCAACCCGCAGCGATCCAATTCCATCGAGTGCTGAAGTCACTAACAGGCCCTGATCCTGGATTTTTTCCCATTCTACTCCCCTGATAGAGCCCCCTGCTACCTTTGCACCCCATTCAGTCACTCCCACTGAGGCGACCAAGCCACCACCAGTCTCGGACGCATCCGACGCGGTGACTATAGGATCTGTCGGCAATCTGAAATCCATGAAGGAAAAGACTGACAGAAAGAAGTACGCCCACAATTCCTGGGCGACAGGGGCCGGCAGAGGCTTGTATTGTTTATCATTGGAGAAACTTGTGATGAACCCCCAATTTCATTGAGGTTTGCCACATCAGCGGTTGTTTTCGAAACGGAAACATGTAAACCAGCCCCCTGCCAACATCTGCATTTGCTTTTAGGAAACTTTTCGAGTTTGAAGGACATGAGTCAAGGCCGTCAAGTATTTACCAACCTTGTCAACCTTGGGACTACATATCCCTTTGTTGCCATCAATCCAGGGTGCCGAATCTCGCCGGAGATTTTTTTTGATCTGTTCTGTTTTCCGTCCCCTGCATCTATCCTGCCACTTCCCTTCCATGCTGCATGCTATTTGCAGCATTTTGGAGCTGGAACCTTTCATTTTGCGTGGTATTTGAAGCATTTTGGAACTGAACCTTCCATGCTGCATGCAGTTTGCAGCATTTTGGCGCTGGAACTTTTTATTTTGCATGCTATTTGCCACATTTGGGCGCAGGAACCTTCATGCTATTTGCCGCATTTGCGTGCAGGAACCTTTCAGTTTGCGTGCTATTTGTAGAATTTGGGAGCTGGAACCTTCTATGTTCTTGTATTTGTTGTTGTTACGCTTGTTGCTGTTATGTTTGTGGTTGTGCTGTCTGTTGTTGTTGTTGTTGTTGTTGTTATTGTTGTTGTTATTGTTGTGATGATTGTTGTTGTGATGCTTGCTGTTGTGATGCTTGCTGTTGTGATCGTTGTTGCTATTGTGTTTATTGTTGTTATGGTTGTTGTTGCTGTTGTTGTGATATGCGCAAATAAATAGCCACAAAATATGTATCTAAATGACTACCTGTACATATGTATATATACATACCTGGATCGCCAAAGTTGCAGGTTTTTCTTTGCAACTTTTGAATTTCACATCACTTTGGTTCTTTTCCATGGTATAACATTCATTATGATCACTGCCATCTAGACATATCACTTTCCCATTCTGGGTATCCTAGCAGCAACCATCACCACCGACCCGCCACGGCAGCAATATTTTCAGTGGTACAGTGGTACAGTGGTACAGTTGCTGGTTGCCTGGCTGGCTGCCTGGCTGGCTGGCTTGCTGGCTTGCTTGCTTGCTTGCTTGCTCGCTGGCTCCCTTGCTTGCTTGCTGGCTGGCTGGCTGGCTTGCTGGCTTGCTGGCTTGCTGGCTTGCTGGCTTGCTGGCTTGCTGGCTGGCTGGCTGGCTGGCTGGCTTGCTTGCTTGCTTGCTTGCTTTGCTGGCTGGCCCCCTTGCTTGCTTGCTGGCTCGCTGGCTGGCTTGCTTGCTTGGTTTGCTCGCTGGCTCCCTTGCTTGCTTGCTTGCTTGCTGGCTGGGTGGCTGGCTTGCTTGCTTGCTTGCTCGCTGGCTCCCTTCTTTGCTTGCTTGCTTGCTTGCTCGCTGGCCGGCTTGCTTGCTTGCTTGCTGCCTTGCTTCCCTGGCACGCCAGTCTGCGAGAACTTAGCCGGGAAAAAAAAAACGGGGAGGGGGAAAAAAAAATCCCCTAAAAATAAGGTACCTCAATCCAGGCACCTTGCATCTCGGCTGCCTGAGCTGCCTCTACCGCCTTCTTTTCATGCCGAGGAATCCCCAATTCAGACTATGTGTCCCGGAGCTTTTCCATCAAGGAACCATGCTCTGAGGACAATATGCCCTTGGATTGAACTGACAATAAGTCAAAATTGTCTAAACAAATTCGAAAATACAGCAGGCTGGATGGGAGTTCCCGATCCCTACGAACTTCATGAGCGAAGTTCAGGGTCGAGCCAAAGGCTTGGGAGATCACCCGCCTATGTATCTGTGCCACCGACACGCTATTTATGAACCCCATAATTAAACTTTGCTGTGCAGGATGAAATCCTCCGTGGCACCTTGAGGACGCATTTCCCGGGGTATTGGTCTTGAAAAACCAAGAAACTGTCGCCATCCTTCCGGGACCCCTATATGATGTAAAACATCGCCCGCACATCTTCGGAAGAAATTACTAACCCTTCGGATGGGTGACCTTCAAGTTGGACCATTTGCGACAGCACCGGTAAGGTGCTTAGGTCTCCACACAGCGGGAGGAAGTTTTCATTAATCGGCCGCAGGTCCATGATTAAACGAAGAACTTCTACCCCTTGTGAGGTGAAGACACTCTTTGGTACCTCAAAAAGTTCCCCCAGCACAGGTTGGCCCCCAACACAGAAAGCTTCTGAGAGGGGCATTATGCCGCAAACATTTCGGGCGAGGAGTCCTTGAACGACCTCCTTCCGACCATCTGGGGGAACTTGGACCCGAGGAGGCTTGAGCCAAACCCTTGACTCCAAAGGCTTCAGCCGCCTTTCGGGATGCATGATAAAATCTCTGAAGCCATCTAAGCACACATCTGCGGCGGGCAGAATTCCTGCCAACCCTTCCGCAGGCAGGCTATGTTCTCCCATCGAACAGACTTTGAAACATGCACTTCTTCCCCATATGAATTTATCCATCTCTGACGGAAAAAATCATCCGGGTCAAACTCTTTAAATTCCAACACCCCCCAGCTATCCAACAAGACTAGACTCCTTCGGATCTCATCCAACAGTCGGGTGGGGGGGAGTTTCCCAGGTGAAAAGAAAAATAAAACATCCAGTTGAAAGATCGTATCACCCCCTCCTCCCAGGTCTTCAATGCACCGTTGCCCCTCATGGTCAACAGGCAAAGGGAGCGGAAATATCGAATCCCCTCCAAGCTGGAACACCGCTTAGACCCTTTACAAATACCTACGACTTTGGGGGAGGTGATCAAAAACCTGTTTTGCTAACCCCTCCAGGGTTGCTACCCGTGGCCCAGACTTTGTTTTTGAGTTTCCGCAGCCGCCGCGTCGACATCGCCAATCGAAGCAACGCCATGGCTCGGACACTCAAGAAGAGGAACCTTCACGGGGGCCTGGCCACCCATGGCCTCTGAATCACCTCTGCAAGGCATGGAGATCAACTCCTGAGAAGAGGATTGTGTCATTTCTAGTTGAATTTGAGCTGCCAGCATGCTTTGCCTCATGAGCTCCTCCACATCTGCCTCATCAGGCAGGCTCGGACCCCGTCCTCTTGCCCTTTAGCGCCAGTGGGGAGGCTTCCTTCGGTCCCAGGAGCCCTTCCCTACAGCCGAATTTCCTTTCAATTGTCTTTGAAGCTTGGATTCCGCCGTGTACTGTTGCTGGGCATACCGAGCTTCGGAATCGGCTACCATCCCCAAGTGATCTCGCGGAAGAAGCTCTAGTTGCAGGGCAAGATTTGGGTCTGAACCTTGTTGTATCAGCTCGAGGCTCTTGAGCCTTTGGTTGGCAACGTCGGCTGCCGTCAAGATGTCTCCCTCTATCAATGTGTCCAACCGCATTGAGAGGGTCAACATCTCGTGCTGTAGCCCTCTCGACCCGCCGCGTGGGGCAATTACCTGACGGTAATACCGGTGAAAATTCTTTAAGCCCTGAGGGCTCTCGCATGTAGCGTCTGCCAGGCTTCTCTGTGCCTCTTTTGTTGAAGCTCTGCAAAGATACCCGGGGAGCCTCTTTGAAGTCGATGCTCCGTCCCTAGACCCTCTTCCGATGAGCAGTTGGAACTCGAAGCCTCGCTGCTGGGGCTGCTCGAGCTGCTCTGTTTTTTCTTTACCTTCAACTCTACGGGCTTCTTGAAGATAGGGTTCAGCGGAGTGCCTTTGCAACTCCAGCAAGAGGCTTCTACCATCTTCTTTACCTTCTGCTTTCCTCGATTCTCGCGGGATTCCCTCCTCCTCTGGCCTCTGACCTCCCCTAAAGGAGTTGCTGTGTGAGCTCCTAACCGGGGATCGGCCAGACCTGCTTCCCGTGCCCCTTTCGGAAGATCTTCCTTCTCGTCGACGGGAGGGACCTTGTCTTGACAATTATGTCCATCCAGGGGAGGCGATCCGCAGGAGTTACTTCTCTGTACGAAAGTAAGTACAGTAACCTATACCCGGAGTGCTCACCCTCTGCGCGGCAGGACATTCCTCGATTGACAAATAAAGGATGGGATCGGATCTCAGACCGTTGATGAGGAAACTGCGCAGCTGGTGTACCTGAGTTCCTGCCACAATCACTCCGATCCATTTCCCTTCCACGTCCGTTGTGTCCTCCTTGATGATGCCGTGTAATAGGCCCTCCTCCCCGCCATACCAAATCTTTTTGCTAAAATTGTCTGACCAATCTTCAGATCTTTGTTCTTGACCTCCGATAGTTCGATCCATGCAGCTGGATCCTTTTCCTCAAGAGGGAGTTGAGAGGATGCCGGACGTCTCAGTCTCCTTCCCCCTGCCTTGGGTTTTGCTTTAGCTTTTGGGCCCCGCAGTACCCTCAGCCGAGGCGCTAGTAGGCTACAGCCGCCGGCCGGTGCAGGGCCTTCGGTGGCACCCGCCCAGCTAGCGACGCGCTGCGAGCCCTCTTTGCTCGCAGAAGAAACTTCAGGAGCCACTTGAGCAGTCTCCTCTGAAGCTTCTTGAACAATAACTGTTCCAGGCGGAAGGAGAGGCGGTTCAGCACGAGTCGCTGGAGTCCCAACTGAGATGCTATCACTCTCCTCCTTTTCCTCAGGTGGACGGGCCCCAGAGGATTTGGCCTTCGCCTTTGCTCTCCTCTCCTCTATTTCCTTCATCTCGGGTTTTCCCCTTATTCTTTCGGGGCTTGTCCGCAGTGTTCGGTTGGGGATAACTCCAGTAGGGATCCCAAGTCCACCACTGCCCCCAGTACTCGGAAGGCTTTCCTTTGGAGGAGCCCTTTTTTGTCTTACCTCCCCCTTTGCCTTTTCCTTCTCCTTTTCGGTTGAGGAGCTTTCCCACTCCTTAGGTGCGCCGGACGCTTCGGGCCCTTTTTGACGAGGACTAGCTCGAGGAGGGGACGGAAGCTCTGGCACGGCTGCTGAAGCCCGTGCTCCCAAGGGGAGTGAGGACGCCTCCTATCCTCCCTGTAACGTGGAGGAGACGGGCTAGTTTCCCTCTTTGGAGAGGGGCTTCGATTCGATCGACGCCGCCTTTGACCTCGGGATCTATCTGTTGTTCGCTTACGCCTGCTGTGGTCCTGTTCTTTCACTGAGGGCTCAGGGGTTGTATCGGCCCCGGCCTCTCTAGGTTCACCTCCTTTGCTCCAAGCAGGAGATGACCCGAATGAACTCCTTCCGCCCGAAGGGACGAGGAGCACCTGGTTTCCCAGGATTTCGGCCACTGGCCACAAGTATTGTCGAAATCACTTTCGTCAAAACCAGCCTGTCCGGGAAGCTGTGATACCAACAAGCAAAGTCGGCACAACCGGCAGGCTCTGTCCCTTTCTGCAGTCCACCGCTTGCAGTGGACGCAGAGGGTCATCAGAAGCAAAGCCACGCTGTGAGCAAAAAAGGGCCGAGCGTAAATCCTAAAACTGGAAACCAGGAACTTTATCGTCGTTTCCACCGGTACAGTAAAATCTACAATAATCGATTACACTATATAGTATAAGATGTATACGCCCAAGCGGTATCCCTAAACAGCAAAGGCGGTACCCGGTAAAGAGTAACAGCGGCCAGAGTACACCTATGAAGTTTCAACCCTGGCCTTCGGAAAGCCATCCCGGAACCCGCAACTGAACCCACACCGGAACCACCTCACCGGAAACACCTCGGAACCTGCACCAAAATCTCTAGAACCATCCGGAAACAATCCCGAAACCGACACCGGAACCCATATACCAGAACCAACACATCCTTGGAAGCACCACACCCGAAATTGCACCTGGGCTGAGACCCCTAAGCCCACGCTGTTGGGGAAAATAGCCACAGATGGCTCAAAAAGAGGTATGGATCGTTCCACGGTGATCCAGACTATGGAACGAGTGAGTTAAGTATAAGAGGTGTGATCCCGGACCTACTGAGAAGGTATACTAAAGTGGCCTGGTATAAGTACAACTTGTCATTTTTGGTTATGGATCAAGGGTATGGACTTGGGGTATGGGTATGGAACGGTATGGATTATATCCCTTCGAGATGTGTATGAATCATGGATCGGGGCCTCACATTTTGAGCCCCAGCCATATGACAGGAGTGAGTCACTGAATGAGGCGAAGTTGTGCTGACGTATCCAGGAAGCCCTGCAAGTGTGCCACCGCCCCAGCTCTGTCACCTTCGGTCTGCTGAATATCGCTACCCAATGCGCTGGATGAGATCAAGGCCGGGTCAGCTGAGAAATGCTCTTTTGCAACGTCTTCATATATAACAGAATTAATATATTTGTCATATACAATGACATAATCAATATTAATCAGTCATAATATATATATATATATGTGGGATGCCAATGGACGCCATATAATATCATATAACATAATTATATACACACATGGAATATAGAGTCTAGAGTTATGAGGTCGCAGAAGAACGAAAACAAAAGTATACAAAAGTAACATTAGCATGTTGGATCATGTTGGCAGAGATCCGGACGGTTTCTGGCCGCAGATGAGATCAAGGACGCATATGTCAACCTGTGCATTCTACGACATAGAAACGGGACTTTCCGATTTGGCTGTAGGGGATTCTTGGGAACACTTTGACACTTGCAAGTCCCCAAGCGTCTGAGTCTGCAAGAGCAAAGCCTACAACTACATTTACATGTCAGCTCCAAATGAAACTTGCATCACATTTGCAAGTTTGACGGGCACGCTGCAAGAATCCGTGAGTTGGGGAGCCAGCTCGGTTGGCTGCAAGTTCGCATCTTGTATGAGCTTTTGCCACCTTACAGCCCCTTCCTTGGTGATACCCGAGCTGACACGGTGGCACGGTGATTGTGAGCTCAGCACGACCAAGCATTGCCCGAGGGAAATCAGCCACGCTAAGCCACTGACCACATCGCCAACTTTTGCAAATGAATCCAAAACGGCATTGTAGGTTATCCTTTGCAGCAACATGACGGTAGTCTTGCAGATACTCTATCTGCAATATCCTGCAATATTTATGGCATTTTATGGCACAAGTAATCAGCTGGGCATCCAGCACGTTTGGAGAAACTGAGGCGCCAGTCATTTGACCGAACCTGGAAGCAGATTAAGCAGATGAGATGGGTTTCTTATGTTTCTTCTTTAGGGCATTAAGGAACTGAAGAGGCGCACCAGTATTCTGCTCGGGATGGATTTCCTGCAACAGCCTTGCCAATCAACCGCTTAGCAAACACGTTGGAATACCATGGTGACCACGGTGAAAAACAGCATGTCACTGGTTTGTCTGAAAATAAAGCACCCGAAAACCCCGCCCATGCTTCAGAAAATCATGATCTCCATCTTTCAGTGGCCATATTTGGAGATAAATCCCTCATTTTGAGACAAACCCTTTTAAAAAAAAACATGTCACGGGCACCATCAACTAAGGGTGCAGCGCAGCTATTGACCAGAGAGGTATAGCATAGCCTTATCTTTACTATCTTGAACAGGTTGCTGCATGGCTTTGTTCATTTTGATGGGGTGAATAAAGGGGGTGATGATAAACCACTCGTTGATAGGGGGCAATTGTCTCATGTTCAGATCTATACCTTTAGTATTTAAAAGGCCAATCTACCTATATAACCTATATACATCTTAGCGTACCCCCATCAAAATGAACGAAGCCACAAGTCGATTCCCGATTCCCTTTCACAGCTCTGCTTGGCTTAGATTCCAGCACAGAGGGCCTTGGCAGCATCAAGGTCGATGGGAAAACTGGACCAACATCTCCCAACTAGCTTGGTTTTGTGGGTTTTAAGGGGCACAGCTTAGATGACATCTGTTAGATGACATCTGTTAGATGACATCTGTTAGATGACATCTGTTAGATGACATCTGTTGGATGACATCTGTTAGATGACATCTGTTAGATGACATCTGTTAGATGACATCTGTTAGATGACATCTGTTAGATGGCATCTGTTAGATGACATCTGTTAGATGACATCTGTTAGATGACA
>Ga0126342_10011942_pt1 | contig 15504 bp, 12 predicted proteins | sample Cyp1metagenome_FD_92528 | JGI IMG/M metagenome (GOLD analysis project Ga0126342, IMG submission 92528) | Coral microbial communities from Lord Howe Island, Old Settlement Bay, Australia - Cyphastrea 1 metagenome | ecosystem: Host-associated > Invertebrates > Cnidaria > Coral ...
CCCCCCCCCAGCTAAAGCTGATATAGCGACTGCTATATTAACAAATGTCATTGAGCATTTAGTGTTGCTGTTGCCCCCCAATAAGCACGCCTTCACCGCCAAAGCGGTGTGGGCGGATTTTTGAGAGGTCCTCAAAGAAATCCTTATCGCGATGTTTTACGCATTCCCACCTTCAAAAAGATTGCAATTTACGGAGGACTCTTGCTTTGCCAAATGCAAACAACCGACCCACCACAATGTCAATGCACGGAAACATTCCGAAACGACTTGTCATAGGAACAGCATGGAACAGCAATGAAATATGCTTGAAAGTCAGACACTCTGGTAGCTCCATTTCCCATAAAAAGACCAACCCCACGCTATGGCGAGTCTGGTCGGAGTTGAAAAATGCTAACGCTTGTATGTAGGCACCTAAGTGTGACTCTGGCAGGCTTACCTACATCACAACATGTCTTCGCCGTATGTAGATTAATTGGTGATATTTGGTGATAAAGTATGATAAAGTATTCTGAATTGTGACTGAGATGAGAAATGAGAAAGAACTGCAACTGAACTCATGGCACTGGAGTCGCAGTTTCAGTTGCTGTGAACAGGTTGAAATCAGTGGCTTTCTCCGAATTTTTTTGTGGTGGACTGCATTCCTGACAGGCTTTCCCAGTCTCAGACTTGTGGGACATATGTGGGACATACGTGGGACATAGGTGGGACATAGGTGGGACATAGGTGGGACATAGGTGGGACATTTGAAGTGCAACGCGACAATGATCTCAGGTTTGCATGGAGCCAAACCCCCGACTGAAGCACATCATTCGCGGAGTCAGGATAGTGGTTTGCCCAATTTGCAACTCATTCCAGTCAATTCCATGACACTTTGCAAACAGGACACTTTGAATCACTTTGAGATAGGACACTTATGTTGAACTTATTTGTTCAACTTATTTGTTAAACTTATCTTCACACATTTCCTCCATTTCCAGGTAGTCTTCAGAACATGTTTCAGCAGGTGCATTGTTTTTACGGATCGTTTCAGGACCTGCAGCGTGATAGATGCCTGCGCCTGGGCTAACAAGACTACGATGAAGCTGGGGAACCCGAACCGCACCGTGAAACGCTGTGGCTATTTCACTTGGACTTTATGTATCTTTATGTATCTTTATGTATCTTTATGTATCTTTATCTATCTTTATGCATTTCAATGGCATTAAAATATACTTGAACATGTTGAAAAGATGACGGACCAATTACTATGTGCGATTGTATGATTGCACAAGAATTTGGCTGCATCCCGATGTAAAAGTTGAAACTGCAAACCTGACAATGAGGCAGACATGTCTCAACTGTAAGTTCTTCATTGTCAGTCCTGTACCGATCCATTTAGCAATATTTACGGGCTTAGAGTCTTAGAGTTTGGAGGTTCTGAACTCAGACACATATACTTTGCTCATGCCGCCAGGAAGCGGAAACCTCACTGTGGGTCCCTTGCGCAGTCAGGTTTGCCAACGGCCTAGAACTGGCCGCGCGGACTGATGCAGCGGAGCTGAAGCCCAGCACGCCTGGTGAGGCATTTTAGAGTGTTTCTTTCGGTCTTAGATGTCTTAGTGAGATTGAGGAAAGATTGAATTCATATATTTTCCTAAAGTTTGACAAAGTAGTGGTGAACCTCTACAAAGATGTGATATGATGTGATGTGCTTCTTGCAGCTCTTTCAGATTAGCGCCATCTTAGTGGTTGGATTTGAGTGATGCAGATCGAAGAAGACACCCACCCATCTGAGACCTTCTTTGAGGCCTGACAGCGCTTTTTTGATCTTTTTTGAAGGCACAAAAGATGTTACTTGTTAAAGAGAAATGATGTGAACAAGCACTCCCCTGTCCCCAAAGTGCGCTGTTTGTTGCTGCTATGTTTTGGCTAAGTTACAAGAACCATTGTTCAGCCTATCAACCCCAGTATAGGAGGTGCACCACATAGCATAGAGCCTATGCACCCTGAGAAACTTTTGAAAGGTTTTTTTTGGCTGTCATCTGGCCGTCGCTGTTTGAAGGCTTCACTCGGGTTGCAAACGCCTCACACAGAAGATCTCATGCGACAAGGAACCTGTCAATATGTCTTCAATCAGTCACCACCACCCAAAACTGAGGTTTGTGAAATTCAGCCTTGACTGAGCTTGGAGCACGAAAAAAAATGTAGCGAGACCAACCTAACAATGTTGGACAAGTGCAGGCTTTTGGTTTCTGTTTTTGGAAGGGCTTTTGTGCCTTTTTCATCCTTTTTCTCTTGTGGCATGTCGGATGTGGCAATGGAGGGCCAGCTATCCTCTGTGCCTTGGTTGAGGGTAGATTCCACTGTAAGGCAAGGAAACAGCACCAGCAAAGGCTTTGACTCACCTTAAAGTTTTGATCAAGGCAAACACAAGTGAATCATACTGCACAAAACCGGCTTTGATCCCTAGTATCTTATAGTTGTGGTGAACCTTAACAGATTTCCTCAAATACAGCCTTCGTTGCATGCCTCAATCTTCGTCCCTTCGGCCGGCACTCTTGGCACGAGGCCTTACAACATCAATGTCAAGCATTCGGAGCTGACATCCTGGACTTGCTGAGGCACTGGGGCATCACCACACTGAGGCGGGACCAGTGCCGACCTTGGGTAAGCCTCGGGTAAGCTTTGGGCGAAGACAGAATCCAATCCTATCAGTCCTATCCATCTACATCTTGCTACATCTTGCCACTGCCTGCCTGCCTTAGTTAGTAGCATCATCCAAAGCAGGACCATCAATGCGAACTTCAGCACATACCACCAACTTGACAAAGCGTTGTGACATGTCCAAGAACGTATCGTGGTGGCACCACACCCTGCAGGGTGCAGGGTGTGGCAGAATATCATGCTTTGGGAAAATGGGCTCCATGCTTCAATGCACTTGAGAGAGGCTTCTCTGACATTCGCTTTGTCAAACGTTCAAACCAATTTACACCTCGAAGACGGCTGCAGGCAAACATGTGAGGGCAGTGAGTAGCAACATGTCCAACGAGAAATTCAAAGGCAGTGTTTTTCTCAAGCTTTCTCCGCCACAGGAAGCTTTCTTGGACAAGCCCAGAGCGTTTTGGCAAGCTGCCTGGCGGCACCCGCCGCGACATACTCACACAACCGAGAGGGTTCAATACCTGATGCTACCTGGTTGAACCATCCTTGGTCGTATATCTTCTTTTCCAAGCATACCAAATATACCAAGAACTGATATGGAATCATACATCAGCAGGTGTTGCAGCATGGCAAGTGGACTGAAACTTTTCTGTTGTTCACTGACGGTCACTGTGGTACAAGTTCATGTAGATGGGTCAATAAAAAGAAAGTACCAGATCAAGGTCCTTTGTGAGGATGTGCTTTCTTGTTGAGACAAGACAGTCTCATGGTGGGGTACAATTGAGGTGGGCAAATTCCCTCCGAATGAGAAACCGAACTCCCTGCAAGTGAAACACAACAAGAGCAACCGGATGTTTGATAGCTTTTCATTGTCTTTATTGCCGTTCTGCTGCATCTATGAAAGCCTCCCATTGCCCACTCTCTTTGTCTCCTGTTACTCTCAGCTCCGCAGTTCTGAATTCTTTGTCTCACTTTCTGGCAGACTTTTGTGAGGCTCGTGGATGCGTTGCCAGTGGGTGGCCCAAAGGAAGGACCGAAATGTCCAGTCGTTGTCTCAACACAAAATGAAACAGGGATATTGTCAAAAGATATTGCAAACCAGCGACCATGAGGGAATTTCACCATCAAACCACAAGAATCAGTATTTCACCCGTAGGAATGATACAACACACACACATACACCATTCAATAAAAGGTTGGTTCCGAAACAAAGATGCAAAAAGAGCTCCATTGAAAGATCACTCCAGTGCCGTCGGTCGGGTGTCCAGGAGACCTGGCAGATCTCAGAGCGTTGCAGGCTGAGCTCTGGGAGTCGCGGAAGTCTCGCATGGCCGAGGCGGGCCGGCACCTCGCACCCGGCACTTCAAAAAACAGGAAACGACGTTGTCTCCGGCAGTCTATGACATGATAAGACCAAGAATGAACATCACCTGAAGATAAGGCTGAGAAAAAACATGGTTGCCAGAAAACGACATCCCGAGACAGTCCATCAAGGCTCTATGTTGTGTACATTGCAGCATACTACATATACATATGTGCGTGCAAGCAAGCAAGCAAGCATGCATGCATGCCTGGATGCATGCATGCAGGCATGCAGGCAGGCAGGCAGGTAGGCAGGTAGGTATTGTATGTATTGTATATATGTATATATATATATATGTATTGTATGTAATGTATGTAAGTAATGTATGTAATGTATGTAATGTATGTAATGTATGTAGTGTATGTAATGTAAATGTATGTACGTAATCTATTGTAATGTATTGTAATGTATTGTAATGTAATGTAATGTAATACAATGTAGTGCAATGTGATGTAAGGTAATGTATATAATGAATGTATGTTTGTAATGTAATGTAATGTAATGTAAGGTAATGTATATAATGAATGTATGTTTGTAATGTAATGTAATGTAATATAATATAATGTAATGTAATGTAATTTAATGTAATGCAATGCAATGCAGTGTAATGTAATGTAATGTAATGTAATGTAATGTAATGTTATGCATGCAATGTAATGCAATGTTATGTTCTGTTATGTCATGTATGCATGTATGCATGTATTCATACATGTAGTACATATCTGACAGATATTATATATATATATAATCTTTATTACCGTCGAAGATAAAATTCAGCCTTTGGGTAGACAGGTAGGCCAGATCTTAAGGGTGAAGGCGGTGAAGGTCCAAAATTACAGTACCCAAATCCGTAAGCTTTAATAGTCATAGGATGATGTGAAGGATGTTGGATGTCAAAGTCCCGGACCATCTCGTAATATTTCCGAACTTCGACAGCCAGACTGTTCCTTCTTGTCCATAGCCTGTCCCAAGGCCAGTAGTGTGCAACTCCGGGTTTCACTGGTTTCACCGGTTTCACCGGTGTATCATGGTGTGTCCAGCCACTTCCAGTGACATTCTGTGGCAGGAGCGAAGTACCGCTACTGCGACTGCACCGGTGCTGAAAGTCTTGGAGACCGCTGCTGGACTTTTCCAAGTCCTGGGCCCAGCTCTCCAGTCCGGGTGAAGTTGGCCGGAATTGAATAGACAAATAGCTAAAAACAGCATCAAATAGCATCACATTAAGATATCTTAAGAAGAATCAAGGCAAAGAATACGAAAGATCTCCATTCGGGATTCCTATGCCTCGACCTCACATGATGTGACTCTTTTCTCTCTATCTAGCGAGTACTTTGCCTTGCTCCGCATAGTGAACGTGTTGTCCCAATGGGAACAGACAGCAAGTGCAAGACTACTCATGAACACTTTGTCAAACGTCAGAGGATTTGTTCTTCGCAGCGTTTTCTCTGTGCTTGATTCTTCGACACGTTGTTGTAGCTACACAAGTTTCTTTTTTTCCAGCTTGGTTTCTTTGGTAATTGTTGCTTTCGTTGCTGTCATCGCTTGGCGAAAGAAATCACTCTGCACGTGCCTGAGGCAAGCAAGGTGACAAAGACTGCTCGTGATCTGCATCATGAAGAGGCTACGAGGATGTCTCCGGAGTGCTGACCGTGCTTCGATGTTTTTCAATGTTTTTAATATCCATTTCATGGGCCCGGGGTGCTTCGCAACTCCTGTCTCTAGTGTCTGTGTGGCTGCGGCCGTTTGCAGCCTCAGAGTTGACTCAGTTTACGCTTTCCATGTGCTCCGTCCTCCTCAGGACAGACCTTAAAGCCAGGGAGGCAGCTAAAGTTGGGATAGGGAATGCACAGGGTGTCGTTTGTTAACGGGGTCTGAATGAGGGCTTTTCACAGCCAGCATTTCTCGTGGTATTGCCTTATAGCTTTGGAGTTATAACATTGTCAAACATCGGCTAAGAAAGAACAACTGGGTAGTTTTTGGAAATTCGACGCCAATGATTCCAATGCCTCCAATGTCATACGATTTGATGGGGAGGTGTAGAGGAATGCTGCAAGTTTTTCTCCCATGCTTGGATATTTTCTCTCAATATACTGTAGAGCAAATATGCACTTGACATGGTCAATACTTGAATGGGAAAGACTGCCCAGCCATGTTAAATGACAGGGCGAACGGCGACCATGTATTGACCAATGGCAACGTCCTAATATCCGTGTTGACTGTTTGCCAGGTTGCCAAAGGCATGGTTGGACAGAGCGGACGGCTGTTGCGAGACAAGATGCTGCAACACTTCGCAAGCGTCAGTCAGCATGCGTTTAGCATGATGCTCGATTCTCAGTCAGGTCGACCCACTTCAGAATTTCTTAGATATCCCAAAGGCAGCGAAATTTGTACTAGTGAGAATGGACCAGAAGAACGAACTGCCGTGATTTCCCTTTGATGATCACAAGTGTGTGCAATTTTAACTCCTGGAGACCACCTCTCCTTGCTTGAAGTGGTGATAGAAGCTGGGTTTAGTTGTGTGAAATAGCAGGTTCATCGTACTTCACACCCACCAGTTTTAGGTTACGTCGCAACCTAAACGGATATACTTTGGTAATATTTCGGTATGCCCGATCTGTTGCACATCTATTGGTTGAGTCTCTGTCTCCGGGTTGCCATGCTTAGGCTTTCCCACTTGCCATATGAGAATCTTGTCGCTGCTTCAGAACAAGCTCAGGAGGCCATCGTTCTGTGTGACTGCCCCTGGTCGGCTTGGATTTGATGAACTTGACGCGAGACATAGCAGAAAACATCAGAAAACAGCAGGGCCATTGCAGGAACGGGTCAAAACCAAACGCAACAGCAATGGTATGTGTAGGTGATCATCCTTAGTTTGTACAGTATATGTTAGCAGTTGATTCTGAAAGCACGTTTGGGATTTTATGTCCAAGCCTTCATCGAAAACTTTTGAGCTTAGGTAGCAAAATCTCTGAGCTTAATCTTTTCTAAACTTGTTCCGAACTGTCAAAGTGTGGGATTTCTTCTTGGGCCCGACATTGTTGTGAGGAGCCTTGGTACCCTTTGTTGACTCGTGATGTTTTGAACACTTCGCTCCTCAGGCTTGATGGCTAAAGTTGCTTCAAAATTTGAACCATCGTTAAGAAATGCGGACATCATCCCTTATTTTAAGAGACGCACCAGGTCACTAGGAGATGATTGACACCCGTAAAATAGTATTGAAATGGCTTCAGTCATCAGTTTGTGCGATTGTTCTGAAATTGTTCTGCTCTTTTGCTTGTCCTTGCACTCCTACCAGAGTGTCAGGCAAGACTGGTCAATACGATCAGCCTTCATGAACGGCTACATCCCAAGGACCAATTTGATTCCTCTTTACGGCGCCTGGGACATGTAGAACTACATTTAGAATCATTTGGAGCAGTCATGGCGTCTTCGCCATCGCGATATTTTCTCACCTGCCTAGTGAGAGGTACACTTCTCAGATCTTTCTCAATGCATTATCTCATTCCTTACCAGCTGAGGATATGCTGGCCAACTGCGCACTGAGCTGGTTGCTTGGTCAGCAAAATCGACAGTATTCTGACGACTTGCCAGCTCTATAACTGAACATGACTGAACTATCAACAGCTGCGGACACCAGGAACTGACTGGTCAGAGCACACTGGTTGCTGTGGAGTTCTGTGCCGCACAGCAAAGGTGGCACAGAGGTGCTTGTCCAAAGAAGAGCTTTCGCATCCTCGAGTCGAAGCTCTACAAGATGACTCACGGACTGTTAGGCCCTAGCCACAAAAGTCCACGAAACCTTTCGTTCGAACTTCGTTACCTTTCTTGTTTACTTCTTTTGTTGCTGGTCATTGGTCACAAAGCTAGGTTAGGCCAAGAACAGACAAGGAGACAAATACAAAAGGACACCAGAATGTAGAAGGTGTCAACAGCCCAAACAGTGAGAGATTTTGGAAACTCATAGTAGATTCTGGAGCAACCGATATTGTACGGGGACGGCTGCTTTGCCCGGGGCCTTTCCATATCGAGTCCAAAGGCAGGGTTTCAATAATTTAAATGCATTAACTAGCCAGCTGCACAACCACTTGCCCACATCTGGAGATTTTGACGCCATATTTTTGTGATCTGTAAATGGCTCAGTTCAACGACAAATATGTGAGACCAAACAAGAGATGCGATGGTCAGATAGTTAGGAGGATAGATAGAAAGACAGATAGTATAAGAGATGACAGATAGATGGATCGATGAGATTTCCTAAGGTGATATGAGATCAGGTGAGTTTACATCTGATTATATTATATCAAATTACATTACATTACATTTTATTATATTATATTGTATTGTATTATATTATGTTATATATTATATTGTATTGTATTATATTACATTATATTATATTATATTATGTATTACATATTCTATTGTATTATACTATATTATATTATATTATATAATATAATATTATATTATATATTGTATTGCATTGTATTATATTATAATTATATTATATTGTATTATATTATATTATACATTGTATTATGTTATATTATATTGTATTATACTATATTACCATATTCAATCGATCACTTCAGTGCTAGCTAGCAAACTACCCTTTCAGCTAGACAGGTAACTAGACGGACAAGCACCGGGATGGGCCGACGGACCGACGGACCGACAGACCGACGGACCGATGGATGGACAGACTAACACAAAGATGAAAGAGGCAGATGAGTAGGCAAACACTATACAGAAATCTCACAAACACACTATATATATATATATCAAAACAAAACATATCTTGTTTCATGCCTTGCTTCAGGATGCCCGCTGAAGAGGGTTCCACATCTGTGATGCCTTGTCTCCATGGGTTCAAGCTGCTCTTCGAGGAATTCACCAAAGGCCCCCATCCTCTCAGACACTAGTCACATCACTAGTTCTTATCATTCCTCCCTGTTTGTGCAAAAAGCTATCCGTTCTCAGGGTTCCAGATTTGGCCTATACTCAGTGATGCTCAGATACCAATATTTCTGGCTAAGTCGCGCTTGAAAGACTCTGTGTGGTGGGAAGTGACAGGCGATTGGGGTGGCTGCGGCTGGCTGTACATTCGCTGTGCACTTTCAACTGCTGTCAAGCAGTGGGCCAGGTATTCTGAAGAATGTTTTTGACCTGGCATCGCCAACCCAGAGGTGCAGGGAAGAACGGAACAATTGCCATTTGTGCTCAGAACACAACTGCCAGGGGTTCTGTCAATCTCAACATGTGAATCCATCTTGGAGCTGTAGTTAGTTGCGTGTAGTTTGTAGCCCTCTCACAATAGCATACAATAGCTGCAACTGCTAACGACAGAGGGAATGGCAGCAAATTTATTACAAAATCGTGCTCCTTAGAATTATGTGAAATATGTTCTTCTTCTGCCATTATCATCTGTGGCAGGGTGTTTGCAGCCGGTGGTGCAATCTTAGCGTGTTTGCAGCTCTGGAAGCATCCTGCTTTGCATCCCTTGTATCGGATAGCTGCTATGGAGGCGGGGATCAAGTTGTGCTGGATTTGCTGATTCGATATGTACAATTATGTACATATGATGTACATATGTGATGTAAAGTATGCAAAGTTGATGCAACATGATTTCCAGTTTCAAATGTTTCAAATCTAGAAATCTTCAGATCACTAGACTCTTGCCAGGGGGCCTACTTTGAGAGCCTTCGGAAGCTGCGGATCGGCCAGTCTCCGCAGGTTAACTCTGTACATGTCAAGTGTATCTGTTGAAAGATGTCAAGCAACAACAAGTGGCTTGCGAATTCTTGATTGCACAGGTCTTGGCGAATATCATGGCATTCGTATCTCAAGGGTCCAATGAAAGACGCGAAGCAAGGTGCCGGGTCTGCTGGAAAACAGATCATGGCTGTGCACATACAGTGACATACTTAGCAAGACATTGTGACATGCGGAGCTTTGGTTCTTTGAGTTGCAGAGAATTAACATGAATTAACATAAATTAACATGAATTAGCATGAATTGACTAAAGTTCACTACGCCGCCAAGAGCTTCAGAAAAGACTTAACGACCACCAGGGATGAGTGCCTGGATGCCCGCTGCGACAGAAAGATATCAAGACTCGGTACAAGACCCGTTACAAGACGCAACCTTAAAATATTTTCTATGATTTTCTGCTTCTCCCCTTGGAGGAATTTCCTTGGCATGATCGGCATGATGTCATTTTTGGATCCTTGCACTCGTGCTTCTAGGAATGGGAATCATGGCACAGCTGAAAAAGCAAGCCCATGAGTCTAAAATACCCACAATTTGTTTGCTGTCACCAGTGTTTGTTCACATCTTTAGGCTGTCTCAAAAAGGTAGCCGTTGGCCGTTGTCATCCACTCTTGGTTGTGCAGTAGGTCACCTTGTTGGCACGAGTTTAAGATTGCGGAACCGTGCGCAACCTGTTTCTTCAAGAAAAAACCCTGGTTCTTAGTTTGCAATATTTTGCGGTTGCATCTGGAGGGCTGAGTAAAGTCACAGACAACTTGGGAGTGGTGCTCACCAGTGCTTCACCATTTCGCAGGCGTGCAGCCGAGAGATATTGGCTGCCAAGTTACAGTACCTCCAAAAAGTCTGCAACTGATCGCTTTGGTTTTGTCAACTCGGACGGGCCGGGATTTCTTTGGGACCGGTCCGACTGGTGACCTAAAAGTGGGGCCTGTCCAAGCTGCACATCGACAAACCACACCAAAAAGATCCAAAAAGGAGGATGACGAGCTCTATCACTTCGAAGGTTCAAAGTTCTTCACTTTGAGCTCTATCGGTCTCAAAACGCCTTAAACCAAGATGTTTTCTGTGCCATTCGGTCTGACATTAAGCATTGGATCTTCAGAGATATACAGTATACAGTAGTATACATACTGAAATTAAATGGGCTAGGCAGAGTTGGGTGACTTGCAGCTTGACCACAGACGCCAGCCGGCTCAGTGGATCCCAGTGGAATGCTGCGGGGCAGGACATTGATCTCTTTATTTGTTGTGAGACGGAAGAAGAGGGCATTGACCTTCTTCGAAGGACCCACCCGATGTCCGGGTCACAGCGCATGTTGTAACACTGGGACATTCGTTCCTGTCTTGGGGGCAAAGGTTGTCAAAAAGCCAACTGTTTGAATTGAAGATCACACTAGAAGCCAAATTTGGGATTCTCCAGTCATCTTATTTATACAATATTATACAATTTGATAGCATTATGTACAGAAATTGACCGTCTACGTTGGGAGCGAGTTTATACTTTAGATGAATTCAGTTCCGCCATGACTTGATCCGTGTGCCTAGATATTTCTTCCAAAGACAGTCTCTTTCTGCAGCATGCTGAGAACAAACGAATGGTTTCCTCCCAAACTTGCTTGCCATTGTGTCCCACAAAACAGACGGGTGTCGTTGCTTTGATTTTCACGATTGGTTCATTTCAGTCCCAGAGGACCGTGAAGACTCTTTTCACGAACATCACAGCCCAGCGCCAGGGTCGTGAAGATGGCTCCTGTGACAGCAGACAAGACTGGCTCACCATGATGGTCTCTGAACGTCATTGCTTCACACAGATTTGGAGACTTCTTGAACAGCCAAGTTGCCCAAGTTGCCCAAGTTGAAAGATCCACAACCTTGCTGGCTTCGAGGCCGGAACCAGTTTGGCTATAGCCGCGATATTCGGGTTCTCCGCTCCGCCAATGCCTTGAGTGTATGGGGAGGATTTCCCTTTCGCACTGTGCAGATCATGGTTATTCTGTACAAAGGACTCTCCGCTGCACAAGCGCTGCAAATGGGTACTTGCAGGATCTTGCAGGCAAGTCTTCTAGGATCAAGATAAGTTGAGTCTGGGTTGCAACCGACTTGAGGACCGGATGAGGTGTCTGAGATGCATGGTCAATTTTTTTCGTACCAGGTGGCGGTGGAGAGGGTCGTTCTTTTAGCGAAGGTTTGGCAGAATCAGAGGAATAAAGACATGAAGATAGGGTGCAATAGCCAACAAGACTCAAGCACACACCCATCCACACACACACACATACACATACACATACACATACATGCCCATCAACGGTTGGCGATGCTCGAATTGGCAGGGATCCTCCGTTCTTCTCAAGTGCAGCGAGGTTTTGAATTTCTTTGACCTCGACTGCATCAGTTTAGGTGCTGAGCTTAGCATTGGGCCATTGCAAGTGGTCCTGTAGATCCTAGGGCTTCTGCGATCAGCCATGTCAGTCTTGATGTGCTCTATTATATACCCATGTGTGCACACGTGGTGGGCCTGGATGGAAAGAGCATGCCCTTCAAAAGCTTGTTTTCTGACTTGGCTCGCAGTCAAAGCCTTCACACACTCTTTCTCTAGCGAGGCTATGACGGAAAAAATGTTTGGGGTTTGCCCAGATCTTTGCGCTGTTTGCAGACTGGGTACAATTTCGTGGAGCCAGTGACTCGAACACTTGCAGAGGAATGGGAACCAAGGCACCAGAGGCACTAGCGCTGAAGTCATAGATGACCAAACTCCACCAGTAGCAGAGACATGCAGAGCCAGCACGTTTAGATATGTTCAGCATGACTCCATGACCTTCAAAAATCATGCTTTGATGCCTTAGTTCAAGGAGTCTATTAGGTCCGTCCATCAACGTCGCATCACCAATCCCAGACATTGGGCAGAGTCAAAGTATGTCGGGACTTGCGCTCCAAGGCGAAGCTACGACGCTGGTCTACAGGGCCTCGCATCATCAAGTACAAAAAGTCAATTGACAGGTTGAATCGTTGACAATCGTTGACAATCGTTGACAAATCGTTGACGGTTGTGGTCCAGTTGCGGTTCTCTAAACTTATGCTCTTTACAGTGCCAGGTTGCACGGGCGAGCATTTGAAGATATGACATTGGAATCATGACTTTGAATCAAACGTGAATATGTGAATTGTTTCTGAGGAGAGGTTTTGGCACAGTCTTCTTTGAGATTTGCACCTTGGAAGGGATTCAGGGGACAGTCCTGTGCTTCTGGCCCTCATGCGTCTGCTGTTGGGAGCGCGCGGGAGAGTCCAGGCAAGCATTCACCGCGATGTGACCTTCCCTCAACTTTGGATGATGAGACTGCGAGACGAATTGCTGCACTGCAAGGATGTACTACGTCACAGCAAGACTTTGGATACGGTGAAGCCGTTTGGATTGCAAGGGGCGTTGAGCAGCGTCACAGTCCAAACCATTTCCTGTCCAAGCACATGACATATTTTCCGAGAAAGCACCTACCTTACAACTTAAGACTTTTTTAAAACTTTACCATTGCATTTTTCTGCAATGGTTGGTCATTCTTTAGAATCTGCAGAATATCAATCTGTTTGCTTGAAGAAGATGGTTGATCTTGGACCCGCCCGTTCCGTTAGACCGTTAGACTGACCGTTAGCAGGAGTGTTAGCATGGCTTTCATGCGCAGAGAGTCGGAAAGACTGAACCAGATTTGACACGATTTAACCCATTTTGAAACAGTTTTGTTTCCGCTATGTTTTGTCAAATCTGTTTGTCTGTTTGTCAACTGTTCGAATTTTCGAGGTTGAACTGCCTTTCACTGGACGCATGAAATGGGGCATGCACTTGGACGCTTGGGCGAAAGCAATGAATTACGATGAATTACGACCTCAAAGGCACGCCATGGCACGCCTTGTAGGATTCATATGGATCCGAATGCATTCGCAGCACTGTGAAAAAAATCGTTCTCCAGGTTTCGCAGTGGGGGGTATGCAGTTGCAAACTATTCAAGAGTTGCAGGAGTTGCTATTTGCAGTTCAGAAATTTGAGGGACATATCGGACCCCTGCGCTTTTTTGCGTTCACCCGTATTTTCTGTTCAGACGGGTGCCAGATGTGATTAGGATGTCTATATGGAAACTCACGAAAGTGGTCGAGAAGCTCGAAGAGCAAGAGTGGAAAGCCAATCCTGTGGCCTCTGGGAGCCAGCAGACAATGACGACCGGCTGCAGTCTGTGAGTGGATGCCCATGGCCCTTGCTCACACCATAGGGTGAGAACATGTGGGAATCCACCGGAATACTACTTGAATACTAAGTCACATTGAGTTACATTAAGTTCCTGAGTTACACAAAACCCTGGTTGTCCAAGAGCCAAGGACCTGGTGGCTGGAAAGTACGTCTACATCGCTGGTGACAATTCGGCCTCTGAGGAGTCGATCACGTCGCTTGCCGGTTTCGTTGGCGTTTTTGAGATTTTTGAGTCACATCAACTCACAACAGCTCAGCCTTAGCTGAGCAAGTTCACCCATTGGCCCAATTGGGCCACTTGGATCCAATTGGGCCAATTGGCTACTGCGGCTGGTTGGTGTGGCAAGTGTGGGTCATCCTTCTGCCTCGTGGGTGGGAAGTTGTCATCAACTAACCAGCATTTTCAGAGTTTTCACAGCAGTTTCGGCCACTGGTCAGCTGGTGCTGTGTATTGGATCTTAATTTTCTTTTCAAGTTTTTACCCCAGTTCAGCCTCAAGGGCCTTTTTCAATCCCTTCTTTCACAAAATTGTGAAACAAATGAACCAATCCAATCTTTTGCACAATTCTCCATGAAACATCGCATCTCCGGGAGGTTCTAATAGATTCTATATTGATTCTATTATCTTTGAAAAAGCGTTGATTCCCATGGCCGCAGGCAGCTGCTGGAGGTGAAGCTAGAGAGCCATGGCCTGCCATCGGTGCGATGGAAAAATGTGGATCTTTGGGAGAGCCGCCGAGGCAACGAATTTCTGTGCCTTGTCAAACTGGCAGGGTGCCTTTCCCATCCCTCTAAGATTAAATGCCACCTAAATGGTCCCAAACATGTGCAAATCCCTTGTTAAACAATGCTTTCGGGGGGATGTTTCATAGTACGGGGATAGGATTAATTAATTATAGAGCCTAGATCAAAAAAAGGTATATGCATCTGAATTTCCCAGAAGATACTACTGACCGAGTTTACCCCTGGATAGATACAGTAAGTTGGCTTCTCAGGATGTGACAAGTGACATAACCCCACCATGGTATTTTTGATGCTTGGAGTACTGCAATCTGTGTGGGCAGGGAGGCACCAAAATATGACCTGTAGTCAGTGGGAGTTTTGGCCAACCACTTCGAATCATGATAGTGCGCCTCAGAGTTTCACAATACTGAGATGAAGTGCGGTGCCACTGCAGTGGATTTGCGGCCATTCCAAAAGCAACAGGTTTCACAGCTCGGATTGAAAATGGACCCAGCTAATCACGAAAGTTAGCTTGTGCTAGCTGAAGTTGCTCTTGCTTAAGCAAGGAATAGGCAGGCACCCCCCCCCTGGCAGGCCCAGGTTCGATCCCCCCTGGTCCCCCCCAGCCCCCCGAGAGGAGATTTCCGGCTGGTAGAGGCTCATCATCCTCATTTTCATCCTCATTTTCATCCTCATTTTCATCCTCATTTTCATCCTCATTTTCATCCTCATTTTCATCCTCATTTTCATCCTCATTTTCATGCTCATTTTCATCC
>Ga0126342_10011943_pt1 | contig 15501 bp, 15 predicted proteins | sample Cyp1metagenome_FD_92528 | JGI IMG/M metagenome (GOLD analysis project Ga0126342, IMG submission 92528) | Coral microbial communities from Lord Howe Island, Old Settlement Bay, Australia - Cyphastrea 1 metagenome | ecosystem: Host-associated > Invertebrates > Cnidaria > Coral ...
AATTCATATCTCTTTGATCGACAGGGTCATCATCCACTTGATTTGACAGGGTTCATTCAATATTGATTTTCCTGACAGGGTCAGATTGCTTGATTGGTTGTATCCTCCGCTACCAATTTACATCTATATATATATATATATATTATTATATTATATTATATTATATTATATTATATTATAGTTCCAATTGATTAACCCATCAACCAGGGTATTTTTGAATATCTTGGCTCAGATGGATGCAAATGATGTAATTAACTGGACGTGTCCCTGACTTCAAATTCAGCAGATTTCAGCACCAATGCGCTCTCCATGCTCTGGCGAAATTTCCAGGCCTGGCCCAGCCGATGATATGCATTCTTGCTCACCTCTTTGAGGGTATGCTGAGCAAACCTCAGATTAAAGTCTTTGGAAGACATGGGACCTCCATGGTTCATGTTCCAGGACAAGCTCGATCCAAAGCCGAACTAGCACGATCTTTTCAGAGGCTGCAAAGTTTAACTTCCCTTGACAGCCGTTGAGTACACCAAGGACAAGCATTGAGCAGCCTAGTCGATTCATCTCCAGACATACGCGTGGTCAAATCCCGAAATGGGTTGGTCTGAAACTAGGGAACCCCTAAATCCGATGTTTGATCATCATTTTCCCCGCGAAGTAGCCATTTTCGGAGGTGAAATGCCCGATATTCAGACACACCCAACGATCATATCAATTTACTTCGCCCACTGTACCCCTATTTTTTTTCCCCATTGTCATTGGTGAACATTTTAAATATGGTGAAATCATAGGGATACAGTTAACCTATGATTATCCCTATGATTATCTCTATGATTATCCCTATGATTATCCCATTTGGTGAAATTTTAACCATTGTTGCATCTCTATTTTTGAGGCTTAAAATCCGTCAGCTCCAACGGGGCTCAAGACTTGCTGTCTCCCACGGCGGATTTCTGCCGCTGTGCAGAGCTCAAGTGGTACCTGTACTCAGCGATAGAATGGGGAAATCTAAGGGAGAACATGTTGGGTAATATATAGTTGGTAATATAGTTGTTATATAGAATGGTTAAATCTAAGGGAAATGGGAAATTGTAATATATAGTTGGTAATAGTGGTGATATAACGTGACATAATTGCGATTTACCCATCAAAAATGGAATAGAATGGAGGTTTGACCAACCAAACAGGGCATATCTCAGGCATTACTTCCCCAAAAAGACAAAAGCAGGGCCTCTTTGCTGAAATACGTGAAGTACCAGTAGATACCAAAAGTATCCGTGGTTGTCCCATGAAACTCTGACCGCGAGGGCGCTGAAGGCAGATCCGGCTGGTCTGCAAATCTCCCTGAGCTGCAGATGCAATTCCCAGGTTTCCAACCTGAGCTGCAGCGGGTTTCCCTGCTCCATAGAGGTGGAAAAACATGAAGGGTCCACAAGCCAGAGTCGGTACGTCTTTCAATTTTATGTAGGACCTTGATGATACACACACAAGGAGTAAGAGCGAGAGAGAGAGCGAGAGAGAGTGAGTGAGTCTGTGCGTGTGAGGAACATACAGTCTGTGCAAGAGTCTTCTCGGTCTTTCATGAATGTAACTTCATCGAAATTTTCCATGGTTCATCTTGCAGTTTTCAATGTGAGCCTAGTTTTTCACCAAATGTTTCAGTTACCCTATGCAGAGACTTTAAAAAAAAAACAGAACGCTGTGACCAAAATCCGTGGTGGCTTGCCGAAGTCCAAATCTGTGGCGAAGGAACCGTAAAACATTGAGCATCCTGCGCTACAGTCGGGGCGTCAGCTCTTCCGGCTGTTCCAACCAGCCGTGACGTGACACCAAGCTGTTTTACAAAACTGACCCGGCCAAAGTTTCGCAAAAAGAGTCCATCTTGTGAAGTATGATACAAGGATAATCTGGTAAACAATGAATCATGAAAGTCATGCTTTAAGATGCTTTAAGCATCTTTAAGCTGCTACAATCTTCCACTACGCAAATCCTACACAACAATGTCACTGTTTTTTTTCTTTCCCATATCCTCGAACAGAACCGCCATTTTCACCCCCAAGACTTGCAGTATCTTCCAGCCCCAAGAGTTGTGTCCTTTGAACCCATGCGATTGGCATATTCGATGGCGTGCTGGTGATGTATCGCAGCATGCTCTGACAAGCCCATCGCCTCCCAGGCTTAGCTAAAGCCAACAATAAATCACCATTGATAAATGGGTGCTATACACATCTATAAACCATCCCCAAAGGCCCAAAGGGTAGGTTTATTCATGTTCATTATTGGGGTTACAACATTAGATAATATATATGTATATATATATATAGTTACATTCAGTTACAGTTACATAGTTACACTATGTACACATATGTACACCAATTACAGTACTGAAGCAAGCACTTGAAATTGTGGTCTCCGAAGAAACAACTGGGCAATTAGCAACTTGAATGCAACTTGAGTACAGAACAAGTTGTCCATGTATGAACAGCCAACCGCAACTGCTTCATGCCTGGAATACAATGCCCAGGTTGGTGTGTGCGATCAACCGACCTGTGCCGTCCTCAGCAAGTCGATGGGGATTTCGCTTAACTTAAATAGCTTTGGAACCTTACAGGATGAATGGACGATGAATGGACTTTGAATGGACTTGGCAGGGAAGGATCGGAAGGATTCTATTCTATCCTGACTCATCCTGACTCATACATGTTGACACCGTAGCTTTGTGCAGTATCACCTCTGTCAAAAATACGGGAAAAAAATGCCGAAGATCCGGGCAAACGGCAAACGTTGCAACACGTTGCAACTCACCATGCTGAGTCAAAGGCTGCCAATTCTAGGTGCTTGTTGTGATACTGGATCGCCTCGTCATACTGCCCTCAGTGTGGCCATGGCTGCCCCCAAGACTCTGTTGGGGTCACAACAACACAAAAAAATGGCCATGGCTTGCAAGCTATAGCCCCCAGAAGTATGTTGACCAACTTATGTTAGCTGTCTTGTGCCAATTCCATCCTCAAATTTCTGTTCTATGCAAATGGCACAAACAGGGATCACGTCGTACGATCGCATTCCACGCATCCTTCCAACCTCTAAACAGTGAATGACCATGGGCGAGAAGGGGCTTCTTCATTCACACATGAAAACGTTCTTTGCCATCCATTTGGTCAATCACACAGTAGCCTGGAGATATGGACATGCACCACTGAAAGCTTTCCTCATCAGCAGAGATGAGATTTTATTTGATGTTTATCACACGGCAGGCAAAACAATCTTTAGATTGAAAGCTATAGAGAAAAACAAACTATCGACAATTTGATGTACAGTATAGTCACGGGTAGGGATGGCATACTTGCAGTGTGAGCATTTACAAATGTTGATCTCCGCTTTACACTTTTTGGATTTGGCTGCACAATTTTGTGTTTCATTCTTCATTCTATAACCAGAATTTTGCATGGCCCACTAATATTGCACACATAGGACAACTGGCAGGTGCTTTTTTGTTTCGCGCACACAGGATGTGGTCGACTTTTAGACCCATCCCAAATTCAACCACTGGTGGTTTGCCTTCGGGCTTTGACGTTCCCATCTTCCACCATTGCAAACAATTGATAAGCATTGCATGATTGGATGATATTGGATGTAACAAGCTTCTCCAGTTTCCACCATTGGTTGTCAAAATTTCTCACTCAACTGCTGGAATGTTCACCCTCCGAACCCCCGCGCGCGACCAACGCCGTGGTAGGATCCACCGCAGCGCCCATCCGACCTCGCTGGCCTAAAAAAAATGGGGGCGGCGCTTATTGTGCCCAGCTCCACTGGCTCGACCACCGCAATGGCGCACGGTTGGGTTGAAGATTTTGAGTCTCTACACCACACCAGCTGAACATCTATCAGTAAAAAATCAGTAGAAGGAATTGAAGGAATATAAATGTGCAATATGAGGCAATATGATCAAATACACAAAGAATGTCTCTATAGTTCTCTATACACAGAATATATGCACAACCACTACAACCAGCTGAAAAACGGTATATCGATTACATGCACTTGGGATCATGGGTCAGTTGCTGTGGTGAGATGTTGGGATCCACTTCTCATCAGAAGAATGCACTGGGGGAGCCACGCCAGTGGCCAGCCCGGCGCATCTCCAACGTTCCACGGAAAGATGAGAGAAGCGATAATTGTGATGCAAAAAGACCAGGCGGCCTGACCCTTGAGGATGTCACAAAACTTTGCCAAAGAATCAGAACTAGCTCTGCAGATCCATGTTCATACACATGTACTAGATTATATATATATATATATCAATTTATATGTAATTATATGTAAATATATATATATATATATATATATGTATACAAGTATGATTATATATATATATATATCCATTACATACACATACATATACTTATACGATGTATCTATATGAATAGTTTGAAAAGATACGGTATGCGTGTATGCCAACGTGTCTGTTACGTACTGATTCGCCGCTGTCTGGTTCTTTGCTCAACTAAGGTTTGTCACGAGAGCGCCCGGATTCCACTGATTTTTTGGCCATCAAGTGCAAAATTTGCGCTATGAAGACCAACGCGCAACTTGGGATATGTATGGATATGTATGCTATTAATTGCTATTAAATACTGCTATTACATGCTATTACCACAGGTGATGGTATCCCGGATCGCCAAGAAGTTTGCATCTTGTGGCTGTCAATCTCTGGAAGCAGTTTTGCTTTCCGTGCCTCATGGAAACAAGTGGGCACCGGACCCTTTTCAATACTCTTCACACAGAAACACTGATGGGGAAGAAATGGGAAGAATATCAGTGGTGCCTGTCTTTCATGAGTTTGATCCTGATCTAAGAGCATGGAAAAGTTTATCCCACTGCAGCTTTTCATCTAGTTCTTCACCACGATGCTGCTGTGATTGCTCAACTTTTGCAACTGGTCAGCTGTGTACAACTTGGGGTGTGTAAACCGCCCTGAACACCAGAGATCATCGAAGACTGTGTGATCTTGGTCCAAGTTTGAACGAGATTTCATGGTCTCCCCCATCAGCAGGGCCCAGGCGAAGACTGGACTGCGAGTTTTCGCACTGGAACAGGTGAGAAAGGTGACCATCTCCAGGTTTGAAAATTGCCATGTGTCCAATTGGATCCAAGCCAGGCAATACTTAGTTACTTAATGTGACTATGTGTTACTTATACTTAGCTGTTCCATATTATGATGGGCAAGTGGCTTTAGTGACTGAAACTGACCCACCTAGCTGGCGACTTTTCTTGGTCACGTTGTGGAACGACATATCAAGCTGTTTTTCGAGGTACCAATGGTACCATCTGATGTGCAACACCATTGACCGACATCCATTGATCTTGATGGCTTTGGAGATGGATGTCCCACAATGTCCTCACCAATATGAAGGTCAGCAACTTGGAGACGTTGTGTCCAAGGCTATGCATGGCTATGTTCTATGCTCTGCCCAGAGAAAAAAAGGGCTCGTGCATCTGGTGTCCATGCGGGATCGCAGACGGATCAATGAAGTGAAACTTCTGCTGTTCTTCTGTTGGATCCCACCTGGATGGCTATGCTCAAAAGAATTCCTAGCGGCAATAGATTCACTCGCACGAATTGTGACAACCTCAGCACGCAACAAACGCTGTTGCATGATTTTGCCAACTAAAATCGTGCAGCTCCGTCGGGCCCACTCAGGACTGTCATTGAACGAAATTATTGTTGATAAGCAGTTGTTTGTGTTGTTTGCTTTGGACTGCTTCCATTCCCATCTCGACATTGTTCGTGGATGGCATTTCTGCAGCATAATTTATGCAGCTCCATGGCAGCTTCTATGGCAGCCAGAGGAATGCCGGACAGAGGAAAACATTGCGCGTCTCAGTGCAGCATGTTGCTGTGTGCAGCACTTTTTGATAAAGGCTACTGGAAATGGAAAAATGGTTGAATTAGCAACCCCCATCGTGGCCAGGGTTTGGCTTCACTCCGGTAGGTCGGGACTCTTGAGTGCGGTGGCGACATCCCCTGAAGCTTCCGGTGAACACTTCACAGCACATTTCATTGTGCTCCTAGTCCTTGGAAGTAGAAGTCTCCAAATCAAGTTGCGGTGTATCATAAAGAATCCATCCCGTATTTTGATGCCTGGACCTAGATGGGCCCAGCATATGTTTTGTCTGCGCGTAAAGTGTTTCCTCCAGCTTCAGGAACTGATGTCAACGGAAGGAAACAAAGATGCCTCAGTTGAATATGGGCCGCTGGAATTGTCGAAGAGAATCAATCCCAGAAGTTGCTTGAACTGAAACAGGATGAAATAAATTACGTCAGTTCATACTCCAGACCCAGACTGAAACATCGCCATTTTTTCGTGTCGCCCCTGTGAAATCACAGAAATTGTGCCTGTCATCCCCCCAAAACCCGGTTGGAGCAAGGAGCTCAAAATGTGCAAAATCTCCGCGCTACCCAGCTGGCCAGGCGCTCAACGCTCCCCAGCTAGGCATCGCTCGATTCATCCCATCCTGCGGGTGACGTAGCTGTCACAATTCTGAAGAGAATTTTGCATCTAAATATGTACTACATCACATTGCATATATTACATTCTACATCATTCATTATCATTCTATAGTATAGTTGGAACCCACGTTCTTGGAAGGGACCGCGGGTTGCATGAACATCATTCATGACATCTTTTGACCCTTGCTCATATATATTTCTGTGCATGCTTCATTCATCCTGGATATATCCTTCGAAAATTGGTTATCTGAAAATTGGGCACCCACCAATCCACTGATTCATTGACATGTTTGATCATGTGTGCTATTACATGTCTATTTTGCTGGCTAGGGGGCCATTCTTTTTTGACAAACGCAACTATCACATCAAGCTGCCACTCATCCCAATATAACTATATATATATATGATATGATATATATATAAACATTCATATATATATATATCATATTATTATATACATACATGTTCATCCCATTATTATTGGTCAAATCATTATTTTTGATGGATAAGATCGGATAAAATCTTCGTTTTCGTTGGCTCAGTAAACCAGAAAAAATCATCGGCACCTGGCGGGAAACCTTTCCCGAACATCGGCACCTGGTTCACTCAGGTCCACCCCCCGCCCAATCGAGGTCACAAAGGGCTGTACGCGGCTCACCTGCCGATTTTTCAGCATCCGATTTTCTCAGAAGCAGCTGGATCAGCTGGATATAGACTTGAGAAAATGATAGAAAATGATGGACATTTCCCAAACCAGATTGATTAGTTGATTAGTTTAGGACATGTTTCTTGAAATTTAAGGCGATGATTTCTCCATATTTCTCCTACCATCATCGAACTGGTGAAGTTAAATGGGGTTGCTATAATTTACCCAAATGAAGATCAATCAACTAGACATACCCTCTGGTAAACTAACATAGCTATTGAAAATGGTCATTTATAGTGTGTTTTCCCATTAAAAATGATGATTTTCCATAGCTATGTTAGTTTACCAGAGGGTAATTGGACAATGAATATGCTCAGCACATCAAAGGTTCAATCTATAAGGAAGCGCCCGCCGCTGTAGCCTTTTGCACCACAAGACATGAGCCATGAAAACGACCATCCCATCCCATTCTACTGGCTAATATGTATCCCTGTTGTGGGTTGTCATAATCCCCAAAAAAAATGCTCAGTATGACCCGTCATGGTGAAAAATAAACAATAGTATGTTTAGTGGCTCACTTTGTGCCCCGCCTCATATTCATCTCGGCTTCTGCCGGCTGGGGTCGCCAATACCTCTCCACCTCGGATTCTGTGCGAATCACATGACACCTGACTCAGGTGATATCAGGTGTAGAATCAAATGCATTTTATGCATTTTCATGTGGTACTGGTATCTGGTATGGGTGCTTCTGACTGTTGCTTCACTCACAAAGGGTGGCATCCAGAATTCTGCAAATAAACATCATTAAATAAATAGTAGCATTCCCTATGGAGTGTGGAAACCCTCAACGTGGGCTGACACTAGGATAAACCCACATCAAAATCAAACACAACAAAAGCTCTTGCCATCTCCCAGTAACATAGTTGCGAACACCACCGTGCAGGCTTAATTCAAGTGCCGAAAAAATCCTCCATGCCATGTGTTCCATATACTCCGCGCCCACTGAATCTAACCGGTTCCCAAGTCGAGCCACCACAGTAAGGCACTTCTGGCAAATCGTCATCCTCCGGTGCTGCAAATTCATAGATCTCCTGCAGTGTCTTTTGTCACAAAGCCTTGCATCTTACAACCCGATTTGATGTGGGTAAAACAATGCCATAAACATCCATAAACCACCCATTTTCCTGGGAATGGTAAACATACCACCTATAAAAATGGTGATTTTCCTTGGGGAGTTTATGGCGGTGTTTTACCCACATTAATGGTAGCGTGTCTGCCTCCGCACATCCTGAGGGAATCATGTCCATAGCCTGTAGAATGCCAACATGAGTTGGCACGCAAGTCTTCACATCCCACTACTTCGAATCTTGGCTAGGAAGACAAATGCCGCAGCATTGCTAATGCATCGTTTCTTGGGTCGCACAGGCTAGCACCCTTTCCACTCAAATTCTGAAATAGTTGCAGTAATGACATCAATGCTTTGGTGCACATGCATGTTTATGCTACGAAGAGAAGTCAAATCATCATGCACGGACGCCCATTCCTAGAATGAAAGTGTCTGCACTCTGAACCCCCATTCAATCTTCTGTGGGTTCCCAATAGGCATCAATAAACCATTCAATCCAATTGGCACTGGACTCCCAAGAAGGGTCTGCAGCATTCAGCATCCTGGAAATCGCTGGACAAAGTCTTCAGAGAGGATGTTGCAGTAACCTTCGCAAAGGGACCAAGAGTCACAAAGGCAAAGCAGATTAGTTGGATGTGAAGTCAGTTGCCAATTTTTAAAAAGTACGATTGCAGGCTAGGCATTCCAAGCATTCCATGACTCTTCGAAGTGCTCCATGGAACACAACTTGGAAGGCGAAACCGCTATGCAAAGTGAAAAAGGTGACAAGTCTAGGACAAGTCTAGGCAGCCAGTTCCCTATTGCAAGTACTCAAATCTCCCAGTCCCCAAGTTCAAAGTTATAGAATATGATGTGTTGATACATAATACATATGGAGGTTTTCTGAAATAGGGGGTACCCCTAGATCATCCATGTAAAAAAGGGATTGTCCATTGTAAACCAACCATTTTTGGGATCCCCCATTTATGGAAACCCCCGTTAATATGTCTATACACATATTGTTTTCTTTTGCCCTGATTTGCCCGTTTTTTCCAAGAGCCAATGGGAAGAACTGAAGCGAAGGAGCAAACTCGAAGCAACCGAGGCACCAAATCTCCCCTCTCCGATCCTTCCGTCGTTTCATCGTCATCAATGGAGCCACGACCATTGCACTTGTTCAACACAGGAGAAGCGGTACTGGCCTTGGACCGATACTGTTGATATCAAACATGAAATAGAAAATGAAATCACCCTCTGCTGTCAAAAAGATGGAAAATAAGGGAAGTTCTGATAAGATTGCTTGATCAGGATTTGCAAACACCTCTCAGCGTCCAAACATAACTATAGAAAAATCACCAGAACTTCACACCAGGTGTGAACCAACTACATGACTGGTCTCAGTCCCGCGCTGATACCAATTCCAGTGCAGTCCCAGGAGCAATGACCTTCAGCGCTTCAAGCTTCGTATGAAGTTCGAGAGAATCCGCATCCAACGTGGGAGCGCTACCTGGGACGCAATCATGGAGGTGAGAAAAAAATGTTTCAACTATATAGGTTCAAGCTGTTGGGGCCTGTGTTGAGGATTTATGAGAATAGAATTCCACCTGTTTGATACGGACTGCCTGAGTTGGGTTCTTCTTCGGCCTCCAAATTGAGCAAAAGTCAGACATGGCCCAGCATAGCAGCCCCTTTGTTTTGACGACGACAAGCCCCAACTGAACAGCTAGATACAACCAACATCCCAACGTCGCACGCCGATACACACACACACACACCAAAACAAAAAAAACGAACCAACGAGCTTCGTAGCCGGCACTATTTTTCCAACGCAGCTAGAATTGAACCGCCGTGAACCGCCACTTGTCAAGAAACATGCGAAGAGGGAAGTACTACAAACAAAAAAAGATGGTTTGAACGCCTGTAAAAGGCCGTGCCGGTGATGACATCAATGATGGTGGAAATGACCGAAACTGCACAGTAGTAATTTGCACATTCTTATTTTTCTTCGGTAAAATTGCGGTTAAAATTCCATGGAACGGTCGCCTCAAACTTGGAAAATCTATATATATATATATATATATCATATAATGCTTTACCACAACGAAACTGTAATTTTGTGTCCCGAGAGCTTCGTGGAAAAGTTCCGATTTTTTTGTTTCAAGCACAAACTTGTCCGAGTTTGTTGAGGACATTGCCTGTCACGCTTTTGCACCAGCGTAGCATGACGTATCATGTGGTTGAAGTGGAAAAGAACGTCATTACCCCACCCCACCCCAGCCCCAAAATAGCAACACGCGCATGGCCTCGGCGTTGACACCAAAAACATGACTGATGTATACTGATGTCTTGGAATTATGAAGAAGCCAGCCCCAAACCCACTGGAGGTCTTCCATGTCTTCCCATCTCTTAAAGGCAAGCTGCTTTTGTTCGTTTCGTACTTGGCCGTCCTAGCCAACTGGTTCAGCACGCCAACCTGCCAACTGGAAAACAAAGGGATTGGAGATGGCGGGGCAGCAAAATCATGAATGTATATACATAATATTTCCTATAGTATAACTTAATCCATGTCGCCAACTCTTTCGAAATAGGGGATTATGATATATTCCGACTTATTATTCCTTTAGAATACCCAGCCGCATCATCAACTTGAATGAACATCGATCTCCACTCGTGAACCACAAGGAAATGCCATGTAGCAATGGCACACAAGTTTGAAGCAGTACAGCAATTTCCCTCGTTCTCTACTTGCGTCACATAAGCAAAGCATGCACTGTCGCAGGGCATATCGGATCATCAATATCAGTCAGCTCACTGGAGACATGTCCGTTCTCTTTGCCTGCCTGCACTTGAGAGTCGTCTGCCTCAACTTTGAACTTGGTGTCCATCTTCTCTTTCCCAACGTAACCTTCAGGGAAAGTGATGCTAAAGGAGACCTGAAAAGGAGGAAGGCCATTCACTCGGTAGCCCATTGCAGCGATTGGCGTTTTTAGGGCTGATGGTTGCGACCAGTTCACAGTTCACATGAGTTTTTTTTTTGTGTATGTGTGGCTTACCCTCTGGTAAACATACAAAAAACTATGGAAAATCGGCATTTTTAATGGGTAAATCCACTATTTCGACTGGTGTGTGAAGTCAAGTCACAAACTGCTAACCGTGGTGGGATTGCAATATGTGATGGGGGCCGCGCATGTTTATTCAACTGCTTGGTGGGTAAAAATCACGAACGGCACCATGCTCCGGCCACCCTGAGCCAAACTTTATAGCGCACAGACATGGATTCAGCTAACAGCAAGTGAAGCTGTTAACTGTGATGCAGTTGCCGTCACTGGGCAACCACATTGGAAGGAGCAAACAGTTTCAATGTCGATTCTCAAAACTAGCCTCGAAATCATCCCCAGTATTGTTGATCCACTGATCCACTGATCATCTGCAGATTGTATCCATGGTAAGCCACTGCTCATTTTGCAACAAAGCCTGCAAATAAGGTAGTACTGTCAATAGAAACGACAAAAGAAGCAACTGGAGACCTTCTCTCGAATGGAAGGGCCCAAAGCAAAAGGCTACACACAATGGCATCCCCATCCCAAGCTGGAAAAGGATAGGCTGAGACGGTGCAAGTTAGGACAGTTAGGCACATTCGCTGGCCTGCGAGCCAAGCTGGGTCTTCGCACCCATTTTGAAGCAGTCGATGCCCAGGCAGTTGTAAGCCAAGGCCTAGAGTTCTGGGATGCCAGAAAATTCAGTGGGTGAAGCCTCTTCGATTATCTACTCCCATCCCTCTATAAGTAATATAGTAACCCCTCAGATATTGGAATATATTGGAACCAGAAATGACCAAATCCAATACAAAAGCATGGTTTCCGAGATCTTTATTCTTAGGTGGAAAGGATTATACAATTACTTCTTCTGGTGTTCACCTACAGCCCTACAGCCTTTTTCAGCCAACACGGACACGACAGGATTCTGGAAATCACCAGGCCCAAATGGATCGCCAGCCATGGCCTCACCCTGAGTGTTTGTGGAAGTGATGCACAAGGCCAAGAACTGCTTGTACTTTTGAATAGCCTGGCATGCTTCATCAGGGGTTCATTCTGCTTCATCTTCATCTCTCCCATGGCTTCGATATGCTTCGATTCTGGGGAGAGAAGCTCAAATTTCTACTTGGCCTGGAGGTCTCAGCACGAAATCAGGAGAACACCCTGGTTTGCCCTTTACGTATTTGTCCCATGGGAGAGTATGGCACCATCGTTTGGTTGATCCTTCTCTTTCAAGACATGTCTGAAATATCTGACCTCGTCATACATACCCTGGTTGTCGAAAACCACGCCCATCTTGTGGTAGGCCTCTGCATCAGCGAATCAGCAAACGAGAAATGGACATGGTCTGGTCATGTCTGGTCCAACTGCAGTATCTTCCAGCAACTTCCGAACACAAAATGCTTCTGTGCTTGCACTTGTCTTGGATGGTGGAGTGTCGCGTCAGCGGATTGGGATTCTTCGAATGCAGATGATAAAAGGGAGCAGCACCTAGTTTCTGCCAAGCATTGTGTCTTCAGTCCAAGTGATTCGGTTTCACACAATTTGCCCGCAAAGTGCTTTAACATGGCATGGTTTAACATGGTTTAACATTCTGCCAGCAAAGTGTGGCTTCAAACGGTTTATCCAATCCATGGCCATCTGCCTGAAGGGCCTGGTAGACGTTGCCTGAACGACTAGCCTCAGCCCGGCCGTTAGCCCGTTGATTGAGTTGTTCCTTGAAGCACCAGGTAACCACCACTTGGTTTTGAAAGCTCTTTCCAACTCTTGTAGGTTCCTATAGACTCTGCTGACTGTACATCTTGAATTTCCGGTGCTTAATATTTGTCTCAGCTGATTACGCCGATTACGCCGGCTGCCAACTGGAGGGACACTGCATGACACTACTGTCCATGACGAACCACGGCGTGGCTGCTGTGATCCCAGCAGAATCTGCCAACATCTTGAGATCCGCAATCTGCTGCCTGTATGCATATGAGTCAATGAATGTCTCTGTCACAAATGTTGACTCCCACTGCTGAGGTTCCCAGCAGAATCGAAAACAAAAAACACTAAGGATTGGCGAAAAACATCTATAAAAAGCAGGCAATTTCCCTGTTTAGACCTGACACATTGTGACGTTGAATCCCTTGAAGATCCTTCGAGGCAGCGCTTCAGCATGCTTCACCCCTACCCAGTTGCCTATGGTCGTTGCCACTTCTCGACAACTGGGCTTTCCGCCGGATTCTGCGAACCTGGACGCAGACCCTTCAGGTGAGACATGTGTCTCCCTCCAAGTTACAGCTGAGTATAGCTGAGTGATATAACTTGATACCCCGCACTGCGAAAGAATTTTCACAGGACATAAAGGTATCATGAGGCATCACAGGACATATCTGGTGTATGAAGGACCAAACTCATGGCGAAGCATCACTGATTCAAAGATTAAACCTGTGCAGTCAGTGCAGTCCAGGATGAAATTATTTAAAACAGCTATACAGGCTATACATATCTGTACATTACTTTACATTCACAGCAAAACAGGACAGGAACTCCACAACAGAATATGTGTTGGTCACTTTTGTCAGTTTCGGTCATCTTCTTTCTAGCGAATAAATTGAAACACATCCACAATGACGGGCCCTCTAGCCTGAACTATGGATAAGCGGGAGTTGGATTCGCCCAATTGTTAATCTTGGGTAGGGGCCCATCAGTGTAGGCAAGTTCTTTCTCTGCCCTGCTCCCCAATGAACGCTGTTGAGCTTGGAGCATAATTCGCAGGCATTGGCGCGTTGCCGGAATTGAAGGTCTTGGTGGAGGGTCTATATCTTTGGACACAGTATGGGCATGGTTCAGGGCAGGCGACTTTGCCAAGCTTTTGCCCTGCTTGAATGGCCAGCATCCGTGGTTTGCCAAAGTTGAAAATGGGATAAAATGGCTACATGCTGAGACGGTGACTTGGCGACTGGTTGATTTCAGGATCTGGCTACCTGTCATGGCATCTGATCGGTCTCTTGGGATCGACGGAAAACACCACCTGTTTTCTTAGCCCGTGCACCATTTTCAGCCACTTCGCAATTGACAAACAGTCAGGAGCAAGTGACTCAGTGAAACCGCGGAATATGGGATGGTGAATATCAGTGGACCAGCGAAATCTCGGGTAATTTCAACTCAAAGCTTGCAGATGGTACAAGTTTGGTGATCCTTGACCATGCGAGCATGCCCATATATAGCATTGCATAGCAGTTTTTTGAGCATCGTATTTTTACAGCCATGTCCTGCAGTGAGTAGCAACGTCTGAGACAAATCGCCAGGTCATCGACCACTTTGGGCCCGGCCATGGCATAAAGCCATGGCTTCCACAACTTAAATAGCGCAAGGAACCAAGGAGTAGCTGCCCGGGCATGTCTACCACTTCCAACATTGGGATGTAAAACGCAAATAAAGTGCAAAGGCATCAAAGACACTCAATATTAGTAATGCAACATTTTTAATAGAATTAGTCGATCCTGGTCATGAGAGAACTTCAGTTCGGCACTCAACGTGGCCGAGGACACAATTGAATGCACTTGAGAAGTCTCATTGATGGTCAGCATTCCAAGAAGCAAGCCTATAGACGCTTACAAGCTGGCAAAAGGTGGCAGTAGGATGGCAGAAGAAGTTCCGGGGTGCTCATAGATCATAGATTTTCCAGGTCGTCAAGCCCGAGTAGGATACATAGTTAATCACAGTTACGCTGGCAGCCTTGTTTGAATCCTTGAAGCCAACCTTGCGACCTCATGGGAGGTCCAGCAAGCGCGCAGCACGGATCAGCTTGAAGTGTTCTGATGCGCCTCAAATGGTGGAGGATTTGATGGTGCACCACGGTGCACCTTAAGTTTTCGATCAATAATCCAAACATATCCAAACGATCCAAAATATGCAAGAACTTAGTTCATTTCAATGTGGCTATGCTTTGGCGAGCAGCTATAGTCTGAAGTTGCCAAGACATCAAGTGCACTAGCTTGAAGGCATGATGGACATCTGTCTCCAGCAAGTTTTGCAACTATTGCTCTTTACTATGCTCTGAGTCATCAGAATTTTCAGACCTTGCATTTTCATGCATTTTCATGCATGTGTGCACACCGCTCGGATCTTTTTGTCCCGCTTTAGCTCTGCTAAGTTCTGGATCGTAATGGCTCTGAAGTTGCCCAAGTTTCATCGCAGCTCTTCAAAAGAGGAGCCAACGGCT
>Ga0126342_10011944_pt1 | contig 15500 bp, 15 predicted proteins | sample Cyp1metagenome_FD_92528 | JGI IMG/M metagenome (GOLD analysis project Ga0126342, IMG submission 92528) | Coral microbial communities from Lord Howe Island, Old Settlement Bay, Australia - Cyphastrea 1 metagenome | ecosystem: Host-associated > Invertebrates > Cnidaria > Coral ...
ACTGTTCAGCACCTTTTCACTCGGTTAGCTCGAAGGTAGCTAAAAGCACTAAAATGGCTGCAGCACATATACAAACATATGTACTACATGTAACATGGTCTATACTGTACACATATCTGATCATACTGGTATATATATATATTATTCCTCGGGATTAGGCTACTCATGACTAGTTTATTTTCAAAAAGGGATCGCCGTAACCCTTCTTTTCTGATCAACCGATCATACAATCCATACAACATCATCCCTGGCCCATGGTAGTTTTAGTTTGCTGGGGAACCCGTTTTTGCAAATCTTTGCGTCTATATTCATCATCACTTTAAAAAAATGCGGACCCTCCAAAACCATTGATTTCCCCCAAGCAAGCAAACATGTGTTTTTTTTGGTGTCTCCACCGGCCTTCACCACTCTGAAGAGGACGTCGCGCTCGGCGACGCCCATTCGGCTCCCCAAGGCATGTGCTCCAGGGGGGGGTCGGTGAAGCCAGACGACAACAGAGCCCCGCCACCCTGGAAGGCACCAATCTCAAACTGCCCGCCTAGGGATAAGAGGCGTTGGCGGCGGCTTCTTGCCAGCCGTCGCTTCTTCTGTGATTGCCAGCCAGGGTCGGTGAATATCGACGAGGAGTCGGATGGGTGCCATTCTCGCACTGTTCTAGCCTAGGCCAGAGAATTACGTTCCGCCCTTGGTCCAGGTGCCAGTTACTCCAGTAATCATCAACTAACCATCATTGATCAGTCATATTTACACTTGTATCATCATGTATCCTCATATTTTGATGGTGAACTTCTCCCATTAAATCCCTGCGGATCCATGGCCACTGTCTGAGAAGGTACGGCTAACCCCCTAGTCATCATACCCCAAGTCCTTCCTGAGAAGGTACGGCTGGATGCGTTGGTGGTATACCTACCCCTCTGAAAAAATATGAGTTCGTCAGTTGGGGTTATGAAATTCCCAATATATGGAAAGTCATAAAATTCCATGGTTCCAAACCACCAACCAGTGTTTGTTGGTGTTGAAACCATTAAAATCCCCATTAACTAGTTCGTTATATCTACCATAAACCATAGAATTCATCCACATTTCCAGTCACCACCAACCAGAAATAGTTGATTTACCCATGCTCCTATTAAAAAAAATGTGATTTTCCAGTTCGTTATGGCAGTTATGGTATATTGTAACCAGTGGCCACCAACCAGATATTCAACTGGCTAAGTCCCATCATCACCCCAAAGTCCGCCGGTTTTTTCGCTTGGCCACGGCATCCGCCCCGGAATGGGCGCGCCATCTCCAGGTGCCAGCTTCTCCTGGCCATCGTGGCCAATGGCAGAAATTTGGGGATCCTCCCAGGTGACAAAGCCCTGCTTTATGGCCATGATTTTTCTGCCATGAAGACAAACCCCTGCGAAATTATGGCCATAATTTATGCAAATCCATCCGTTCTCAAGTTATTATGCTATATACATTTAAAAAAACATGATATATCCCCATAGTTTGCCACTTAAAACATTTAAAACGGCCATGAACTCACCATTGACAACCATGAAATAAATATGGCAATATAGAACCTCCCCAAAAAATGCCGAAATGTGTTTCCAGAATGCTATAGATGGTGGTGTTTCTCATGATATTTTCCGGGCTTCCGATGTATTTTCGGCATCTTTTTGTGTGAGTTTTCCCGCCTGGCAAAGGTCACAGAGATCGGCAGCCTGGCACACCCCGCTGGGTTGTTCATTTCATGGAAAATCCTGTGAACAATGGATGATAACTAGGGGTATCTGACTTTGGAAACCTCCATTCTGGAAGATCTGGACATTTCACTGGTTTCAAACTAAGCAAACACTTGCTTTGATTTGGACATGTTACTGGCAAAAAGTGGCAGGTTTGAAGCCAATCGCCAATCGAATATGATTTTTTGCTGCCAGGATTTGGGCATTAGAAGGACTGGCAAGTGGAAAGTCCCCAGATGTCTCCAGTTTCAGAATGATTCTACTTCCTCACTGTCACCACGGTTTCCCAGTTCCATGGCTCGCTATAGTTGCATCCATTTTTTTGATTATATCTGGATCAGTTATAATTTCACTAAGCTAAAAATAGCTGAAAGAAGGCTGATGAAACCGGAACGGAACCGGAACCCCGGAACCCCGGCGGAACCTTGGAACCTGCTGGAGTTGCAACGCTGGGTTAATGTCATTCTTTGGGATATTCGTTAATACTCAAGCATTCCTAAACTCAAATCTGAGATTAAAATGGATTCAACATAAAATACCCTTCAATCAAACATTGCTAGCTGGAATCCATCCCCTTGTAGATCCCTTTGTAATTAAACTTTACTTCCATGAGTTTCCCAGTGAACTAAACCTGCAGGTCCGGAACTTTCAAGCTAGCATTGTTTATATAGGGAGTCCCACACTGGGTTAGTAATTTTGATATACCCTCTGGTTATTTAACATAGCCATGGAATATGGCCCATCTATAGATGGTTTACCTATTAGAAATGGTGATTTTCAGTTCGCTAGGTTAGTCATAACCAGCGGGTATTTGTATAGCATAAGCGAATATCACCAGCAACCAAAAGATGATATCAAATATCATATTACAACATATTACAAGTCCAAAATGATCAAAATATATCAACATCAAATTCCCAAAATAGAAGCCATCATGAATTATCATGATTCCCATAATATCATAGCCATGATCTTCCCATCCGTTGTGGCTCCCATGATCTTCCCATTTTCCCATGATTTGCCCATGACCTCGATCAACGTCAAGGACATGATCTCATCTACCAATCGCAGGACCTCAGCGACACATTCGAAGGTGGAGATGTAACCACCACGATTGTGGCGATTGTGGACATGTGATTATATGTGATTCTTCATCGTTGATAGAGTTTTTCTAACTAGGTAACTAGGGTCAGTGGGCTCAAAGTCGTCGTGGAGATTTGGATTCGGATTTATGTTGCCAATTGTGGATCTATGTTGGATTCGGATAGGTTTGCAAATTGGTTCTAAGTTGGTTTGTAATCCCTAAGACGTTCTAAAGCAACTTAGCTGAGCATGGAGCCATGGAGCACCACGTGGTGGAGCTATCCAGGAAACCATGTGATGAGAATATCATGGGACCGCGGGAGATATTCCCAGACTTTCGATATCGTGTCCAGAGTAGAGGATTGATAAGGTGAGCTGCTCGCCAACATGAAGATGGGATATGATGGGATATGTAGAATGGATTAATCCCATGTGACTAAATCCTATAAACACTAGGGGATTTTCTCCAACAGATGAGCTTCTCCAACATGTAGAATGACAATGGATGAATCTTTCAAGCCCCTCATCTCTGATCAAACAGCAGACGATTTCACAAGGGTTCCTGGGCTGACACGGCTGACACTGGCATATCAACCTTGGGTGTCCTCATGTTTCCTCCATCATGGTGAATCTCGGATACCAACACAATCTCATGTTGAGCTTGTTAGTAAGGACTAATTCTACCATTGATAGCAAAAGATTGGCTAGTACATTCACTATCTTTAACCATGACAGTACTTTAATTGATGATTCCTGATCTATAACAAAACCAATGCTTAACCAATACTGGTTGGTGGTATACCTACCCCTCTGAAAAATATGAGTTCGTCAGTTGGGGTTATGAAATTCCCAATATATGGAAAGTCATAAAATTCCATGGTTCCAAACCACCAATCAGTGTATATATATATATATGTATATAATCATGCTGGAGTATATACAGTAGAATATATATATATATATATATATGGATTCTTCAAAGATTTCCCATTTAGTGGTCATTCCTATTTAATTGCTTCCTATCTAACCAGTCGGTTGACCCAGATCGGTCATCTCATGACCCATGAGCGAAAAAGACCAGCCTCCGACACGTCGTAGGAGGTTGTAAATATCAGGAGCTAAGCAGGATGGCATTCATATATACCACATATATAAACACCATATATAATTTCATTATATAACCATGAACAATGCCAGTTATATGAGGTTACACTACTAAGATTCAAAACAAAAACAAACGAACAAACATATTCCCCATAAATTCCCCAAGTAGTTATATTTTCCTGGGAACATGAAGAATCACTCAGCAAATACAGGACTAAAGTAGACATCCAGTTTTCGCAGACTGGAACATGCCCAATGATTCGCAGACTCCACTGCTGCCGGTTTTTTTTCCCCCGCAGCGGCCGCAGTTCACCTGTGACAAGGTCAAAATGGGTGGGGTCCACATGGGCCCAATGGAAAACCCCTAAATAGAGCTTTACATGGGAAAATCCTCTAGACATGTTAAACTGGTTGGTGGTTTCAACCCTACCCCTCTGAAAAATATGAGTTTGTCAGTTGGGATGATGAAATACCCAACATATGGAAAAATAACATTCATGTTCCAAACAACCAATCAGATATAAATGATGATAAGAACTCAACAAAATCAATCAGTAGTTGTTATTTCTGGATCAATAGTTGATGAGTACCCTGGTTGCCCTGGTTGTTCACACCACAGATGGAAGTTATGGATGTTCATCTCCAGATTCACATGCGACAGGGTCAAAACAGGTATATGATTTATGGAATCCACCCCATATTGGGAATCTTATAATGGTTATATATGAGTATCCCCAATATTGATATAGAATCCTACTCTTGACCATGGCACCCATGGAGACGGGACGGTATTCACCAAACCTGCGCAAGCGCAAAGCTTGCTTTTCGGTGCCTCTAATCTTCTGCCTGTCAACCAGTTGAATAATATAAGCAATGATACCAATTACAGCTGGATACATGTGCATGGGTCAAATGCTGGATACCCAACAAAACCGTAGTGGCCAAAAATGGAGAATCCCTCCCGCTGCGCAGGGCTGGCGGACTGTAACAAATCTTGACATAAACGGGGAGTCTGTTACACTTCATAGTTTAAATCACATGTTGGATTTATCTTCAAAATGTTTTTTTGTTTTTCTCGGACTGACTTCTGATCAATTATGCAACAAAATCAACCCTTGGAACACCATACAGCCAAACAATCACACCTTGCCATCGTTTACTCTCAAGGAACACTCTTACTTACTTACATACTCTTACTCTTTCTGGTGTTTTTGATGGATATGCTGGCAGTGTTCATTCCACTTGGTGCTGGAAATTACCTGACGGCCCTTTCGGAAGGATAGAAAAGATATGCCAATAGAGCTATAGACGAAACTTGAGAATGTCCAAAACAGAACAAGTATACGTTAGGTTTGGCGCAAAATAAGAAGTTGCATTTTTCATTCAGTAGTTTTAGACCAATATAATCTTCAACAATTTTCTACAAGTTCTCAAGTGTCATTGCAATTCGAGTTTTTTCGTGATCCGTCCCAAAAAAATGTCATCAGTTCCGGTTCCCCCGTTCACCTGCCTCAAGCGCTGGGCTCCAATAAATCTTTGAGGATTCTGGTGCTCTCCTTCCTAGGTGGAGCCCGGATTGGTTTCTGTACGGGTGTCAGCGACACCAAGCTAGCCAAATCCCTTAGCCAGCTAGACAACTAGAAAGTGTCCCCCCAAGTTACTGTAGAAGTTGGATTATCAACCCATTCAACATCACATATCCACCGATTATCTCCCAGTTCTTTGAGTTGCACGCCAACTGTTTGGTTGCCAAGCAATGCATTTTCTCCATAATCCAATGGTCCAGGGTGATCCAAACCAGGGATTCACTGTTGGCATTGTACTGTTGGTGCAGCTTCCTACAAGGTGGTGCCCCCCCAGTTACAACTTAGTGCATAACCCCTCATTATCTATATCTACCATAAAGTGTAGCTAAACTACTTATACACCAACTTGGCTTCAGCTTCCTACAGTTCTAGCCCTCAACAGGTCTGGTGTTCATGGGATTATATATGTCCTGCAGCTACTTGGCTTTTTGTCACTTAAATGGGGTGTTCTTAGCCAGTTACAACTCTTAGGGACCGGTACAATGTGGTACCCCCCAGTTATAAGTTAGTTTATAACCCCCATCAACTATAGATATATCTACCATAAGTCCCACTTATTGTAGTTATAAACCAACTTAGTTATCTATGGGGCACCACTATGTACTCCTCCAAAACAAGTGCTTGGTGCGTAGGAAGTCTTCAGCAACACGGTTCTGCAACTAGTCCGACCGAGGTTCTGCACAGCCAGCCTGTGGGAAAAAAGCGCTTTAGAAACAACACGTTCTAGATTTAGAAACACAGAATCGGGATATCAAACAATGAATGATAAATCATATTGTATTCCAGAACATGATTTGAGGAGATCCTGTACCAAACATTACTTGAGATCATACCCGAAACAATCGTTTAAGGATGAGGATTTGTTTAACTGGATATATTCACTAAAAAAACAACGACTGTTGGCATAAAGGCTATTTGACGGGATTTTTTTCGGAGATTACTTTGATGCTTGGTTTCATGCCACTGGAAAAACGGATGGGGAAAAAATACGCAGCATTTAAACAATGGGTGGTGTATGTTTAGCGGAAAGAATTACCCTGCGGGGGAGGAAGATGTTGGAAAACGATTTTCCTCTAAACATATGGTTATTCTGGGGGTTATGTAAAGTGTCAAAGGTGGTAACGACCATCAAAACCCAGGATATCACTGATATCACCATATTATCTCCAGAAGGCAGTAGCTTTTACTAGCTTTTACCAATCCCCAAACCAATCCCAGGTTGGTTCCGTCAACATGGTTCCGAGCCGATTGCTCGACAAATCAAACGCTCCAAACCGGTTCCGACAGATTGATGTCCCCGACAGATTCCTGGTTGGTGGTTGAGCCCTACCCCTCTGAAAAATGATGGAGTTCGTCAGTTGGGATGATAAAATATATTCCCAACTGAATGGAAAGTCATAACATTCCATGCTTCCAGTCACCACCAACCAGATTCGATTGCAAAGGTTTTTAGATTGATGTATTTCGTCCCGATCCAAATTCCTGAGAAAGTACGGCTACAAAATCCCTGAATCATACCGTATGGTCCCTCAGGGCTGGATCCTTGAGGCCAGCTGAACATCTGTCCCGCCACTTTCCCGAGGGGATCTAACAAAATGCGATGGACAAATGGCCTGTTCACTTAAACACGGCGGTTGTCCGTCACACTTTGTTCGTACCAAAGGGCAACACCATGTTTACCCAGAATGATTGTGAATCACGGCGGATATCCCTCTTTTTTCATCGACCAATGAATGGGAAACATGTACGATCACATTCCCCAATATCTGATGTAAAAAAACACATAACACGCACACACACACATTATATAACATCACTTTCTTATAGCTGCAACAGTGAGCCTGTACTGAAATACCCATCCAGTCATGAAACCAGGCCGTGGCACATCATTTCACCCTCGATGTCGGGGACGTTCAGGCTCAGAAAGACCATCAGTCCAAAGCGCCTCCGAAACGCGCCGGAACTTTCGCTGCATGGATCAATGGCGTGGCGCCGGAACTTGCAGCCAAAAACAAAGAGTATATGTTTCAAGTGGCAATGGGTAAAACAATTTTTCTGGTAAATGAAAATTGGGTTTAAAAAACTTATTTAATAAGTTTCTAATTCAAGTCAGGTAAATGAAACGTTGGGTTTCTTGAGAAATATGGTGAAGAAAATTGCTACAAGGTGGCCCCCCAGATGCCATCTTGCATCTGGGTCCGTGTTGTGTTTCCCTTTAAGTTGACCCCGCTCCGGAGAAAACTGGGGCTGCTTGGGGATTTATTTGGGTATGGCTCAAACATGGTCAAACTCTCACTTTCACACCAAGTGACAAATGCATACAAATGCATGCCCCACGCTTGAAAAGATAATCAGATTATGCTTTTTGAACAATTCACCTTGCTGCACTAACCATCTCTGGTGAAAGGTGAACCCCAAGGACCTGACTTTGCCCGTGACTTTCAAGCTGGGTGTTTTTAAAATTGCTGTGCTATGGATCTTTTTACATCACTGTTAAGTGTGCTACGGATCTGTTCTATCTCTTTGTTGAAATCCTTTGTTCTCACAGGACCCTCCAAGCAGTGAAAAAGTAGGAATCAGGCGCGAAGGCCTGCATTTCAACAAGGCATGCAAGACGATCTAAAGTTGGTGGCACAGAAGTTTTTTTTGTTTGTTGATAACCATAAACCATAGTGAAATCAACTATATAGTGACCATCAAAAACCCATGAATATGGTTGGTGTCTATCATATTTTATTTCATGACCATTCATGAAAATATTTTATAATGACCATAAACCATACAAGGTGGTGCCCCCTAAAGTTATAAATGGCTTATAATTTCCCACTAACTAGTTCGATAATATCACCTAGAAACCATAGTTATTGGACTTATGTTCACCAACTTAGCGAACTATGGGGCACCACCTTGTAGTGACATTGGAATTTGAGGTCTCCTGCGAGCCCACGAGGCGTCGGCTCGCCGCCTCGAAAGCTTCTGTGACAAGCTACTGGCGTTGCCATCCACCTCTCCTCAGCGATGCCGGCGGGGCCCCCGTTGGATAGCGAAGTTGGTAAAGATAACTCCAGGAAATAGGCTACCAACAAACATACCTGGGGCCACAATGCGTGGGATATCATTGGCTTCTTGGTTGACTGTTGGGGTTTTGGTGATAAAATAATATTTCATACTGCGAACTAAAACATATATGAGCCGTTGTCGAAACTCATTGTCTTCGCTAAGATCCCGAAAAAATGGGTATCGCTTTTTGCGGGGGCCTATCGATAGCTCTGATAGGTATCGCTCTTGGGGGGGGGCCTATCGCTACACAGTGTTTGGCGTATTTCCAGACACGAGAGAACTATCCTTTACAAAAGTTGTATGCCAGAGTTTTTATATCCCGGTGATGCTTTCTTTCATATTCATATGTTATTCGTCAAGTTTCCATACTTCTGCAATCTCACTATATTGTTATCTCCACTTCTATCCCACATTTCCCTGGATAAACCTATGTAGTTCCTCAACTTGAACGTTCAGCTCCCCCAGTCAAAAGTTGGACATCCACAATAAAACATCATTTACAAAATCGCAAGCCAACTGAAAGCTACCCTGCTTCAACTATCAATCTCTGATTGGTGGTTTTAACCATCTTGAAACATATGAAAGTCAATGGGAAGGATTATCCCACATATTATGGAAAATAAAACATGTTTGAAACCACAGTATCATGCTTCAACTATCAATCTTCATTTTTAATGGAAAATGGACAATCCCTTAAATAAATGCAGGTTTAGTTCGCTGGGAAAATTATCATCTATTTCTATGGGCCATCTATTTTCCATGGCGAACTGTTTGTCAAAACCAGAGGGGTTACGTCCCCATCTCAGTTCCCGAAAATCGATCGGTGAATCTGCCAGGTCTCCTCGCAATGACGCCACACTGGGCAGCGAATCAAAACGCGTGGGAAGGGCCACGTGCAAATCCTCGGGAGCAATTTTTTGTGATTCACCGAGGGAACATGAGGATATATAGTTGTATAATGTTGAAGGGTGTGTTTAATATGCTTTTATATGGTTTAATATGGATAATCTTGGGATGAGCAAGGGAAGTTTCATCATAGAATAGTTTTCTGGAAAAGAAATTTCCGGCAATCAAACGTGGCTAGCTGGAACATCCCCTGTAAATGGAGGTTTGAGCTGGAAAAATCATCTACCCTCTGGTAATTTAAAATAGCTATTGAAAATCACCATTTTTAATGGGAAAATCCACTATTAATGGTCATTTTCAATAGCTACGCTAAATTACCAGAGGGTATAAATGAGGGATTTCCACTTGCCATGTTGGATTACCGAAGGATACTCCTTTCCAGTGTCAAATGCCGCATATCATGGGTTGAAGGGTTTCTTTCAGAAAACCATGATATGTCCCCCCCCAAAAAAGGGGGTTTCGAGCAAAATAGCCTACCAGAGGTTTACCAAGGTTTACACAGATTTTCTCACAACCCCGAGATCTTAGTCGTCATCATCTCCATCACAGTTATGGCACTTTAAGAGTCGAACTGCTTTTATGACCTCCTTTAAGTGATAAATAACCTGAGTTGCAAGAGTTATTTCATCCATGGCCATAACATGCCATGTTGGGCCACAACTGCCACCCTCCCCCCACGTTCGGAAAATCACCGCGGGACGTCGAGGCCCAACTTCTCACCCCCGATCCAGAGGAAGATCTGACCGTCCAACTGCATGAGGTGAAAGTGCAGCACTTGACCTGGCGACGCTGGCGACCATACTGAAATGTCAGGTGTTAGAGACCCCATTTTACCGTTAAAATGACCCAAAACCAAAGTGGAATTGGAGTTATGTAGATCCCAACTTAGTATCAAACTAGGTCGAGTATGTTCCAATATCTATTAATGGTGCTCTAACACGTTTTCTTTAGCCTAAATTGTAACCTTAACTTTTGTAAATTGTAACCCTAATTCTTTGTAAATTGTAACCTTATTTTTTGCAAATTGTAACCTTATTTTCTGTAAATTGTAACCTTACCTTTTGTAAATTGTAACCTTAAAATATGGGAATTGTAACCTTAGTTTTTGTAAATTGTAACCTTAAATTCGGGCAATTGTAGCCTTAAATTTGGGGAATGGTAACCTTAAAATTGGGCAATTGTAACCTTATATTTGGGCACTTGCAACCTTAAAATTTGGAAATTGTAACTTTATTTTTTGTGAATTGTAACTTTATTTTTTGTAAGTTGTAACATGTTTTTTGTAAATCGTAACCTTATTTTTTGGTGAAAATAGAAACAATTGGAACAATCTTGTTTTTAAAAAAACATGGGGTCCATTAAAAAAAACACATTTTGGAAGTCCAAATTTGGCTCGAAACGGGTCCAAATTTGGCCCCAAACAGGAAAAAAATGTAACCTTAACTGCCCAAAGTTAAGGTTACAATTTTTGGTGAAAATTAAGGTTACAATCTGCAGGATAGCGTGCAGAAACCCAAAATTGTAACCTTAAAAATTGTAACCTTAACTCCGCGAGTTAAGGTTACAGTTTCGGGCCAAAAAAGTCACCAAAATGGTGCGAACGCCCTAAATGTAACATAATAAATTGCCATTTTTTGAGGTTACAATTGGAAAGTTTTAAGGTTACAATTTACAAAAAATAAGGTTACAATTTACAAAAAATAAGGTTACAATTTACAAAAAATGAGGTTGCAATTCCCAAATTTTCAGGTTGCAAGTGCCCAAATATAAGGTTACAGTTGCCCAATTTTAAGCTTACAATTCTCCAAATTCAAGGTTGCAATTTACAATTGCCCAATTTTAAGGCTACAATTGCCAAAATTTAAGGTTACAATTGCCAAATCTTAAGGTTACAATTCCCCAATTTTAAGGTTACAATTGCCAAATTTAAGGTTGCAATTCCCCAAATTGAAGGTTACAATTTGCAAAAAATAAGGTTACAATTTACAAAAATAGGAGTTACAATTTACAAAAAATGAGGTTACAATTTACAAAAAATAGGTTACAATTGCCAAATTTTAAGGTTACAATTTGCAACTAAATCAGGTTACAATTTCCCAAATCTAAGGTAACAATAAGCCTCTAAAGAGACCCGCCAAAAACGTGTTAGAGCGACGTGCTAAGATATATAGATATACCCACCATAAAACCTAGTTACCTAGTTGATCCACTTCCAAATCACCGTAGTTCCAGCTCAGCACCTCCACAAAGGCAGCTGGAATTCACAATCTTCGGCGCCACTGGCGCTGGCGCTGAAGGCGCGGAGTTTGACGTGGGCTCGATGGAGGCCATGGCAGCGTTACCCACGGAGGGCTGAAGCTGTCCTGATGGAATCTCAAATGGCATTTGAGATGTCACCCTTTGATACTGGTTGGTGGTTGAGCCTACCCCTCTGAAAAATATAAGTTCGTCAGTTGGGATTATGACATTCCCAATGTATGGAAAAATAAAAAATGTTCTAAACCACCAACCAGGATATTAGTTCAATAAAATTCATGTTTTATTATGATAGATATTGTGATTATGATGATTCCTATGAAATCATGTTCCAGCCTCGCGCAGAACATCTTGTCTGGAGCTGCTGAGGTTCATGTGTCTTTGGCTGCACTAAGTAGGCAAATTCTCTGGTTTACGATAGAAACAAGTAGAAAAACAGAGACTTAACTACCAAACATATCAAACATGAGGATTGATAGTTGGTCTTCATTGATGAATCATGGGTAAGTTGTTGTTTTTGCATAGGTGGATTCTACGGTTTATTGTATATCGAATTGGTTAGATGGGGTTATCAACAACCTGAGCTTTTGGAGTGCTTCAGTAGTTTATTGTTGCTTGTCCTGTGCACACATCTAGTCTTGTTGCCATTGTTGTCTGCGCTCCATCTTGAGCCAATCTTTCAGCTGCAACATGATTGTGTAATGCTACAGAACAAGGTAAGAATAACATCTCCCCCAGGGAAAAAAAAACATAATTTCCTCTACTCAAAGCTAAGACGCACAAACACACACACAACACACACACACAGAACCGGCTGTGGACATGATTTTGCCCTGTCATGTAACACTTCTTTGGTGTTATTCCAAATATTCCGTGTTCCACCTTCATGTTTGATTTGTAAGTGTATCTGGAAGCACTCCAAGTGGGCGACGACGGGCTACGTCCAACAAAGGCCCAACATACGTCTTTATTTGCAAATCAGTGCTCTTCACACACTCCAACATGGTTGAAAGACGGTCGGCTTCGCAAACTGCTCACAGTTTTTGGTCTTGAATCACTTTAGAAGCAGCTGCACATATGTAACAGTCATGTTTTTTTTTTGCCTTACTATTGACATTGTAGATCTTTGATGTATATGTATATATATATACATATATTATATATATATCTAGGTATTGTTTGATGATGTTTGTACATGTCCAACAACATTGTGATTTCAAGCGTTGTTCATCGCTCTTGTTTTTCTAGTATGTGAAATATCGATGGATATAGTAGTGATGGCCTGAATGCTTTCATGTAGCTCTCCAGGATGGTGAATACCACTAAATCTCATATAAACCATTGGTTGTATTTCCCACGTTCCATCAAGATGCCATTCCTATCTCATTTCATGAACTCTTATAATTATTCCCCATATATTTCCCGTTTTTGATCATCGATAGTCCATGAGTAATTATCCCCTCACGGACTTTGACCAAGGTTTCTCAGGTCCCTCCATGTTTCGCCCTGGGCCTCCCTGCCTTGTCAGAAGGCTTTCTTTTGCTTGTTCCTGTCGCCCCTTCCTGCGCAAATGGGCCGGAGCCCAGGACTTTTGTTTCACAAAAAAAAGGAAAAAAAACCTGGCTGTGTCCCTCTACAATATGCCGTGTTATCTACATGATGTCAATCAAGTTCACTAGCTTTGCTGGAAAATAACTCGGATACCGTCTAATTTCTGGCCCAGTTCCCCTTGAACCGACTCTGGGAGTCAACGTCTACCAGGACTTGGAGCATGTCCAGAGGGTACAATGGATCCGGCGTGAGCCACCCGGAATGAGTGTCAATGGCAACCTGGTGATTTAACATACGAGTAGCTATGGAAAACACCATGTTTCACAGGTAAATCATCTATAAATGGACCATGTTCGCTATGTTAAGTAACTATGGACAGATGAAATGAACACATTTCGCATTCCCACATCCGTTTCAAAATATGTGCGTCACGTTTTAAATGACCAGTAACTTATTGATTGCCTTTTTAGAAAAAAAACGCGTCGGTATTCAGCCCAGGGATGATCTTCGAAATCACACCATGTCGAGCATCACCTTGATGTAAATGTTGATAAATATTGCTAGCTTTTACCAAGTCATCCCATTTATCAGCATTTACATTATAGCACTAATTAAAAGCAATATGCTACTAGATAAATTTAATGACTTATATAATGATTATATGCACTAATCCATAAATGGGGTGACTTAGTGACTTAGTGCACTGGTGGCCATACCTGGGTGTCTCCATGGCCAGGATGTCAGGTATTTTTGGCAGCTTCCGCAGCCGATGCCCCAGTCACCACTGATCTGGTTGAATCAAAATTTCATGGTCCATCATCATGATATACCCTCTGGTAAACGTTTACATAACGAACTGGAAGATCCACCATTTTCAATGGGTAAATCGGTAAATCCACTATTTCTATGGCCATTTTCAATAGCTATCTTAGTTTACCAGAGGGTAATCCATACGTATCCATATGTCTCAATCATGTTTCACTGTAAATGGACTATGTTCCGGGGCATCATCATCATTTTCTCCACATGTTGAAAACTGTATCAATAAACTGGGACAAATGCCCTCCGGTAATGTAACATAGCTATGAATAGTCCTCCATTTGGTTCGATGTTTTTTCAATGTATAAACCTACATTTGTGGAGTACTTTAGCCAGTCACAATTGATTACCATAGGGTACGTCTCGCAAAAGTGCCAGAATCCACAAAAAATTCAACATGTGTTTCTCCATCAACAAAATGTGTTTCTCAACATTTTACTATTCCAAACTATTCATAATGACAAATGACAAATGGCTCTAATGACTCTGATGATGTTGGGGTCCCAAATTGAGAAACCCCATTTGTTGACTAAGTTCTGGCAATTTAACTGGTTACATCACATTTGGAATCACCATTTTTGGCTCGACAAAAATCATCCAAATAGTGAAACCCTCCATCCATCTCGAGAAATCACAATAATTCCCACATCTTAGAAAAACATGTCGGGATAGTTATCCCTAATTAAACATCATTTTTCATGTCGCAACCTGAAGTCGTTGTAATGCTATCCCATTCTGCCGGCATGGCCATCCCTTCGTGGTATCCCTTCTGCCAGGTGGGCTCCTCCGGGGGATCTTTGATCTTTGCGAAGACATCGAAGTTTGGCCTATAAGGCCGAAGTTTCGCATCGTGAGATCAGTGAGATCTGCAGACATTCTGACGCTAATATGTTATTTATGTACTCTACTATTGTGTTTATATGTGTTTATTATACTATAGTGATGACATTAATTCCCCACCTGCCAGGTGAGGGTTGTTAGATTTTACCAGAGTTGTTCTTCTCCTCCTCGGCTAGCTCTTCTCCTCCTTCTCCTTCTCCACCTCCTCTTCCTCCTCCTCCTCTTCCTCCTCCTGCTCCTCCGCCTGTTTCGCCTCGACCATGTCTGCATCAACTTGCACCTCAACTTCCGCCTTGCCAACTCTTCGCCAAGCTCTTTGCCAACTTCCCAGCTCAGTGCGCACTGCTGGACCTCAACCTGGGACCTTCCCAGCTCAGTGCGCACTGCTGGACCTCAACCCGGGACCTCCCCTCAGTGCGCACTGCTGGACCTCAACCTGTGTCCTTCCCAGCTCAGTGTGCACCGCTGGACCTCAACCTGGGACCTGCCCAGCTCAGTGTGCACCGCTGGACCTCAACGGCCAGATAGAATGCCAGAAGATATGCCAGATAGAGTGTTAGAAGAT
>Ga0126342_10011945_pt1 | contig 15500 bp, 13 predicted proteins | sample Cyp1metagenome_FD_92528 | JGI IMG/M metagenome (GOLD analysis project Ga0126342, IMG submission 92528) | Coral microbial communities from Lord Howe Island, Old Settlement Bay, Australia - Cyphastrea 1 metagenome | ecosystem: Host-associated > Invertebrates > Cnidaria > Coral ...
AAATATAAACTGACATAAACTGACCATTTCGGAGGTAACTCGAGCTCGGAATCTAAAATCATGGAGGATCTTCGCAACCGCCCCGCCTCCGGCGCCGACTCTACAGGCACCTGGAGATATCAGGTATCTAGGAGCCATCATGAACTACGAAATACCCTCTGGTAATTTAACATAGCTATATATTGAAAATGGCCATAGAAATAGTGGATTGTCCCATTGAAAATTGTGATTTTCCATAGTTATGTTAGTTTACCAGAGGGTAGATACCATGAAAACAAAAAAACAAAAGCTGGTGAGATGATGTTCGATTCATATATTTGGGGAAATTGTTTAACCATGCTGAACGCTTATTAACCATTATCATCTTTAACCATTAGTAAGCATGGTAATAGCTATCTGTGAGTGTGTACCCAGATATATCCCTGCGAAAGATTGGTTTGTACTGAAGCCATCCGAATGGTTTACCATTTTTTGCCTGGAAAGGGTGATATACGTGTATATATATATGTATACATGTATATGGATAGATGGAATAGTAATGGGTGATATATGTGATGAACCATACCCATTCGGAATGTATTATGTGGTCTGCGGTGTGGGATTTAACAAATGTTCAAAGCGTGAAAAACTCTAGTACCTCTCTTCTCAAATCCTAAGGATATAACCCAATCCCCCATTCATATCAAACACCCCATTGTTTGGTCAATTCCACCATGGTTTCTGGGGGAAAGGATTAATTATAGTCAGTTATATAGATTCAGTTAATTATAAAACATTGTATATCCATTGATATTCCATTGAACCATTCAAAATAAATACTCCAAAAAACTGGAAAAAAGTACCATAGTATATGGGTACAAACGGAGACTCTAGCTAGCACTCCAATAAACTCAAAAAACATATTACCATTGTCAACCACTAACAACCCACATGATCAGCCACTTTATAGTTCTTATAGCTGTTTAGTTCCTAAAATAAACTAATAACACATATTGCCATTATCAACCATTAACAACCCATATCATCAACCACTTTATAGTTATTATAGTTGTTTAGTTCTTACCATGATCGCCCCACTAAAGGAATTCCCACTTCTGGTCCGGCGCGGCGACTTCACCACTGGTCCAGTTGCAGGGTCTCAACATCAAGTTATGGTTAACGTGACCAACTAGCTGCAACATCATTTTCCGGTTAATAGTGGTTAATAATGGTGGTTAATAATGATTAATAGTGGTTGTCATAATGGTCAATAATAGTTAATAATGGTTAATCATGTGACTGGATAATGCATCTTTGCCTGTCCAAATATGTCCATATGTATACAATTATATGTAGATACATAGCTTCAATATCTCCGAGCATCAACTGAAAAAAAAAAAAGCAATCCATCTCTTGGAGAAGTGAAACTATGTCATGTGTACCAGCAAAGCATTGTGTATCGATCGTTTTCAGGGGTCCCATAGTTGCTTTTTCCATGTATGTGTCGATGATAAATCATCCCAAAGCTGGGCTGAATCACAGTTGATTTGGCTTGGGGTATACTAAATCCCATGAAAATCCCCATGAAAAGCCCAATAAGTCTTCCATGAAATCCCATTAACATCCATTAACATCCATTAACATCGCATGGCTATGATCCATGAAATTCCCCCAAGTCCAAGTCGAGATCCCATGGAAACTTCCCATGAAATCTCCAAAAAAAAACATAAGATCCCATAGAAATCCCGAAGCTCCCACCGCCCCGACCTGCTGGACCTGCTGGACCTGCTGGACCTGCAGCTCCGCCACACTGGGCTCGGTGAGGCCCAGCTGCTGCCTGAAATCGGGGAAAGTGCGCAGCATTTTTAGTGCCCAGTGATGTGAACGTTGGCTTAGATTTAGCCCATGAAAACCATGTTATGTACCCTCTTTAACGTAGCTATTGAAAATGGCCATAGAAATAGTGGATTTACCCATTAATAATGGTGATTTTCTATAGCTACGTTAGTTTACCAGAGAGTAATGTTATATCATGGGGTTAGAATAGTTAGGTTGTAATCTACTATGTACTTGAACGTTGCTTTAGATTTAGCGGAAAACCATCCCTGGTTGGTGACTTATATAACCATCTTGAAAAATGATGGAGTGAAAGTCAATGGGAAGGATGATATCCCATATATTATATCCCATATGTGAATTTACCTCATGAAAACATCCATTAACTAGTTAGCTGGTTGGTGGTTTTTCGCCTGGCCTACCCCTCTGAAAAATGATGGAGTGAAAGTCAGGGATGATGACAATTTCACCCAGAAAACATCGGGGAAAAAAGGAGAACCAATGTAATGGTCTCGGGCTCCAAAAATTCTTCCGGCACTTCCTGGAAGTCGGAAAGCCAAACCGGCTTTTGTAGAATGGTCATCACTATCCCACATCAAAATGGCCGGGACGGAATCCCCATGGCTTTGGACACGCCTCAAAACGGAACTTTGAGCTTTTGAACGTCTCACCTGGGCACCGAAGGAAGCAACAGTTGGAAAACGTTGGTTTGTTGAACCAACAACAACGCCATGTGTCGCAAACCCAACGTTGTTGAAACTTGGATGGGACTTAAAAACCAAATTGGATTTACTTGACTGAAAATTTCAGTTTTGTTCGGGGAGGACTCAAGTCAACCAACAAATAAGCTTGGATTTAACGTAGCAGAAATCTAGATCCAGCTCGACAGAAATAGAGATGTACTGTAATCAACAAGAATTGGGTGTTTATATTCTTGACTCAACGAGAAGCACATGTTGGTTTTGCAAAAAATGAAATTTCACTAAAATTTGTACATACGGCGGATGGTTGCAAAATCCTGCACCACCAAAAGGATGGTTGAAACCCTGTAAAAATAATTGGATTTTGCCGACCGTTTTCAACTGGTGCTGTTTTCTGGGATGATCCAAGCCCCTGTAAGGCAATCAAACATGTCTTGCTGGAAAATCCAACATTGATGATTTTCCAGTTTGCCACGGTTGATTCCTGGAGAGAAAAAATGGAAAGATCCATTAATCCATTATATGAATGGTGGTTTCCTAAAGATCCTAAAGTAGGGCTACCCCAGCTATCATCCATTCTTGCGGCTGGGATGTTCCATGTAAACCATCCAGCCATTGGGGATCCCCCATCTATGGAAACCACCAAATCCGTCACTCCGCACAGATCTTCAAGGACATGCGTCGCGGTTTCCGCAAATTTTTCAGCAAGGCTTTAGTGGACAAAATATGGAAAAACTATGGGTAAATATGTAAAAATGTGGATGAATGGTGAATCCATCCCTTATGTATTAATTTTAATCTTAGACCTGGAACAAGAAACTATTTTCATGATGACATACCCGTGCTTGGCCATTGTCAACCATCATTTTCCCATAACTAATCCATGGATATCAAATCATTTCCCATGAAAATCCCGTGAATATCCTATGGTCCTATCCACACAAAGCAAAAACATTAAAAACAAAAAACACACATAAAACAGGGTTTGGTAAATGTCCCATTTTGTGGTTTTTGAACATCGCCTTTAAAGTATCCGTTGGAGATTAGATCCCCTTTTTAGTTGGATGATGTTCCATCAGGACATTCACCAATCCCTCGTAAATCCTATTAATCCCGATGTTGCTCCCATGAAAATCCCATTATCATGGTCAATCTTTTCTAATCCGCATGTTCCATACTAAAAAACTAAAGGATTCCACTACCTATCCAGTCGGTTGGGGATGCCATATCACCATTAAAAAAACCATCGGTTAGACCATTAAATCCTAATAGATCCCCTATAAAATAAAATTAACATCCAGTATAACATCCATTCACATCCATGAAAATGGCCCATGGTCACATAGCTGATTTACCCATTAAACATGCTGATGTTCCAGTTCGCACACTGTTAGTTTACCAGAGGCTAATCCCATTATTAACCATTATTAACAATGATTAGCCACAATTACTAACCATAAATTAGACCATTAGACCATTGTAGTATAAGTTAACAACCATTAGACAATATGGATAACCACCCAATGGTATATGGAGGCTAATCTACTTTTCCAGTCGGTTTCCCTATTGAAAAAGTGACCCATGCGTCGCCCCTTCGGCCATCTTCGGCCTTCTCGAGCGCCAGCCGTTGCCGCTCGCGAAAGCCCGCCAAGAGCTGCTGATCTTGAAGGGCCTCCGGGAGGGTTCCTTCACCTACAGTTTTGGATATCCAATAACAATAACTAGGAATAAAAAACAATAACAATAACACCAAAAACTAGCAATAGCATAACACAACAACAATAGTGACAATGGATATATCTAACTAATAATAACTAATATTAAAATATATCACCAATAACTAGCAGTAATGATAATAGTCATGAAAATAATAATAGAAATAAATAACAATAACAATATTGACAATGGGTATTTCACCCATAATTATGAATCACATATCCAGATCCATGGGTTTTCCATTGTGAATCATGATTCACACTGACAATAACAATGCAAATAATATGAGGTTTCATGAAAATCATGAATAATGATGATAATCATTGTCACCTATTTCCATGAATAATGTTTCATAATGACAATGAGAATGGAAATAATATCTGAATGAATATACGGATGATTCTGAAAGGTTAATAATGACAGGTTTTTTAATGATGATTAAAAAGATTTTGTCCATGAACAACTTGGGATTTAGTTGGGATTAATGGGAATGGACAGAATGCCAAAATACTAAATATATTGGGAAATGATGAGCAATCATGGGAAAATAATTCATCTTTTTCAATAATAATGATTCATAATAACAATAATTAGCCTGAAGTCGATGGAATATGGAATGTTTAAAAATAGCCACATTTTTGTGAGGATTTGTTGAACTTTCCATATTCTATCCACTCCAGGATATATATGTAGATATATAATCTTCATGAATGATCAAAAATAGTAATGGAATAACAGACTTTCAAAGATACTCAAAAATAATTATTCATAATAACTGGAATATCATAATATAATGGAACAATGCTGATGAATAATGAACGATGATTAATGTGTTTAAATGATTAATGATTAAGTGTATTCAATTATGATGAATACTGGACAGAATACGATAATATATTGGGAACATGATGATCATCATGGGCAAATGATTCATGACAACAACAATCATCATTCATAGAAACAAGAATCACCCTGAAGCCGATGTAATGTGGAATGTTTAAAAATATGTTCATTTTAGTGAGGATTTGTTTGCAATGTCCATATTCTATCTACCCCAGGATGACTAATATACTACTATACATGTATACATATACATATACATAAATATATATATATGTAGCCTTAAGGTATTTAGCAAATATTGAAGCAACGAAAATGGTGACATAATGGGGCATAATTTGTATATGATGGAGATATGATGGTGATGTGATGTATTGGCTTTACTTAGACTTCTGAGTGCCCAAAAAAACTGTTTACCCCGTAATTTGAGCACTTTTAACTGTAGAGTTATAGGTACTTGGAGGGTCTAGATGTATTTCATAAATTATTTAGCCAAGAAATATTGTGACATAACCAACCGTAATGAGGAAGCAATGGAAATCAAAGATAAAGTTCGTAAAATCCGATTTCAAAATCGTTCTTTTTGGCGTTGATATGTGTTTGTATATATGTAGATATGTATATATAGACTATAGATATGGTACGGTAAAATTACGATATTTCCCAAAGCAGATCTTTTGGGGATGACTTCCCAATCCTTCCTGAACATCACCGTGAGTTCATGGCTGGGGTGGCTTTCATTTGCCCAGAGATATGTATGTACGTACATATATATATATATATATGTATTGCCGCCAAAAAATAATCTTCTAAATATAAGATATATATATACTATCTGTTATTTAATTATATGTTATATATGTAATCGTTTTTTAAGTAGGTTTTTATAACGTTCTATCTTCTGGGGGCGTGCTACGTGTAGAAAAGTAGAAATATACGGGAGATAAAAGAGTAATTATATAATATGGCTTACGAAAAATGTTATTAACCATTGACAATCCATTGACCACTTAGAAAGTGGGATTTGAGTTCAGAATCGCTAAGTTGTTTCAGGTGACTAATGGAACTGTTGCGTTTCTGGTGATTAATTACAATTGTTGTTGTTTTGGTTATAATCCAACAAACATAACCAGGGGATGACACCTTGAATTGGATCCATTCACTTTGGGTAGGATTTCACTTTCTGGTTCAATTAACATAAAATGGGTGTCCCGGCATCGCCGTTCTGAATCCATTGAGGGCCCAAGATTTCGTCAACATGGGCATCCAAGTGATATTTCTGATCCTGGCTGGTGGAGATCTTATCCCCTTCCCCATGTTGAGGGCTTTTAACAAAGCCAACTTGATAAAATCAACAAGTCAGGGCCATGGATCAAAACCAACTGCTTTCCTAGCGGGGAAAAGAACCCAACAATCATTTCACTGGCGCGAACTACGACTGTGCTTACAACATCTTACAACTCTGGCCATTTCTTACTAGCAATGACGGCCGACCCGCAGTTTCATGATTTTCCTGGCAATCTCAGATCACGAGTGGGTCGGCTCAGGTTGGTATGGTTAACCCATATTAACCCTAAACGTTTGCATGCAGTGCCACTCTTTCTGTGTGTATTATGGTACATTATCAACAAATCAACACCAATAGTTGAAAGCCAACTACAAACAAAACTAGGTTAGCATGGGTCAGCTATTAACAAGCAAGTCTTTTTGCTTTGTTCGTTGACACCCAACTTTTTGTGGGTGTTTCACATCCCCCCCTGGCCGACTCCGTACAGCCCACCTGCTGCTCTTCTTCACGGCCACGGGCTTCTGCTTCTTCGCAGAGTTCAGCGTGTTCTCGGTTCAAACTGCGCAGCGCATCAGCCTGGCATCGGCTCGCTTTGGGGGATTGATCAATGCCTACCTGGTTAGTATCCCACTCAGTTGATAGGCTCCTCTGCCAAGATCCAGCTCACCATAGCTGCAATCTTCGCAAAGTGGTTTTTTTCCACTCTCTGAATCTTGCCACCATGACGTAGCATCCACAAGCATCCTAGGGTCCTAGGTTTGTGCCACAAACGCTGTGTCATCAATGAAATTTGGCAATACCACCAACATCATGTGTTGATATTTTTTGTAAATGGTTGAGTGCACATCCCTGCAAAACTAACACCAAAATCCAACACCCGATGTCCGAGATGATATCTTGGTATTTGGACTTGCTGTTAGACTGGATTCAAAGCTGGAGTATGCAGCAGAATGGACATGCGAGGAGGGAATATGATGGTAAACCGCTTGATTTCCTTGGATTTCCTGACTAATATTCCCAATCGATTTCCCGGTCATGGTGTCAAGCAATGGGAAAATATGCAAAAATCACCGGAAAACATAGGGCAGCCTACAACTTGGATTTGCCGAGCCGGGGATTTTTGCATTTTCCCATTGTTTGACACCATGACCGGGAAATCGACTAGGAATATTGGTGAGGAAATCCAAGGAAATCATATATACAGGATTAGTATTAATATACTATGAACATCCCATTAATATCCCAATAACTACCCGTCTGTCCCATGCCAATGGCTGATCATTCTTAATCCTCCAATGAACGTCTATGATCCCACTATAACCCCACTGTATCCCATCAATACCATTATGGTTGATGTTGTAACCATGGAATTATAGGCCCAATCAAATCGCATATATGTATCAAATCACATATGTATGTATTTATATATATATATATATATATATATTTATTTATTTATACACATACATATCACACTTGTAGATGACTCTTCCATATTATCTCTGATATTCTCCTGTTATTATTGATATTCCATGAATTCTTTGGTGAAGCCCCCTTTTTTTACGAAATGACCGCCTCCACCGAAAGTTCTTCCAGTTGAACGCGCAACAGTTGCTCCTGAATCTTCACGGAGAGGCTTCCAGGTTTGAAGGATGGGGAAATATGTCTGTGCATATTTAAATAAATTTGCATATGTGAGTAAATTATAGGATTTCTGAAAAGTTCGTATTTTTTCGGATAATTACTCCTACTAGCCACATTCCAGTGAGGTCGCAGCAAGGGTACCCTTTTCCGCACGTCAGAGGCCCCACCCGATCTGGTGGAGTGGGGAGTCTTAAAAATCTTGCTGAAGCGTGTTGCGAAGCCAAGCGCTGGAAACACCTCAGCTGGGTTTCCGTGAGTTAAATGGCCGCAAACTCTCTGCACCAAAGCCTCCCAGACCTTCTCCGGAACCTCGTTGAACCTGACCCGGCGCCTGCACCATTGCACACCGGAGCTATTCTGGGGAAAAACGTTGACAAACAACGGCAGCCGCCATGCAAAGGACAGTAAGACCACTGAGGGTTTTCACATGTGTAATGGCCAGCGGAGGCAACCGGTGGAGCTCAAGTGAAGAAATGGCGTCAATTCCCCTGGCAGAGACCTTGAGTTCCCGCACACATGTTTGCAATAGCTGGAAATCATCAAGGTCGATGACAGGCGCTGGAAAAAAACTGCGGCAAGCTGGACACGAATTGTTCAAACTGCGCAGAGACTCCTGTTGTTGCATCCGGGCGATACCAAAATGGCAACCAAAATTCTTTCAACTTGGAGAGCATGGCTTTGGGGTCAGCCCTGGTCTGATCCATGGGTCATTTCGGCTTCCTCTGGAAGGTCCTCTTGTGTCGCTGTGCGCAATGTCAGTGAAAAAGAATCTTTGGCAAACTCTGCGGATGGTTCATCATTTATCTGTACCGGTGATGCAAAGTCGAAGCATTCAGGATTATCACAATAGGCCCGTACCAAATCATCTTGCTCTCGCAGAAAAATAGCTGCCGTGGAAACTTCCTGCTGCATTTCTACCAGTGGTGGTGCACTGGCCTCTTTTATGGTTGCAAAAGCAGCTCGATTACTGGCATGTCGATGGTCCAGGTCTCTGGCATATGCAACTCGCTCCTTGTGGATCTTACGGTCCAAAGCAACATCAATGTCAGTTTGGTACCGCGTGAGCTCCAACATAGTGCCCAGATAGTCAACCTGGGGCACTTGCATTGGAGGAGGTCCCAACTCTGGCGTGTGTTGCACCAGCATTTGACTTGGCATCCATCAAAAGCCTTACACCTAAGTATAGCAAGCCATTCCTGTTGCACGTCATACTGCTGCCGATCACTGGGTGAGTGGGTTTGAGCTTGCAAACACGGCGATGAAGGGCTTGCACTCGACGCACCTGCTTGATGCTGCATTGCGTGCCCCTGCGGATGATTTCCCCCGTGCGCATAATCACCCGGTCGTGCAGGCTTGGTCAACAAACACCTCGGACCAAGTTGGAAACGTCTTGGCTGGCATCGACCCCTGTATTGCTTTGGAAGCGGTCTCGTTTGCGACCAAGGTACTCTTCTGGTTGGCCTGCTGGGTACAGCGGTAAGCATGGTCCACTGTACCTTCAATGCATTGTCCCCGCTGTCAGGCACTCCAAATGCAGGTATCACTTCATCATACGCTGGGGTAATGAATTGTTGGTCTATTGGCAAGTCAATCCAGGTTTGCGGCATAGGCAAACGGTAGGAACGCATGGATGCGTCAGGAATGCAGAGTTGGAAAGTGACCACATTGTGGGCATCAAAGTGCTCTGGTGGCAACACCTGAACCTCAGTGAGCCAAGCAGCAGCCTGTGGCGAGAGCAACGCATTATCCGGCCCCAGGTAGCACCCTTGCAGGTGCAGGGCATGCTTTGCCCATAGAATCTGGCACGCAGGGCTTTCAAATCCCTTATCTGCCTAACCAAAAGATCATCAGGGACTAGTTGTGCTGGATCAGAATTAAAATCATCCATGATTACAAATGCTAGTTCAAAGTGATCAACAGCAGCCAGAGCAGCTTAAATAAGCAAGGTGTTGGCACGCGTGGAGCCTAACATGGCAAGACCATATGTAGCTACAATCTGCAGTTGGAACCTTCCAAGAGAAAATGTCCAACGCGCGAAGTGGCAGCATGGTATTCATCAATGGTATCACTGACTGTAGGTATAGGCCGTGCAGAAAAAAGCCCTACTCAAGAGGCCTTATCCCTGAGGGATGGCGTTCTATCACTTCTGGTTACCCAGTCTTCAAGAGGCAGTGACCAGCGAGAACGAAAACCAATCTTCCGCATTTCGCTGGCAAACTGTCGCTGAGCGCGCTTTGTAGCAGCAGTCTCTGAGGCACTGACCACATCCAGTCTTTGTTCCTCAATGAGGTCTGCATATTGTTGCGGCTTTGACACAACGGAGGTTGGATCAGTGATGGCAAAGCTATGGACTCAGGGCCAGGATTGGAAGCCTCTCCAATTCTAGAGACAACATGTGGATCGTGTGTGATGATGTCGTGGCAAAATGCCAAGATGGCTGTCAAAAATCAATATCGGAGGCCTATTTCGCAACTGGTGTGAATCTGAACATTTAATACCAGTCAGAGCAGGGTGATGACAAAAGAAGACGCTCTGGATGTTTCAGCACAAGGGCGTTCTACTTTACATGTCCCATGTGGTCTTCTCGGCCAAAAGCCTACCATCACAATACTCAGGCCCCATGCAATGTTTAGACCTTCAAGGACAAACCCTTCGGCAATAAGGTCCCATGACTGCAAACTGTTGGTCCTGTGTAGTGCGGCAGAGCTTTGAATGTTGTGCTCTGTGACACTTGGCTTGGAAGCGTTAAGGCTAAGCAACACGAGGCTGAAACCACATTGCTCACAATGCTGGCACGGAAAATCATTCAAAAAAATTGCTAATCACGGACGGTGACATGCCCGGCGATTATCTGTGTGTGTGGAGCATACTAACTTCAGATTTGTCAACCCTAACCGTGTTCATGCAACGAGAGATGGAGAAACCACTGAACAAGCAGAAGCAAAACCAAGGCACACATCCAAGAAAATCCATAAGTTCAGTTCGCAGACCGGTGGACGGTCAATCTTCCATATCACCGGAGCCAGGCGGCGGACGTTCCATGTAATTTGTCCACCAAGCACATGCTTCAACTCAGCCATGCGTTCATCCATACCCGCTGTGCTTTTTTGAAAAGCATATTGCAGGGCTTTGTCACGGTCCTGCTTCACGCTCTCCGTGGGTTTGGCAACATCTTGCATCTGCATCTTGAATCTTTCCTCAGCAGCTTGGAATCTGGTCCCGTGTGCTTGATGTATCCATCCTGCTTTTGGGCAAGCCCTTGATCTGTGCTTCAATGGCCTGGAGTTTCTGATCTTGAGCAGCCAATCTAGTTTCAGTGGGCCCATCAGTGGTTCGCATAGGCACTGCGGTGGATATTGCCCACTGTAACTTCCCCACGGATCAAACATGGCACCAGGTTCTGCGGCTGTCTCTTTGCTGGACCGAGTGGCTCTCGGTCCCACCAGTGTTAGAGCATTGGCAGGGCGTCAGGAAATGCACCAAAATGGGCGTGCAGTCGAACATGAGGATACCCTCTGGTCCCTGGTGGCTGTCTGTCAAGCCTGAGGAGCATTGCTTTCGGGCCAAGGGACCAAACTGGCTGGCACTCCCATCCTATCTTTGCAGCCCATCGTTTCATCATGCCGAAAGTGGTCCCAAAGGGCAAACCTTCGGCCTTGAACATGAGATCTCCATGGGCAAGCGTGGACATAAAACGTCTCATGCTGCATCATACTCACAGTCCTTGAGTCGTAAGCCAAGAGACTTCTTGCCTTTGACAACTCCCAAGCCTGAGAAAACCTTAGCACGGGCAGCGGCTGCCTGCCTCGCATCGGTTTGAATTCAAATTATATTGACCGGAATCAGCGGATGTCTCAGGAACTTGATGATCAGACCACTACAGAAGGTGGCAGGGATCTGGCCCTCCCATTGTGGCCGGCGACGACTTCTTCTAGTATCCCAAGGCGCAGCCTTCCGATGCCGCTTCGTGTGGGGGTGGATTCCCGTCATCCACCACCCCAAATCGAAGCGCATCGGCCCTGGAGCGCCCCCAACGCACATCTCCACATCAACAAGACCGTGGCCAAAGGGGTCCGTGAGGACTGGCTTCGGCCAACACGGTACCTGCGTCAAGATGTCGAGCTTTGACACTTTCTCTTCGGCGCCAGTTTGAGCCAGAAATTTACCCAGAAATGCCTATATATATACTCTGGTTGGTGGTTTCAACCCCTCTGAAAAATATTAGTCAGTCGGAATGATTATTCTCAATATATGGAAAAATAATAGATGTTCCAAACCACCAACCAGTATATATATATATATATATATATATACATGTTACATGAATGTTTAGACCCCCCATTTTGTTAAGGTCTGTGAATGTACGGCATCCCGCCACATCTCCATGATATCTTCTACCAACTGTTAGTGGTGTAACTACTGTGACTACTATGATGAATAAACACCCATAATAGTAACAGAGTTCTGTACCGCAAGTGGCTTCTGTTTTGCCCGGCTTGAATGGGAGCTGGTCACTATTCAACTTGTGAAAAAACACCGCAATTTGTAAAGTGTTACCCTCCGGTCTGCTCAAACGCGGCTACTAGTAGCTGGAAAATCCCCTACAAATGGAGGATTTGATGCGAAAATCATCTATAGCTGGGGCATGTTCCATTGCCACGTTTGATTACTGGATGGTATAATCCCCCTAAGATAGGAACATCCTCCATAACTGGTAAAATTCATCGGTTCAAATGATATCAAAATCCAATGAAATTCGCTGTATCACCGATAGTATCACCCCAAGAATGACCCCAATTGTCCATTACTCTTATTACACCATTGAGTTTGACTGAAAATAGGGTACCCCCTACATCATTCTCCCCATTGAAATGGCTATGAAATGGAAGTCAATCCCCCATTTTCAGACACCCCAACAATAAAGCCCATGATTCTTGGATGATTTTCCCATATCCCCATTGACATCGATTTTTGGTCGTGCTTTTCCCCCAGAGACATCTCCATGCGTCCGACTCTGCACGAAGATGTCCCATCTGCTGATGAAGGTGCACCTCGGCACAAAGATCGGGTTCTGGAGAGTTGGGAACCGCTAAAATATGATTCAGTGGATTGGTTTTGTTGGGAAAATCTTCACCGGAAACCATGGTTTTCCCCATGGAAAAAAGGGGGTTCCTGTAAACTTTCCCTCAAACCAATCCAGTGAATGATAAATTGCTATAAATGTATAACCTCTGGTAATTGAACATAACTATTGAAAATAAGTCATGTATAGTTGATGTTGCCATTATGATTGTGATTTACCATAGCTATGTTAGTTTAACAGAGGGTGTATAGTATATAGTGGGTTTCTTGAAATAGGGGATCCACAAGTCACCAAGGGTTTCAATACTAAGTCATGGTCATCCATGACTTGGATGATTTGGGGTACCCCTATTTCAGGAAACTTCCATATATGTACGTAAAATATGTTTCGCATGATTAGCATATTGATTGAAAGAAAACGAGGTTCACACCATGGTGAAAATATGATAAATATATATAATTATATATGTGTATGTATATACATTATATGTTTCAGTCACCATGGTTAGGAAAAAACTCAGAAACATATTCCAAAACAACAACTTAAATGGAGAATAAGTGTTTTTGGAATATGTTGTGAAAGCCCCCGGGAAAGAAAAAAGTAAGAACATATGTGGGTTCACAACATGGTGAAAATACGTATTTTGGAGTAAAGTATATAACTGACCAAAAAAATGTCTTCTTATTTTTCTGAAACACGGCTTCATTGATTATCCTCCGGTAATTTAACAGTTCGCTATTGGAAGTGGCCCATAGAAATAGTTGATTTTCCCATTAAACATGGTGATTTTCCCATAGCAAACTGTTAGTTTACCAGAGGGTAATCCCATTATTAACTATTATTAGCAATGATTAACCACAATTATTAACCATAAATTAGACCATTGTAGTATAGGTTAACAACCATTAGACAATATGGATAACCACCCAATGGTTATTATGGGGTTGAACCAACAAAAATGCTGGATCTTCTGGAGGTTTAATCAACGAACCTTCGATTTTTTTGCATCGGTGGACTTCTGCATCGAAACTTCGTCGTTCGTGGAATCGGCCCGGAAATACAGACAGCAAAAATGTCCTGTTGGTTTACCAGACGGAGCAACTCACCTAAGCTCACTATGGCTTCAGCACAAACATATATATACACATACATATAGATATAGATATACATATACATATACATATATAGTGTATATATGTATATACACATGTTCAAACGGGTTATCCCATTGCCAGATTAGATTACCCGTGAAATCGTTAAGCCGTTAAACCGATATTTGTTCCGCGGCTTCCCAACCCGAGGTTTGCTGATGAAATGTTAAAATCACTTAAATCACCATGTTCAGACCCGTTTGTTGTGAATGTCACTTCAAGCTTGGTGTATAATAATATATATATATACATTGTTTGTCTGTTTGTTTGCTTGCTTGCTTGTTTGATTGTTTGTTTGTTTGTCTGTTTGTTGGTTTGTCTGTTTGTCTGATTGTCTGATTGTCTGATTGTTTGATTGTTTGAATGTTTGATTGTTTGTTGGTATGTATCGTATCTATCTTATCTATCGTATCTATCGTATCTATCGTATCTATCGTATCTATCGTTTGTATCGTTTGTATTCGTATGTATTCGTATGTGATATATTCGTATGTATTCGTATGTATTAGTATGTTTTCGTATGTATCGTATATGTGCCATATATGTATCGTATATGAATCGTATATGTATCGTATGTATCGTATGTATGGTGTGTATCATGTGTATCGTATGTATCGCATGTATCGTATGTATCGTATTTATCGTATGCATCGTATGTATCGTATGTATCATATGTATGTTGTGTTTTTTGTGGTGCATATATATATATATATATATTTAGTATATGGGATATAGAGGTATTATCATTTGTATATAGTGTAAGTAAATAAATACACACAGTATATTATATCAGTAGTATATACAGTTATATATATGATATATACTTACCCTGCTGTAATCAAACATGGCAATAGAACTCCATCATTTAGTTTCATGATGTTCCCAGCCATGAACCTCGATTTAGTGCGGGGATCTTCCAGCCAGCCACGTTTGAGGACACCGGAGGGTACAGTGTATATGTATGTATATATATATATATATGTTATACATGTAAATATATCAATATATGTATATGAAACTTTTTAGTATATAGTATTCATACGTAATATAGCATGTATATACATATATTAGCTTACTCAGAATATTGTGTATTATTATACTATATCATCAGTTTATATATATATATATACATATATGACGTTTGTCAAAATGTCTGTTCCCGGTTTTGTTGATAAATCGCAATTCCATGCGTGCCGCCTCATGTTTGCCTTTAAAAAACATGACCTACCTTGATGACGTGAAAACGTGGAAATTCTTCGTTA
>Ga0126342_10011946_pt1 | contig 15500 bp, 19 predicted proteins | sample Cyp1metagenome_FD_92528 | JGI IMG/M metagenome (GOLD analysis project Ga0126342, IMG submission 92528) | Coral microbial communities from Lord Howe Island, Old Settlement Bay, Australia - Cyphastrea 1 metagenome | ecosystem: Host-associated > Invertebrates > Cnidaria > Coral ...
CGAGGAGGAGGAGGACGAGGCAGGAGGAGGCGGAGGAGGCGGAGGAGGAGGAGGAGAAGGAGGAGAAGGAGGAGGAGGCAACTGACATAAAATCTAACAACCCTCACCTGGCAGGTGGGGAAATATGGGGGCATTCTTATCTTCGGAAAATATGGAATGGAAAATTGTAGCCGGTTGTGGAAAGTACGAGATTTATACAGTAAATATTGTGTTTTTCCCCGTGCATGTTGAAGCACTGCCACAGCCAAGTCTAGCCTTTCCCACATGATGGATGCACCAGGAGTGGCTGGTACTTTGTGATGTACTGCGAGATCCCTTACTGCTGCAGGTCTGGCGATTCCTTCTTTGAAGTCGATATATTTGGGTGCTGGGTAGTCACGCTGCACCACTTACTGCGGCTACAAAGACCGTCGCGGAAATCTAGTTGCAGGTTTCATCCAATCCAGGGTAGAGTTGTAAGGATTCCTAGCAGCTAGCAGGTTGAAGAGGAATGATTCATTACACTGCCACTGAGTTTCATAGGATCAACAGACTAAACAATCCTATCCCTTGGGTGAAACATCAGCAAAACGTGAAAAGAATGGGACATCATACACCCAAGTTGAGTGATTGATCCAGTCCCAAAAATATCGGTCATATCGTCTTGAAATGCCCACGGGTTGCCACTCAAAATCCTTCGGATTCCTTCGGGCTGGGTTCCTGTGGGGCCTCGGTGCAAGGCTCAGCTGCCGGAGCTGCGCGTGTTGTCACTCAGTCTGATGATATCGGCTGGGGGAACGGGGGAGCACCAGCAAATTCACTGTGACCCACCTAGCAATGCCGATGACATGAATGTCACGGGAATGTTTGGCCCCTGGCACCCCTGGAATTCTAAGCAGCCGTTGTAGCTGGAGCGAGCTGGGTTGCAGTTCCTAAGACTTTGCCCGACTCAGAGTGAAAACGATCGTGGTTCCATGAATAGGATCGACCTGCCAATAGATTGATGAGCCGATCCAATTCATGCTTGACCTTAGACCTTCCAAGCTCACGGTTTGTCCACACTCCTGCTTCATCACCAAGCAAAGGGGCTGGCTTCTTTCCCTCATGGTTCAGTCCCATTCTGCTCCAAAACTTTTGGCAGCGTATGGCCCGGTCTATTTCTATTGAACTCCTGTTGTTTTTGCGCTGCCCTTAGGCTTTTAATATCTGCACTTCTTAGTATACTTCTTTGGTTGATTTTTGCCTGGTATTTGCCACTTACTAACTCTGCTTGTTTGGAAGCAAGCAAAACCTCACCATTGCGATATTCACCAGACATTCAGTGACCATCCCAGATCCATCATGGAGCCGATGATCGCATATCCCTGGCACAGTGTCCGACATCCGCTGCTGCGTCGAAACGCACCGCCGGGTGCAGTCGTGGCTGTTGGCCGCACCGGACAGAAGGAGACGCAGGTGCCGGGGATAGCGATTCTTAAAGCAAAGCAAGCCTTAAATACAATGTATGAACATGTATGAAAATGTGTGGAAATCAAATATGTTTGAAATATTTTCTAGAATTTGCATGAAAGTGCGACGAATCTACTATGATGATGATGATGATGATGATGGTGATGGTGATGGTGACGATGACGACGATACAAAAAAGACGCTACGACAGCGCAGCCTTATTTCTGCCAATTGTGTTGTGCACAGGATCATCGGGCCTTGGGTGTCCCGGCAGCACTAAAATTTGCTCGGCAGGATGCCATAGTTTGCCCTGGAAAATCGGCAATCAAACTGGATAATTCATGATAGTTCCATCATGTTCCATATATGTTCAACTTACCAGCCATTACCAACCAATCCGCGATGTTCAATGTGTGTCTTTTTAGATGTCCTTGTTGCGTTTGTTAGGACATGGGTCGAAACGAAACCATACTGTAGCTCCTTTTTCGATGATACTCATGGAGAACATTCATGAAAATTCCCACGAAACATGACATCGAAGATGAACAAAAGAGGAAGTGCAAGGAAGTACAGCTTGCCCAAGTGCCAGCAATTTTTAGCAAGGTCGTTTTTTGTTCACTCATACAGGAAGAGAAGTTGAATGAAGTCGAAACATGGCAAACCATTCTTCTGCTTGGACCATGTTTACTGACCTGTTAGGTACGCTTCTGGCAAAAGAGTTGCAGCGAACTGTTGGCAGACAGGTGCAATCAGTGTTGAGAGCCTCCATGGTTCATGACGACTGCTGGCCGAAGTTCTACGACTTTGGATGTAGTACTTTCCATAAATGAAAAGCAGCTCTGCATATTTTAACTAGCGAGGGAGTGCCTTCGCAAATCTTCGCAATCTTCGCATTAGAAGATCGAACTCAACATATTGAGCAGATTTGAGCAGTATGGGCTTTCTCGTTCCTGTTTGCCGACATCGTCTTCCACCAGAAAGATGAGAATACATGGAGAACAAGCTGGCCTCATAGATATTCTGAGTCTGAGGATTCTGCGGTCTTCATCATAGTATACCATAGTTATCCTTAATTACTAGTAACTAGTAATATATGTCCACAAATGGTTTGTAGAATGATTATCTTGATTTTTTTAGGGATCTTGTTCAGAGTTTGTGAAAAGAGTGCTGATGGCTTCATGGATCGGCAGGTGCTCCTGCGACCTTTGACAAGTGACCTCTTAAGCGCTGTGACTGCGAGCCCTCACGGCATCAGAGCGGCTTCAGGTTGCGGTGCGTTGGGAGATTGGGAGATTGGGAGATTGGGAGATTGGGATGGATTTTCTGGTTGATTTCCAGTTCGTTATTTGATTGATGATGATGGAAAGATTGGAAAGTCAGACAGATCAAGGGTGGACTAAATTGGGAATGCTACCAGTTGAATCATTGGCACTTGACGCTTTGATCAGGGAAATCTGCAGCATCACGCAACCATCCAATCCATGTTGATTCATTTGTTTGATCCATTTTGATCATGTGAAACCTGATAAGTCATGATAAGTCCAAAGAGAGGGAGGCAAGCGGAGTTTGTCTTGGTGTCGCAGATTCGGGGTCAGATTTAAATTCCTAGAGCTTGATCGGCTGGTGCTCAAGTACTGTACCCCTCTGCCGCCGTATCTGGATGGATTGCCATGGATTGCCATGGGTTGCCATGGCATAATGTTTCCCCTGATCTGCCATTTAAGCCGAAATGGTCCTGAGAAGCCTTCAACTGCTTCAAAAAGGCTCCTTCAGAGGCGCCTTTTTTTTTACATCTGTTTGTGTTCCTTTTTTCGCATGTTCTTGGCATGTTTGTCTCTGGTATATCATGTGTTCTACAGAGTTACTCTCAGTTTTGCCATGATATTATCATTAGAGACACAACTCTATACACCATTGTTTTTACTGATCAACCAGCTCTTGACCTCCACCTTCGCCCGAAGGAAGCTAGAAGATTTGCAAAGCCGGCAATGACTTGGACGCACAGCGAGAACGTCCATGGTTTTTTGGGTGCCGTTGATCTGGAAGCTGGGTCCAAGTGGAACAAAATACTGGTTGGTGGTTTGGAACATGTTTCATTTTCCATAATATATGGGATAATCCTTCCCATTGACTAATATTTTTCAAGATGGTTAAAACATGTTAAAACCACCAACCAGAATATGTCTTTCCCAGATCTTCCCAGAAAAATTGAGGTATACCTGTATGCCCATTGTATTGGGACATGATTGGGAGTTTTAAAGCCAAGTTTCGAGGTGCAAAAGGAGGACCTAGGTTTTCTATATGGGTTTCTCATTCAGATCATGGATGATGAGTGGCCAACATTATGGAAGTTGGCAGGCTTGGTTGATAACAACATGCTCAGGTCGTTGTCTTGCACTGTCAGACTGTAGCAAGCTTGCATGCATTTATGGAGAATGTCCATTCGGAGTACAGATTTCTCCGGGGACAATATGGGACAATCCTATATGGCAGTTCCCAGCGTATCACCTCAGAACATTCTGAGATCAAACATGTTGGAACCTCCGACCAGGAATGCCCGTGTGCGGCTTGATTGTGTTGACTACACCCAATCTATTTCATCCGCTTCTCGGGCTAGTGCTTGGTCGCTGGCTCTCCACTTTTTTCAATGCATGCGTGCAAGCGCTATTCGTTGCTGAATGATGAAGTTCAGGTGTGCTTTTAATATTTCATTGAATTCGCGTGAGAAGCACACCCCTTCCCTCAAGACATTCTGTAGATCTTGGTAGCATTTGTGCAGGATCCCAGCGGAGTCTTAGAATCAGGTCAATGGTGAGGAAGATACCAATACCACTGACAGATGAAGATTGACAACGAGTAAAATGAATAAAATTAATGAAGCTCAATGAGTGTAAATCGAAGAAAGTCTTGCCACTGAGTTCGCTTCGATAGTAAATGAAACGTGACTTGTGTCATGCCAAATTCCGTACCGGACATTTTGTACGGGCATTTGGACGCTTGCTGTTGTCAAAAGTTCTTGTCATGACAATCCAATCATTAGCTAAGATTAGGAATGACATGTCGCAGTATCTCCGAGAAAGTTCAGCACATTGCATTTTCACGTTGATATTATTGCCCAGTGGCTGATGATGGCACCCGCTTCGTTCCTAGGTGGTGATAGCATCAGTGTGAATGCAGTCATCGGAGCCTTTGAGAAAGGTCATCAGTGGCAAATGGCCATGTGCGCCACGGGGCTTGGTCAGCCTGACATTTTCAGGTGTTGCGCGTTGATCACTGCATGTAGGAGGGGCACCTTGGCAGCATTTGTTGGGTACCCACGGTGGTGGACAGGAAACTCACCAGGGAATTTATTTTTCTTCGCTTCCAAGTTGTGAAACGAATTGCGGCTCAGCCACTTGAAGCAGTTAATACTGAGTCAGGGAAATTGAATCTCGAATCATTCAAAGGTATATTTCAAAGACTAATGTACTCTTGCCACAACTTGACACTGGGTCAGGCATGCAGTGGGAGGGCGCTCTTCATGAGTTCTATCGCTTCTCAATCCATTCGCTGCCGCATGTACCCAACACAGTGGCATTCAGCGCTGCCATCAGCGCGTGTGAGACTTGCGGCCAGTGGTTGCGGGCCATGCACTTGTTTGAGGCAGGGCCATGAATCGTAGCTAGGAAAGCGGTAGTGAAGATGTGGTATACCCATGGTATACCCATGGATACCACCCCAATTCATGGAATTTGTATTGCGGGAATTATGATCAACCATCATAAACCACCCAAGTTACAGTTGTCCTATTTTCAGACCCCGCGTTGCTTGACATAGAGAGCCTAAAGACCATGAAGATGTTTTGCTTGGAGACAAAGTCCCCAAGGATCCCTGCTCACAAGTTCCCTCCACGTTGATCAGATCGTTTCATGACGGTCTCCTCTGGCACATTTTAGGAAAGCCAGGTGGGTCGGGTAGGAGTAGTATCAATAAAGTAGCGATGAAGCTCAGTAATCCTGCAATATCCTGCAATTTCCTGCAATATCCTGTAATCCAAAGAAAGCATAGAAGATGTCAAGGTCAACCAGCGATCCCTGACAGTTGATGACAGATTTGGCTGTTCGACGCGATCTCATTTGCTTCAGTGCCATGATCAGCGCCTGTGAAAAGGTAGCAGCTTGGCATTTGGCATTGCACCTCTTTGAATCAATGGTGCAGGAGAGGGGATGATCACAGCTGTCAACGACCCAATGGTCATCAGTGGTCATCAGTGGTCATCAGTGGTCAGGGTGTCGTTTGGAGTTGGAGGTTTCTATTGGTTGGAGATGAACAGAGCGTTCCAGGCTCAGCACTCGAACCTGAATCATTTTTGTACCATGGAAAAGTATGGATGCAGAGATGGAATGGATAGTATCCCCCATGCAGAAGGGCATCTTTTTTGGGTGAAGTTATAAATATATAATATATAAATATAATATAATATATATATATACAGACAGGTATAATATTGTATAATATATACATGACGTACAGAAAGTTTTGAGGGGTTATGGTCAATCCTGCGGAAGACTTTTTTTTACCGTCTTTCATGTGAATTGTGAACTCTCCAGGAGTCCTTGAGTCCTGATGTTGTGATGTTTAATGCAGTGATCAGCAGCTTTGAGAAGAGCCAACAGTGGCAACGAGCTTTGGCCTTGCTCCAAGAGATGCCCATGAAGAAAGTGACTTGGCGCTGCCCAGGCGGCTTGAAAGGTATCCCTGGCGGCTGTGGGTGTCCCCAAAAAGGATGGAACACTTTTCCCAGGTCATCTTTGGGGAAAAGGCATGAAAAAAAAACATGGACCATATCCATTCAAAACATGGACCAAAACCACTTTGCTGAAGCGCTTTGCTGCACGCCAGCTGAATCATGCCAGCTGAATCAGGCGGTGTCTCAGGGATTTCAGGACTTGGAACTGAGGTGAGACCAAGCCAAGTGAGCTTCAACTCTATCATCAGCGCCTTTGAGAAAGGGAACCAATGGCAGCTGGCCACTTGTCGTTGTCGGTGAGCTCTGGCTATGGCCGGTAATACCCGAAATTTGCAAGACCTTCGTTGATATTCATTGCTATCACTGCGACTTCGTGTTTTGTTGCCTCATTATTCCTGAGAAGCCTGAGACTTTATATAGATATTATAATATGCATATATACATACAGACATACATACATGCATACATCTGGCTAAATTATAACGACCTCACTGCGACCTCACTGGAATCATAGCTAATAAGGGAAATCATCCCCAAATGGCCCAACCATTCAGATTAGTGAATTATTATTTCATTTACCCAGATACATACATCCATACATACGTGCATACATACATATATACATATTCTAAGATGATGATCAGAGGACCCCAGCCATTTGCTTCAGAACTCTTCCATTTCGATGTTGCAGATTTGGTCTAAAGATTTCCCCACCATTTCCCCAGCGTGAGACCTGTAGGGGTCTGATTGCTCTACTTGACTTAGGCCCTACAGGTCTTGCACTCAATGGAGGCCGATGTTTTCAGTTTCAGCGCAGCCATCAGCTCCTGCGGAAAAGCTGGAAAGTGGCAACTCGCGTTGCACGTGTTTCACGAAAGCATGCCTTTGGCACGAGTTCCTCCACAAAAGATGGTACTTTTTGGATCTTTTTGGTATTACCACCCCCTTAATCTCCCAAATGACCCTTGCGAAGAAAACGCTTGAGGGCCACATTTGACCCCCAACTGAAGACGTTAGATTTTTTTAAAATACGTAACACGTGTACTGTAGGTATGTTGACATTTTTGAAAGGCGCCTTGATGACAGTAGAGGGGCGAACATGTAGCATTACATTTTTTGTCTCTTGATTCTGAATGCATACACTAATTTTACTGTTGTTCGAATTGCATAAATTCCAACATTTGCATTTTGACCCTATCCAGATATCAAGAATGTAGTTTAAACATGTGAACACCCCTAAGGCACTACAATGACGAAAGAGTAAATTCTAGCTGGATGGCCATGTTTCGAACGAGGAAACGGGGGCATGGCATATGCTGCTGGTCCAAGGAAGGTCCGCAAGAAATAGGGCTGGTAACTCTACCAAAATACCTTCTACATTTTGTCCCTGGCTCCTTTGTACAACCTTCAATGAGGTGCATCCGAACGAATTCAGCTTCAATTCCGCTTTGAGCTCTTGCGAAAAGGGCTCACAATGGCAGATATCCCTGGAATTTCTACACATGATGGCTTTCACAATGCCGTTGTGTATGCCACCGGATATTTTTAGTTTTTGCGCTGCCATCAGTTCCTGTGAAAAGGCAGGGGAGTGGCAAAGAGCTTTGCAAATTTTTGAGGACTGCAACAACTGTTCGATTGTCGGAAGATGTTGGAACAAGAAGCCCCCAACGGCACCATGATGCCAACATGAACGTCACCAATGGTTAAACAGTTCCGTATTTTATGCCCTGTGCAATGACTTCTCACTAGTTGAAAAATGTTCCGCCCACTGGTCAACGGAGACGGTGGGACTTGATGCTTGTGGGTACAGAACCTCACTAGAGTTGGGACAGAGCAGGCTGGTTTGGAGACTGAACTCTTCAAAATGAGTTTGAACCCTTTTGGACCCTTTTGGTAGCACTTTGTTTTTGCTTGCTTCCAGTTATCTTTCAGATCTTTCAATAGCAAAGTGGGAAGGATTTTGCCTGTGATTTCAATGACTGACTGCGTCCCATGTACGCAGGAAATGCCGGCGGCAAAAGTTTTGCCTAATCAGATCTGCTTCAATGCTCTGATTGGAGCATGTGAGAAAGGACAGCGGCTTCATGCGGCTTCTCTCGTCTCTTGAAGTGACACAGCACAATGAAACCATGTGAAGCCATGCGTGCATTGGCGATGCTGCTGACACTAGCAGACACCTTGGGGGCATCTAGCATGAAGTACTGTAGGTGGGAGGTTGCTCCACGTTGATGTTTCAGCCAGCATGCTTGCTTCTATTTATTGTGCCCCATGTAGTGCCATGTGTGTTTCAAGTTCACTCTAGACCTGAAGATGGAGTTGCAGTTCATGCACTGCGATGTTTCACATGTTTGAAAAGCATGTGATGCATTGCCAGGTGCAGTGAATGTCATGATATCTCAAAAAGGGTCCAGATACACCCTGCTGAGATGCAAATAAAACTGCCCTATCGTTGGACGTCGTTGGATGAAAAGTGGTGCTTTCTAAGCTGGACTGCGTGACAGAAAGGGAAGGTCTGACCAGGTTCAATTTGCAAGTCAGCACAGCGAGGTGATGCGAGGTGTCTATTTGTGCTGAAAACCCTCAACACAAAAGACCTTCATTCTCAGTTCATTCCACTTTATCTGCAATGAAATTGATAGTTGCTTGTTAGATTTCTCTCACTTCCTCCCATGCAGTGTGTCAAAAGATGGTCGGGAAAAAGGTGCAGCATCATCATCATCATCATCATCATCATCATGATAATATCATAGTGAACATATGTGAACATGCTTGATATATAATAATAGTATAAATATGGAAAAAAACATAATATAATCATCATGATAAGAATAGTCATCATCAACGCCCCGTCGCCAGGTGAGGTTCCGCCATCGCCAGACTCGCCCGTGGCAACGCGGTGCTTCGTGGTCTGTGGGGTTTTGGATCTGCAGCGATTGCGGCAGCGGCTGACCATGTGCCTTAGGGAAGCCGCAGAACAGTTCCTTGGAACATCCTTTGGGTTGTTTGATGTTGTCCGAAGATCCTCGGATTTTCACAGTTTTCACGTTGTTTTTGGGGTTTCACATGGTTGAAAACCCCAAATTTGATGGTTGATCATCATATTCTGCAATTGGAATTCAGGTTTCCTCCGAAAATATTGAACACCTCAGGGTTTGATGTTTGACCATGATCATTTTCCCATTTGAAATTTTAAATACATATACAATTGGGTGTTGAATGCTGTGTGTTCAGGCACACCTGCGGGATACTTTTGGACAACGGACATACACATTCAACAGAAACCCAACTTACACGTGGTTGGGGGAATGTCTGGGGAAAAACTGCAAACACAAACGTATAGATGTTCAATCTCCACTCTATCATTGTCCAAACTTCAGACTTGAAAATTTTGCGCCGCCCTATGGGGTTTACCTTACTTGTACAGGCTTTGACCTGTGGATCAACGGTCAAACAGCAGTGGATGTTGGATCGCATCCATAGCTGGGTTGAGGGACCAGAAATGGTGACGGCTATGGAGACAACACAAGGCCTAGACTTTCGCCTTGGCGATGCACTTGGCTCACGATGGGCTTTCCATGGTGGATCCTCCAACACGTTCAAAATCACGTACCTGTTTGCTGCTGTTTGGTTCTCCGGTTTTGGCCGCCGTAAAATGATACCTTTCTCAAATGGCGCTCCAACAGAGAAAGAGAACAGTGGCTGGCAGAATATCGTGCTTGAAAACCTGGTAATTTATCATCAAATGCCGAATATGCCGATGGCACATATACACTGGTACAATTGCCCTACCTGTCTCAAATATTGAGCAGTGGTCCCAATCAGCGTAAAGAAGTGCAACCAAGTTGTTTTGTGACCATCCCGCCTTGATTTATCTGTGGCTTTCCAGAGTGAGTCAATTGGCCAACATTTGCAATCTGGATAAATTCAGAGTGGAGGGTGCAGGTCCATGTCTAAATTTCTTGTCGCTCTCAGGTTCTGCAAAACTCCCTTGGCCAAAGACTCGCCTTGGAAGGGCCTATTTTGCATTGAGGCGGCATACAGTCAAGGATCAAACTCATAGCTATTTTTTTGTTTTGCGTTCATACCGTTGGGCGAAGCTTTGCAGGGTGGTAGTAAGTGTGGCTGTGCCTATAGGATTTGCAATGTTGTTGTTGGTCTGTTTTGAGTGTTTAAGACGTGTTTTGATGGTCACGGTAAGGTTGTTTAGCATATGCACAGTAAAGAAATATTGAAAAAAACGTAAATATAGTACAGTGATAGGAAAGAAATAAGGAAAATAGGGAAACAATAGCAAAAAAAGGGAGATAATAGAGATATAATACGGCAATAATAGGGAAATCATAGGGAAAAGTTGGGAAATAATCGGGAAATTATAGGGAACTATTATGGCAGTAATAGGAAAAGAATAGGTAAATGATAGGGACATAATAAGATAACAATAGGGAAACAAGAAGGAACTAAGAAGGACATAATGGGGAAATATGGTGGGCTACGGAAACAAAAGGGAAATCTTTGGAGAATAAATGAGAATAACATGGAAATAGTAGGAAAATAAAAAGGGAAGAATAGGTAACTATTATATATTCAAAGGAAGTTTGAAGGTCTAACTTCCGTGTTACGGATGGCAATGAATGTGCAATGGCTGTCACAGAGCAATGGGTGTCACAAAGCAATGGACGCAAAGCAATGGATGTCACAAAGCAATGGATGTCATAGAGCAATGGGTGTCACAAGAGCAATGGATGTCACAAGAGCAATGGATGTCATAGAGCGACGGCTGTCATAGAGCAATGGATGTCACAAGAGCAATGGATGTCACAAGAGCAATGGATGTCATAGAGCGACGGCTGTCATAGAGCAATGGATGTCACAAAGCAATGGATGTCACGACAAGAGCAATGGATGTCACAAGAGCTATGGATGTCATAGAGCAACGGCTGTCACAGAGCAATGGACGTCACAAAGCAATGGATGTCACACAAAGCAACGGATTTCATAAAGAAATGGGTGTCACAAGAGCAATGCATGTCACAGAGCAATAATATGGCAAAAAGATAGGGAAACTATAAGGAAGTATTACAGAAATATATGATGCGGAAAAAATAGAGAAATAATAGGGAGAAAAATAAAACATTGGGAAGTAATGGGGAAATAATCGGAAAATAGTCGGGAAATAATGGGGATGCTTTTGAAACCACCAAGCTAATGTGTTCAATGAAAATTAACAATCCCAGTTGCATCGAAAATGGGTTTTGAACTGAAGCATTGGAAGTTGATTATTAATGAAAACAAATCATAAATCAAAGTGTTCCTGCGCTAATGCTTTGTATCCCTCACATGAAGGCAATCCCCTTGTGTTTTGATGGAATGCTGCGACCCTGCTGTAACCGGGTCGTGCTGGCTTTTCCGCAAGCAATTCACCAGGATTGACTAGGTGCAGTGGAACCTTATTAGGAATATGTTTGGAATATTGCGATCCTTCGATTGTCAATAGGAAAGGCCTGGTTTCGATCACGTGACCACCTGATGCAAACCACTGCAAAATCATGCCATGGGCAGATTCCATTTTGTCCGACAAATCCGACCAACCTTCTTTTGGGAATTGACCAGCCAACCATCCATCCAGTCTTTCACAAATCTATCCAGTCACGCCACATCGCGATGATCATACCACTGCTCTCTTTGTTGTGATTACTACAACTGTTGCTTCTATTGGTCATTGTCCAGCTACTGCCTTCAGGATCCCAAATCATGCCCCATTTTTTGACCAAATCGGGCACTTTATTTTGACTCTTTACAACGGTTTTGCTACTTGCTACCGCCGTTTTCGTTGCAGGTGAAGGCACTGGTGGTCGACAGTAGTGAAGATTTCTGGTCCACCACAGACTTGACGAGCGACGGGACGAAATTCTTGGTGGAGAAGAATTTGGTCTTCACTGAAAAAGGCTGAACTGATTTGGTTCAAATACGGCCTTCGTTGGTGAGTGAATGGGGAGGAACACTGTTTGTTCATGGTTATATATGGTTTTGCCACTTTGAACATTCTTGAACCCTGGGATAATTACCCTAACAGTCAATATGTACCGCGCTTCACTGAAACATGCACAGCCGTTCTGTGCCCCGACGCAACAAAGATCCTCAAATTCGGAAATGTTTGTGTTTGGTCAACCACCGAAAATTCCAATTCCAAAAATTTTAGCACGGACCCAACAAGAGCCAGTACCAAAGTGGAACACGATTCGACATCGCACCTTTGGAAACGAACTGCATACAAGTCCCATAACCCCACGCAGTTTTGACGGTTTTGGGTAATTGTTTTGTTCTGCCGATTTTGCTGACAGATTCGTGTTTGTTCTTGCCAGGTTGGTAAAGAAAATCCACCGTGTGCAACATTCACGTATTGCTGATAGCCCGAGGTTGTCTTTGCATCTCAAAATCAATAGATATTGTGGAAGTTTGTTGGCCTTCTCAGTTTACCACAAGGAACACTAAAAGAAAACACAAAGCTGGTGAACAACCTATATAGAATGCATAATCATCTCATGATCCCCCCGGAGGCGAGTTGCCAGCAAGGCAGCATTGGCAGGAGAATTTCTCCCTCGTCTTTCTCTGTGCGGAATGCATGTAATGAATAAATATTTATAGGAGTTTTATATCTATATCGTGAAACCCCAAAGAACCAGAAATGAACAGTGTTTTTGTGCTCTACCCAAACAACCATTTGTTATGTAGGGGTTCTTCACTACCATGCGAAAACAACCATATGGTTATCCAGGTTTATTGTAAATATTAAAAGATGCCGTACACATGACAACCGTTTACATGGATGCAATGCCAGGCCAAGGAGTTCCTGTCAGAAACATTGATAAGTTGAACATCACTCCGAGTTATGGCCTATCGGAATCTATCAGATATAGTCTATAGTGTTTCCAGATAAAGTCGGACCACCGGAAGTCCAACTAAGTTGAACTAACAGCATTACCTAAGATATAAGTGGTAAAAGTCCTCCATGGCAGCGACTTCGCAGGAGCCTTTGGCTTCCAAGCACGGTGCCTTGTTCTGGTTCTGCGACTGCCGAGCGGCGGCCGCCACAACCGCGGCGTCCGCTGTGGCAGCCGAGATGGCGCAATGCACGCTGCAAGAGCCCAAGGAGGAGCTGAAACCGTTGCAAGGATCATAGAAGATCAGTGAATAGTTGACAATCATTGACAATCATTGATAATCATAAACTATCCCACCGTTCATGATGAAGTTGCTTTCCAAATATCAACGACTTCATTGGACGTTCGAAAACTGAAGATATTTCAGGATGTGTTCACTGAGCAAAAGCATCCTGCAGGAGGCCTTTTGGGCTCCCGAGACGGTGCCTGAAGAGCTCCGAAGAACGTTGGTCAAGGAATTGCGGAGTCAGGGACCTCCCGAGGGCTACTCCTTTGATGGCAACCGGTGACCTGTGGAAGAATCCTGCGGCTGCGGCCATGGTATGACATGGTGACATGGTAATATGATGTAATATGTGTTTATAGCATTTTGTAGCTACATATCTGGCGCATCTGGCGTCATATTGAAGCTTTGCCTGCGTTTAGATGTTCAATCAAAATCCAAACATGTTCGGCTCCCAGATATGATGCATCTACTGCCACAGCCAGTGGAGGTACATCAACCAGGAAGACTATCGAAGCCAAAAGGATCATCCGTTGCTGGTCGCCAGGCTGAAATGGAGACGCTTGAGGCGTCGATGTTTCGCATGTTGAACCACCTCTAAGGAAAAAGATAAACGTACAAGGTGGGGCCCCCCAGTTATAAGTTGGTTTATAAACCCCATTAGCTATAGTTATAAGTACCATAAACCATAGTTATTGGAGTTATAAACCAACTTAGCTATCTTGGGGGCACCACCTTGTAGAACAATAATTTCAATAATGAACATTGTATAGAACATTGTAGAACTACTTTGTCGCCAAACAAACTATAAACTGGCACCAAACGGTTCTGAGCAATAACATTCGCAACGTTTTGCTGAACTGTTGATGACGCGCCAAGAGATCGGACATATGTGAAGGCTTTGGCACTATGGAAGGCAACCTGTAATCCTGAAGATAGACGCGGTATAACACGGCTAAACGTGCTTACACAGCACACGCATTCAGATGCTCATTTCCAGCTATTGGTGCATGGTTGGTGTTTTAGCGACAAACATGCGTTGTGGCCAGTTGTGGTCTTAATTTTAGATGCTTACAAATACAAATAAATGTACGATTAGGTATTCCAGGCGAAATACATACGTATGGCAAGATAGCTAGCTGCATAGGCAGGTAGAAAGACAAGTACGTACAACAGGTAGATGGGTTGATCCATTAGATGTGGGGAGGGGGAATAGTTTGTTTCAAGATGACAAGATGACAAGTAATGATGATTCATTGAGTGTTCATTGGGTATCATAAACTGATAAATCATACTAGAGTGATTGGGCAATCATGATTGTAATTTATCAGTAGTACCCAATGATTGGAACAATTTATCAGTTTTTGTTATTGTTCCAATCATGTTTCAACTGATCCATCTTCGCAGCCCAAAGGGCGGTGCCCTGACCCGAGGCCTCCAGATTAAGTCAGCTGGCAGAGGAGCAGAACTCCGCGGAGCAGCACCGCCGTTGCCGAGCACGAGAGATCTTGGCGCCTGGGTTTGAGCCATGCGAAATGGCGTTGCAGGAGGTGGGCCGTCAGAGATTCTCTGGGACCATGGAGATTGTCGAAGTCCAAACGTGTTGTGCAACTCCTCCTGTTTCTATGAAATTTGGACCGGGCCTGTCCAAAGAGTTTCATCACATTGCAAGTGGCAATTGAAACTGTGTTTCCACAAGTCTGTCTAAAAATCGTATACACAAGCTACATATTTTGATTTATATGTTTATAATTATACATATATATATATATGTATATCATGTATATCATGTATATATATATGTATATATGTATGTATACGTATAAATGAAGAACCATTCCAGATATTGTACCATGAGTTGCCCAACGTCACCCGAGGCCTCTCACCCTTTCGCGCGCCCCATGAGCCCTCCACGGCCGCCCAGCGGCCGCTGTACAGGTCGTCCCGTAATGCAGCGGCCACGGGGAGTTGTGGCCGGCGGCTATCCCATGGTGGACTGAGGAAAGCAGCCACGGCAAGGATGGAAACCCACGGATGGAAAAGCTATTGACTTTAGTATGCAGTGTATATGCAGTGTATATGCAGTGTATATGAAGTGTATATGAAGTGTATATGCAGTGTATATGAAGTGTATATGCAGTGTATATGAAGTGTATATGAAGTGTATATGAAGTGTATA
>Ga0126342_10011947_pt1 | contig 15499 bp, 12 predicted proteins | sample Cyp1metagenome_FD_92528 | JGI IMG/M metagenome (GOLD analysis project Ga0126342, IMG submission 92528) | Coral microbial communities from Lord Howe Island, Old Settlement Bay, Australia - Cyphastrea 1 metagenome | ecosystem: Host-associated > Invertebrates > Cnidaria > Coral ...
CGCAGAGTGCACGCACGCACGGGCTTGGCTGGCGCACGGCGCATGCAAGTTCTATAGATGAGAAAGCTCTCATATATATCTTTAAGGCAACTTCCGCCCCGCCTCGTGCGGGTACTACTGGTACACCCACTGGTTTATGAAGAACCATTCAAATTCATCCAATAGCTTGAATAAACCCCCTAATATAATCAAGCTACATGCCCCATAAACCACAGAATTTGCCAAGTTACATGCGTCAACTTAGCTATCGCAAACGGAACCTCACAGATTATATATCCATATTAAATCCCGCTATATAATTCCCATTATGCCATTGTATCCCTATTACATACCAATTCTGTCACCATTTTCACCTCAAGGGGGTTGGGTTTCCCTCATTAAACCCCATTAAATCCTATGAGATTTCTATAGATCACATTTATCAAATGTCCATAGCCAATACCCATAGTTACTGCAAGGTGGTGCCCCCTACTTAGCTAAGTTAGTCTCATAAGCAACTTATTAACTGGGGGGCACAACCTTGTTAGTCATAGCCATGCCAAATCTCCATCAGAATTCCATCACAATGTCAACTAACATTATCCATTGAAAAGATCCATTGCCATTTCCAGTTGCTTGTATCAAATATTGTGTGTAGTTCATTAACTCCCAATAAATCCCATGAAAATTATGTGAATTATATTTTTTTAATAAAATGTCCATAGTTAATACCCATAGTTCCTTTAATATACCCATACCCTGTGGATCAAAACACCTCGTGAGAAGGTACTCAACATCCCAAATCATACACCAAGCACTTTCGAAGAAGGCACTTGGATCCATAGGAATTGGATGATTCAAAATTGGAGATTTACTTATGCTCGAAAATAAACATTAGATGATTTGACATTAGCCAATTAATTGGTGTGTATATCAAATTTCCATCCGAATGTCGATTCAAATTTGCCATTAAATCCCATGAAATCCCGTGAGCATTCCATGACATTTCAATGAAATTTCTATGCAAATCCCATGACATGTGCATGACAATTCCATGAAATCCCATGAGCATCCCAATGCATTTTCCATCACAGTTCCGTGAAAATCCAATGAACATTCCATGAACTCCCAAGAAATTCCATGTAAATCCCATGAATTTTCGATGACATTTCCATCAAAAAACATCAAAAATAGCTATTGAAAATGGCCATTTATAGTGGATTTACCCATTAAAAATGGTGATTTATAGTGGATTTACCCATTAAAAATGGTGATTTATAGTGGATTTACCCATTAATAGCATGGTGATGTTCCAAAGCTCCATTCTCATCAAAGCCCCACGGATGTTCCACCCGCAGGCGGGGTACCATTCGCCCCTGCAGAGCCGCAGCTTGGCAGAGGCCTGGGCCGAGAGTGTCTCCAAGCGCCTTGGCAGTGATTTTTTTTGGGGAACCGTTTCGAAAGGAGGATTTCACTGGGAAAGAACACGTTTGGACATATGAGAAAATATGGGAAGATTGGGAATTTCACTAATCAAAATATAGGAAAATTTGAATTTCACTAGAAATATATGGGAAAAGGTGGAAACTAAGGGCTTGGGCGATTTGCGGGGGATGAATCGGGGTCTATATGGTGAAACTAAGCTAACCATAAACGGTTCTATGGATATATTTCATTGGATATTCGAAAATATATTACCCATAGGGATGCAAGCATCAAACATGAAGGAGGGCATAGTTGTGCTCCAATATGGGGATTTACATGGAACTTATATGTTTTGAACTTAGACTTGCATAGCTCATGATTAATAGTGGTAATTGAAACATAACAAATTGCGAATTTACCTCCGCTCAATTCGATGGAGATAATGATATAATGATATATAGGGATTTTATTAACCGTAAATTGTAAATTTACCAAGACGAGATGGACAATTACTTAATGGGAATTTGCGTTTAATGATGGTTGCCAACAACTTGATGAGGATAAAAGGGATAGAGCAACAATGTAGGGATGTATGGGTTTTTGGCCGGCTATATGGGTTTGGGGATATGTGTAGTCAACCTCAAACAGATGCAGAAAAGGGTCATTTTGCCATTATAGTGGAATGGATTAGGTGTGCAAGCTTGTGGAAATGCAGTACTGGTATGTAGTATGGCTCTCTCTCTTTGCTCTCTCTCTCTCTCTACATATGTTTATATATGTTATATGTTATATATAATTATATATACACATATAGGCGTCATCTTGACAGACAAGCCAGAATGATGCTTTAAACTGGCCCTGAGTATTAAAAACTTGCAGACCGGTGTGATTCGAAGTCAACTCACCAAAAATCCACTTACAGCATGTTACAGACCAGCTCCAAACAGACGGTGGTGCAACATGGCTATGACCAATGGCTGAAGTTTGTACCCCATTTATGGTTCTTTACTGGCCATCAATCCTAATGTTCAGGATCATTCCCGCCTGCATCAAACCAAATCATGTGTATGTATGTATTTTATGGATAGATAGGTTGACAGATAGACAGACAGATAGATAGATACATACACACACGCATATTATATATATATACGCGCGTGTGTGTATATACATGTAAATAGACATCGGTACACCCTTGCCCTAGCTTATCTTCTCGAGGAAAAGTGGCCGCCGGTCTGCACAATCGCAGTACGTGCAGCCACGCATGCAGATCAAGCGGGACTTGGAGCCTCGGATGCGAAAACTTCTGGATGGATAGGGTAATAACGTTCAGTACAACTTAATTTTGTAAGCTGCAGATATGTACAGATACAAACTTCTGGGTAGATATATAGTGTAATAGTGGAATAACTTTCGTTCCGTTCATTTTATTTGTTAAGCTATAGAATTACATACGTGCAGGTAAATAACGGGTCTAAGATTGGCCTGACAGCCATGAGTCTTGAAGGGAAAAAATGCAGGCCCCCTTTGATTTTGGATTGAAACGACGTGGTTTACTGCGTTTGTCCCTTAAAGCACTACATTGAATCGTGAGAGTCATTGGTGGTGCAATCCCAATGCCACATGAATATGAAAGCCCTGGGCCCTGTTCAAACGGCATGATACCCTCTGGTAAACATACAAAAAGCTATTGAAAATGGCCATTTATAGTTGATCTATCCATCAAACATGGTGATTTCCAGTAGTTATGTCAACGTTTACCAGAGGGTAATGGATGATATGGGTGTGCTATTCGCACTGTGAACCATCATCCCCCCAGGTTTTCCTTTGATCCGACAGAATTCGTTCGCCAAATCAGTTCGACGTCAACGACAGTGCTGAAAGATGCTGAAAGCCCACGTCAAGTCATATTTGCAGAAACAGACCCAGGACCTCAGGAGTCAGTGAGGCAAGAGCATTTGTGTGATTGAAGCCAGTGGGTTGCTGAGATTGGCAGAGTATGACATGTGAAACTCTATAGACTTAAGCCATGGACATGTGGTCCTCTGCTTCACATCGTCAAGACTAAACATGACAATCAATGATGCAGTACAGTACAGGACCATTGCATGGTTCTGTCAGCATGCAACCCAACACCACCTCACCAGCATGTCAATCCTGTTGAACGCATCGCTGTGCTGCTAGGCAAATATTTCCTTGAATGTCGCTTAAAGGGGAAGACATCAGCAATACCGTCCACTGACCAAGGAAGAAGCAAAGAGGGTTGCCATGATGTCACTTAGCTTGAAATACCGCACAATAGGTTGTCCATTTCTGAATATTGAAGTATTTTAAAAAAAGCTGCTACGGCTACCCCGGAAAAGAATCAAACAGATGGAAAAGTGAAGTCCAACGAGAATAGGGAACAAACACCTTTTCAAATCTGTTCAACCTTTTTTGGGGGCTATTCTCCAATCATCTTCCCGTGTTTTGATGTTGGTGCCATACCATGTGTTGTCCACTCCACTCAGATCCAAAGCCTCGCCAACAACTGGTCTCGTTTCCCACCGCGTACCGGCCATCTTTGTTTTTCAATATTATTCTGTCATATCAAACATGCATAATTATTCAATAATATATATATATATATGTACTGTATGTATGCATATATATATAATTATATATGTGTGTGTGCGTGTATCTATATATATATTTATTTGTGTATGTATGGTATGGTATGGAATGTAATGTAGTGTAATGTAATGTAATGTAGTGTAGTGTAATGTAATGTAATGTATGGTATGCATATACATTTATTGTATATAATATGTGTTCTTACACGGGCACATGGGTCCAAAACGTAGTACCACCCAATTTGATGACAGTTTTGTTTTTCTTGTTTTGAAGCAATTGTGTGCGGACTACCCCTTTTCAGATACACCCACAATTACATCAGATGACTGGTCATGTATCCCATAGGTCATGTATCCTACAATATACCGATTATTCGCATGATGCTTTGATAGTATATATCCCATTATTTATATGAATTGCGGAAATCCTGGTTAGATCCCCCCATTTCCCAACATTCTTCCTAACCCTCAAGCTTTAATAACTTTAATGGGTTGAATCCCCAGTTTGCGGGAAGTCTACGATTCCATAGGTCGTCTCTATTTGGTCATCAGTGGTTAGGAAGTCCCGTTTCGTGGCTGACCCTATGTAAATCAAACTGGGTGCACGAAGCCCAGTTGTATACTATCCAGCTACCAATACAAATGGGGTGAACCACCAAGCATATGGTCCAGATTAGATCTCCATCCCCATGATTAAATCATGTTGAATCGCCCATATTCAGTATCCTTTATCCATGTGTTATCCATTATATCCATTATTCATTGGTTCATCAGTTAAATCCCGATTTGTCATGGTTAACTCACTTATCTCACTATTGTTCACTATTTGTCATCCTTAAATCCATGACTGATTGGTGGTTTGGAACATTTTTATTTTTCCATAATAGTTGGTAATTTCCTCATCCCAACTGACTTTCACTTCATCATTTTTCAGCGGGGTAGGGTTGAAACATGTTGAAACCACCAACCAGATTCTTATTAATTAACCATCATCAACCATATAATAACCATATATTATATTAACCATTATTAACAGTATATTAACCACTGGTTGGTAGGTCAAACAGCACGGTATCGGTGGTGAACTCCCCGATGTTCGAACACCAGGTTCGAACACCTGGAGCACATCGACGACGACCTCTCCTGGGGCGGTCTCCAAGCGGCGGCCTCCGCGGCGGTGCAACCTTCCAGGCAAGGGGAATGGTTAATGATAGGATATAGCATCAAGTACTATATGGTATATGTTGATGGTATATCCTAATATCATCTAATATCCTATCATCATCTGGATAATTACATCTGGAAAAATAATATATATATATTGATAATTACATATGGTTGATGGTATTGTTATATATATATGTTTCTTTTTGATCATCAAGTACTGCCATAGATATCATGGTATATCATGGTATATCTCATTCAACTGGTGATGATATACCATATATGGTAATTGGTTGAATGGATTTATGGTATTGAATGGCATATGGAATTGATCTATTTTGATGGTCCATGGTATTGATGTAAATATGTATATTATATATTATACTACCAGATATCATATCACACACACATATATATATACATATCATATATATCTGGGTAAGATATAGTGACCTCACTGTATTCCCTGACTGGAACAATGGTTAGTAAGGGGAATTATCTGAATATGGTCTTATTTCAGGTTAGTAAATTACTGTAGTTTGCCCAGATATATGGTTGATGGTATTGAATGGCATATGGTGTACATATACTATCATGATATGGTAACTTTATATGTAGGTATATATGTCTATACTTGTGATATATGAGAGATACTGTTGATGGTTGTGGTATTTGATGGTGTTTGGTGGTATTTGATGGTATTTGATGGTTGATGGTACTATCATATAAAAAAAAGAGCACCATCACATACCATCAGAAAATCCAGGTACAAGTAGGTTGATTGATGGTATTTGATGGGATATACCATCAAGTACTACTGTGGATGGAAGAAATCCTGCACCACCAAAAGGATGGTTGAAACCCTAAAAATAATGGGAGAAAACACCTATCAACTTGTGCAGGATTTCGCAACCATCCACAGTATCATTTAAAATACCATCAAATGGCATCATAGAATCCAAGTGCAAGTAGGTTGATGGGATTCTAAATGGTATTTGAATATATTTGAATGGGGTCATCAAATTGATCTAGTGAATCTAGTGAGATTTTTCACCAGATCAACCATCAAATTTTGGGCACCTCATTTTTCAGACAACAATGTTGGCTATGTTGGCTGGGGTTTAAGCAACAACGATAGGACAACCCCCAATTTTAATTGATTAACTGGTTGGTGGTTCGGAACATGAATTTTATGTCTTTCCATATATTGGGAATAATAATCCTAACTGTCATATATCATTCAGAGGGGTTGAAACCACAAACCAGATTAAATATGTTTAAATGTTTGCAATTTGTGCAGTATCTATTTCTTGCCTGTGTTTGTTGGTATAGCACCCAATACATACACATTGTGTATTCTTTGAGTAGATTTTCACGCAACAAATATTGGACGCCGTGCCTTTATTCGAAAACATGTTGATTTTTAGCGGTATTCCTTGGTTAAATTTGAGTGCCTTTTGTGGCACTTTGTGTGTTTAAGCAAAGAAGCATGGGAACAACATGGAAGAACAATGTTTATTACCCAAGTAGTAGCCTTTGATAGTCAAATCAAAGTTGTGTGAAATGGGACGCCCAATTCATTTTTTTTTTTTTGTGGGGAATACATGGTGGTTCGCAGTGGGCATTGGGGGTAGTCCGCATGTTTTTGTCAAGGTACGAAACGAGGATGTTAAAGAAATGGCGGGGGACATCCCCGGTTGGCCCCTTCTGCAGGATTTTGAAGACCTTGGTGATATTGAGCCCGTTCCTTGTGTGGAACTCAGTTCAAAGATCTTAGTGCAATGGCATTTTGGCGGTCTTCAGCTTGTGATTGTGATCTTTAGCCAAGTCATTGAGAAGAATTGGGTGGTGGTGTCTATATTTTTGTCATGATTTTTGATTTGCCTTTCTATTCAGGAAACCTATCTATCATAAATCAAATGATATTGTTTGGACTCCCTGCACAGTACGATGTGTCCAGGCACATCGAAGAAATGTCACAACATCCTGACTGCATGAGTTAACAGTTATGGGAATCCGCTAAGGTGGAGGCTGTCATGGACCGAGGTTAATGTTTGTCACAAATCCTATAGTCATTGCTTTGAAACACGGTTTTTGTGAATAAAAACCATGGTTCCCCCTTTTTTCTCCATCAAAACATGTCAAATGCACCCCAAAAAAATCACTGAAGTTTCAGGGTGCAGCCCTAAAGTCATCACCCAGCAATAGGGGTTCCTCTTGTTGTTTTTTTTGGGGGTTTATAACTTCACCCAACCCCCCGGGGTTCGTGCGACTGGCGTCCTCCCGCAGTTGTCGGCCATGACGCCTCGGCAGCTGAAAGTGGGCGAGTTGCCGCGCTCCAGCATGTACGAGCTGCTTGGGCCGGCTAGGTCTGGATGATATCGACGGCAATGGGATGATATGGGTGAAAAAAAAAAAACGGTTGAAATGTTTACTACAAAAAGCAAGGCCTTGAGGTCCTGTAATTTTAACGGGGATGGTGAAGAGACAGTCAGACATGCTCATTAAATCTCATTAAACCCTCTAAAATCTTTAAAGGATCCTTTGAGAGGATTCATCGCATATCATAGCCCCGAAATGGTGGAATACGGTAAATTGATGTACTGTAAGTTTGGCGTTTGTCATGGGCTTTGTGCCGATTAAGAAACCGTAAATCATGGTAGAAATTCTATAAACGGGCAATTTTCCATATCATTCCATATCCGTGTTCGATGAGCAGAGGGTATGGTGTGTAATTAACATTTTTGAAATCCGATTATTGTCCCATTAATATTCAATTCCTATCCCATTGAACCTGACTAAATCCAATTCATATTTGTTGGGTAAATCCCCATTCACCACAATAAAATTCCAAATCAACATATGAACCATCATGAACCCCACTAAATTCCAATCACATCCCATTAAAATCCCCATTTTGCCGTTTCGCTTTGACAACCAGCTGCCCAGGCTGACCCGAACTCTGCTCACCCACGCCTGTGCTGCGAGTCTTAGCACCTCGGCGTTTCAGGGATGTGCTGCCGAGCTATCAACCGGTTTAGCTAACTGGGGCACTGCCATCGTTGGTCAAGCATCTCATCACATCCCACTTATATTCACATGAGATCTCCCAACTATACAAGCCTTTTTCATGGTTAGATTAGACCCTCATTTTAAATTGATGGTTTCCATATTCTTCTGCTAAATCCAAATCATATCATCAATATAAATCCCAGTTAAACCGACTTAGGTAACCAACTGGGGCACCACCGGCCACCACCACGATATTGTTGGATATATAGTTAGGGACCTACACTTAGAACACTATTTGGAAAACGAAAATCAAAGATCACACAGCTAAATCTGTTCTAAGTATACACTTAGAACACCCACCAAAAACATACACTTAGAACATGTGTTCTAAGAGGTGCTTAGAACACTTTGAGGTAATTTATGTGCTCTAAGTGTATGTTCGCAATTTAAATTATGTAAGGATTGGTACAGCCTTCAGCAGGGGTGAATGGATACATAGACAATTAATGTGATAAACGCAAAAATAAACCATCCCATTAAACAACCATTTGGGCCCAGGTCATTTTACATCATCTCGAATAGAGCTGTACCCAATATTATCCAATTGGAAATATCTTTTTGGGGATGGTGGTTACATATTACTTCAATTGTATTTTATTATACTACTATAGAGTGACCGACCTACACTTAGAACACATGTTGGAAATATAAGATGTGTTCTAACACGTTTCTGAATCTGTTCTACGTAGCTCACTAAGAACATGTTCTAAGCCTTCACTTAGAACAGTTAGGGCAAATTTTGCACGCAGCAAAACGGTTTTCTAAGCGTATGGAAAAAATGGAAAACAATTTGTGTTCTAAGTGTATGTTTTTAACTATAATCCAAAACATTCATCCAATGAAGTCCCAGTGGTTGCGTAATATACACACACTATTTGAACTCATTTGATCCCCATCCGATATACCCATGGCACCATCTTGAGTCAAAACCTATGAAATTACACGAAATTACCATACTAGGGGGAATTCACATCCAAATTAAGAAGCTATTTTCGGGTCATAGCCAAGTGATTCCTCTGGTAAACGCAGCTATGGCTAGAGACTAATCCATATTCATCCCATTAGAAGCCATGAATGGATATGAACCAATATTAATCCCATTAGAAGCCATTAATTGGATCATTACATCATATCCATCATTTTTTCCATTAGAAGCCATTACATCATATCCATTGGATCCATTGGATGTAAGAAATGACCAGAGGGTAACGACTGGGTCCGCCGACCGCTGCAGGTTATTTGGTGCTGGGCTTTGCCTTCCGAGTGGTCACCATGGCCTTGCTGCGCATCTCGCGCTTGTGTCGCTGGAGGAACGCGGAGAAGATCATCTACTTGAGACCTGGCCATGGGGAAAACGTGGGGAAAACCGTGGAGACGTGGGGGATTCATAGGATTTCATAGGGAGAAGTTGGTGTTTAAGTTTTTAACAGCAAAACCCACCCAAAGGTTTCCAGGGGTTCCAATTTTGTAGCCTTGAAACCGTTTCAGGCCACATCGAGTCACCGAAAGATACCGAAAGTGTCTAAAGAGAGACAAGTTGTCAACAATTGTTCCTCATGACATGCCAATGTTTTCTCTACACTTGCAGGAGTTTTTTTCCGGATTTGATAGTTACATGTGATTAGAGTCCGGACTTCCCAGATCAGTGAACAGCTGAGATTCGGAGTTCATCACTTGTTTTGATACTTGAATATGCTTGAATACTCTTGATACATCTTAAAACTCCTGAAAGCCCCATGATTTTACCATGATTTTCCCATGATTTCCCGAGATGTCGGTGTTTCCCACCGGTTTTTTCCCACGGATCCCAAGGAATGGCATCCTCTTCCAAGAGGAACGCGCCGGCGTCTCGATCTTCTGCGCCTGGGCGGTGAACTTTTCTTGGTGGAGTCCACCGCAGGACACGCGGGTGCTACTGGCACGTCCTTGCGCTTGCATCCTGCTGCTTCTCTTTTGCACCTTGACTCGTCTTGCCTGGAATCCCGGACGGCGAAATATTGCGAAATAATGTAGCGAAAGAAGACATGATTCTTGAGTTGCTGCTAGGACGATGGGGATGGACACCCTTTTCCGGTCAGGATAAGAAATGTCCAAGTGGCCATAAGTGGCCAATCCAATTTTGCATTTACTGTTTACCACTTAGTATGGATCAAAATAGCTTAAAACAGTCTAACATCTTAAAGTAAAACACAATAGTAGTACACTTTTTATTTCGAGCTGTTTCTAGTAGCAAGCAACCCCAATACTCAGCCACTCAGCAGCCCATATTCTCAGCAGCTTGCTATGGTCGTGTCGCCTTATTTTCAGAAAGGGGTGTTGTGAGGCTTTCGATCCCATGTGTACTAATAACAACGATGGCGACGACAACGAAGACAACAACAGCAACAGCAACAAAAACACCACAACAACTACAGCAACAACAAAAAAACAAAAACAAAAACACCATAACAACGAAAACAGCAACAACCACGACAACCACGACAACCACGACAACCACGACAACAACAACTACCATCCGTCTATTTGTACCATCCATCCATCTCAAGTTGTTCCACATGAAACCAGGTTTTGGAACATCACAGGCCCCAAAAAAACGCCAAGGCAATGCCTTGAAGAAGATCCTGGAGTTCTCCTTCCTGCGCTCCAAGTTGGCGCTCAACTTCGAGACGGATGTGTGTCCCGGCAAAGGGAAGCCTCAGTTTTTGAACGGTACTGTACACTTATAGAAAGGGGGAAAGAAAGGGATTTACCATTGCCAGATTGAGAATTGATGAGCATTGGAGAAACCTTGGTCATTTGCGGGGGGGTGAGGGGTTCATATACCCTACATTGCCCTACATGACACACATGTGTTTAATCAATTTTAGGTCTGGCAGGCAGCAGAGGTCACATTCCATCAAGGTCCCAGAGTTGGTTGAATATCCTTTCAATGAGCCAATGGTTACCTAGGGTACAATCGGAATGTGTGATGGACATCCATAACAACCAGCTATTTTGCTGTGATCCCCTTTCCAATCACACCAATCGGAAACCGCACATTTGAACGGGTCAATATGGATATATATATATAGAGAGAGAGAGAGTAATGGATAGTAATGGGAAATCATTCTCTTTCGGAGTCTTCCATGCCAGGCTTACCACATGGGGCCTTAAACCATTTTTCGCCCCAGGTTGGTGAATGCCTTTGAGCGCGCGGCCCTGGAACGTGTGGCAGATTTCGCCTGTTTGCCGGTGGCGTCCTCTGGGGTGCGGCGTATTTTTGGTGGCCAGACTTCCCTTGTGATTATAGCTATATGTTTATAGATGTTTGATATATGACTGGGACGATTATATTGGATATGTCAGGAGATCCTAGCCAAAAAAAACAGCTTCCCCGAGTCAATAACAATCTCCGATCATCTTGGGGGTTGCTCCTTCCTGCAACATGTCTTTTCAATTCATTGCAGGTTCCAGTATCCAGCATGGAACACATCAAACAAAAAAATGTGAGGACCTTCCACCTTCCAAGAAAAGAAACAGGCTTGGAATCTTGTGCACATGAGCCCAACCGGTCACGTGAGCGGCTGCCGTGGTGTTTCGGCCCAAGACTGTTGGAAGGTGCTCCAGAAGCTCTGTAGGTAGGAAATACAGTTGCTGCAAAGTTGTCACACCAGACGCTAGGCATTTTTATAGTAGTTACTGCTGTAATTAAGTCTGTTTAGATTGATTTATATAGTGGCACATAGATACAATATAGGCTGTTGCAGATTGGGTTTGATTGAATTGAAGTGGAGTATGTCTAGAAAAGATAGGAACGAGAACAGATATATTATATATATACATATATATATATTGTATATTACATATATATATTAAATAAGTAAATATATATATATATATATGTATAAATATTCAGTTATTCTTCCTGGTAATGTTTCAGACACAAAGTTGTGTGGCAGCAAAGAAAGGCTTCAGCAACAATGGTGTGTCACCCTTTTCACGATTCCATCCCATCCTATCCTCCTCCCATTGGGTCGGGTGATGTTCCAGTCGGATGTGGATCATTCCCCGCCCTCTCAAGACATGTTGAATCAGGTGACACCACCCAAACTTTTGGGTAACCATCCGATCCCAGAATCTGCGCATGGCTTGAAGAACTTCCGAGCCCCCTGAACTGCGAACCACCCTCCCCACCCGCCTGAGCACATGTTCTCGCCCTGCCATCTCAGATCCCCGTTCACATCCAATCTCATCCAGTCTCAAAAGGCTAAGATGATGGATTACCTTCACCCCATATCCGCCCAACCTCATCGCTTGAGTATTAGCTACAGTCAAAACTCTCTTTGGCAGACCAGAAGGGGGGGCTCACTGGATGTCTGGAAAGTGCCCGGAACACTGCAATAGGGGTCACCCAAAAAGCGATACCTAAAATATCTTACATAAAATCGTGTTATCACTGTACCGGTGCATAATGTCGGAATGTCCACATCTGTCTGAAGCTGATTTTCACAAAGTTCTGCACATGCAAGGAAAGAAATTAACGATACCCCTATATATAGCGGTACCTTAGATTTTGGCGATACCCATATTTGTTCAAAAAGTGGCCCTATACCACAGATAGACCCTTTCCACTTCATTTCCTCATGCAGATTTGTTCCTCTATCTTCATAATAAGTACAAAACCATGGTTAGGGATAGTGCCCTTCAAAAAGAGGCGATACCTATCGATACCTACACGTTCTAGGCAAGACGAAGACCATGGAGTTTTGAGAGCTCATCTGTGGATCACATCCGGCATTTTCACCAATCTGCCCCAAGGACATGTTGAAGTACAGTGTGGTGGACGAACGAGGCGATGTGCAGGCCGAGTGCACGTCACGCGATGCCATGTTGGCAGAAGAAAGTCACGAAGGCGACGAGGAGGAGGTGGCCCCCAGAGAGATGCCAAAACGCTACAAGGCCCGGCCATGTCGTGGGCTGGGAGCGATGTTGAGATGATCATTGGATGATGGAAATCATCGGAACATATTAAGATAAAGATCATGATCATTGGATGATATATTAAGATTATGAAAAACTACACACAGAAGAACTACACAAAGAAGAACTACACAAAGGATCCCAAAGTATGATAAGCAACAGTCACTCTGAAGGTATACTTCGATGATCTTCGATTCGTCACATGTTGGATGCCAGGCAGCAGCCATCACTGCCATGATCCTGGTGGTCTGTGCGGTCGCCTTCTATATGACATCCCCATGCCGCAACCCGTTGTCGCTGTTTCGAAGGTCCTCCAACATCCAACTTGTGCCCTGGAAGTTGGTGGTGTCCAAGGGAACGACCATCACAATGGGATCACTGTAGATGGCTAGTAGCCGTAAGGGGAATCCTTAAAGCACCTCAAAATCATATAAAATCATGAAACATTGCCTCAGTATTTCTTGCAGTTCATCAAGATGCTTCCACCCAGGACCTCAACGGGTTGGAAGATCCGTAAATGACCAGAAGAGAGTTTAGATCCAGAACTGCCCCAGGCCCATGCATCACTCTGGTCACCATTCTGCATACATCCCACCTCCTAAACTGCTCGACGTGTACAGAACAATTGCTGACACCATTTGCGTACACTATGTGTCTAGTAAAGATTAGGAAGTTCCATTGTTTGCAGTATACTTCCTACATCAATTTATTGATTATTGATCATTCTGAAGTTATTATATACCCGTTTTCCCGTTGTTTAGATTATATATATATATATTAAAAAAAAACAATATATGAATATGTTGTTGAGTATAGGATAGGTTAAAAACAAATTGAAAAATATTAATTTCCCCAAATATGCCTTCCTCCGAATACTAAAATAAACATCCCTTAGAAACCAAGGTTGAGTCGGGGCCTTTAGACTCATTTAGGGCATTTTCAGGACCATACCGTGGGGGTGTTTAATATGAACGGAGGATGGGATTCTAGGTAAAAAAAAAACACTGAAATCATCCATTGGATATAAAAGATCATAAAGGATCCATTTTCCTCCAATATCCATAGATGATCATAGATATCGTCACCTCATACCCCTAATTTCCAGGTCAACTGCCCATAACTGACCCTCAGGCAGAGGCCGCTCAGCTCGAAGCCGCGTCGCGGCATTTGAAGTCAGTGAGCAGCCGCGAAGAGGCGGACAAGATGGTGAAGGAGGCGGCAATCGCTGGCTCGGCGCGCATACCTTGGGTGGGTGGTTTATCGAAGGAAGTTTAGAAGTCAAACTTCCGACAATATGGACAGATGGAAAAGCAGAGTGGGAAGAGTCAGAGAGGAGAAGAGCCGAAGAGAGAAGATCAGAGAAGAGAAAGAGTGAGAAGAAAGAAGATGCAGGTGCGCGAAAAGGTAGGAAAGTCGCAAAACACTGTGTTTTTCGAATGATTTGAGGGTCGAAGAGTAGGCTCGCTAAAGCAACGGGTGCGGAGCCATGTGGTCATATATGAGAGATGAAAAGTTGCACGCCGTTGTGGGGCGAAGCACGTTTGGAAGTCAAAATGTACAAAGCACACCAACGCCGGACCACTTTTGGAAGTTGAGATGTCGAAAAGTGCACGCCGGTGTGGCGCGAAGATGCGCGAAGCACATTTCATCACATTTCCAAGTCAAAACGTGCAAAGCACCTCATGCTCGGAGCACTCTTGGAAGTTGTAGTGTCGAAAAAGTGCACGCGGTTGTGGCGCGAAGCACATTTCCAAGTCAAAATGTACAAAACACCCCACGTTCAGAGCACTTTTGGCAGTTGAGATGTTGAAAAAGTGCACGCGGTTTTGGCGCGAAGCACGTTTCCAAGCCAAAATGTACCAAAAAACACCACGTTCAGAGCACTTTTGGAAGTTGAGATGTTGAAAAAGTGCACGCGGCTGTGGCGCGAAGCACATTTCCCAGTCAAAAGTGCAAAAAACTGACGGGTACGGAGCACTTTTGGACGTTCAGATGTCGTTTCGCGTGGCCGGCGCAAGGGATTGTGCACCTTGTCAAAATTAAGCAGAAGGTGAGGGTTTGCAAGCATTTCCCAAAACGATGGCAGGCGTGGGACATTTGAAGAGGATCTGCAAAGACTTGGCGATGTTTAGCGGTATCTTGGTATACCCTGGGTGGCTTGCGCCATCAAATTTTGTTTGTTTTCAGGCTGCAAAGTACAGAAAATGTGGGCGCTCAGGATGTTTTGAATTTTTGAGCTGGATTGGCCTTGCTACTGCTTGACCCCGCCTTTGGCTGTTGCCACAAAC
>Ga0126342_10011948_pt1 | contig 15499 bp, 18 predicted proteins | sample Cyp1metagenome_FD_92528 | JGI IMG/M metagenome (GOLD analysis project Ga0126342, IMG submission 92528) | Coral microbial communities from Lord Howe Island, Old Settlement Bay, Australia - Cyphastrea 1 metagenome | ecosystem: Host-associated > Invertebrates > Cnidaria > Coral ...
AAATATCCCATAAACATCCCATAAATATCCCATAAATATCCCATAAATATCCCATAAACATCCCATAAATATCCCATAAATATCCCATAAATATCAAGCTTGACATCCCATAAATATCCCATATTCCATGGATATCCATTGGATATCCCATAAATACCACGGAACTTGCCTCGACCATGGGCCTTGGAGATGACCGAGGCCCGCGGCCGGCTTTGATGAGACCCGCTTGATGGCGGATGCCCGCTACAAGCTCTCCGCAGCTTTACAGGTGACCGTAACGTACCCTCTGGTAAACTAACATAACTATGGAAAATCACTATTTTTAATGGGAAAATCCACTATAAATGGTCATTTTCAATAGCTACGTTAAATTACCAGAGGGTAACGGGGGGCTTTCGGGAAGGGGGATACCGGGATACCTGCGATTTGCCACCAGATCTTTGTTCGGATTTGCGGGGTATCAAAATGGTATCTTAAAATAATGATGCTTAAATAACAATCTGATGCAATCTGAATGGGTAAATTTTCGTGTGATTGTCTTGGAAGATTTTCCAGATAGCATGTTGGTTTTTGGGATTTGTTTACATTATGTTTAGTCTCTGTTTATTGCTGGTGTCTTTTCTGTGACGCTCCTGGGGGAATTTCCCGGGGAATTTTAGTTTCGGGATTCGCTGTTGATGTTGGCTCGCAGAGCATTCTCGCTGCAAATTATATTGACGTTGAAGGCCAGAGAACATGTGGGAGCACTTTGAAAAAAAAACAAACTTTTGACAATGGATGCTATCTATAGTATTCTATAGTTTCTTTTTGTTTTCTGCGCAGTCTAAGAACCTTCCTTCAGAATGGTTCAGGCACTACCCATTCCTGGACTCCAAACTTCGCTCGGGATGAAAAGAACGTAGTGAGAATGGACTATGCTTCCAAGAGCCTTTTATTATCTTTTTTTGGCTGGCCATGTCAATGAATCCGGCCCATAGGGAAGCTGAAGAACATGTGGACAGAACAGAACACTAACAATCTGATTGCCAATCAGCGATGAGTAGCTACCTGAAAACAAAGTTGGTTCTTAGAAGAATTCGATACGCAATGATCAGTGATCATAACCCATAGGATCCATGTAAGCTATATATGGTAACATTTACAATCAATATACCCCCAATGTTAGCATATATACCATACATGGATCCTATGGGTAATGAATGTATGTAAATGTATTCGTTTGGACGTTCATCAGGCTTACGAAAATCATGGGGATTCTCCATGCAGGATCATCCCATGAATTAGCTAGGTAACCATATATAGTTATAACTTATAAGCCTATGACTAATACGGTAATTATATATATATAACCCCATCACAAAGCCCATTACTATGGCTATAACATGGTATACCCATGTATGACCCCAGTATAACCCCATGATTATCCCATATAGTAACCATAACAACCAAATCGGGCCGAGAGTGCCTCGGTCCAGGCGGCCGGACTCTACGGGACCAAAGCGGGCCAAGAGGCGGGCAGATGAAGCGGGCCTTTAGGGCAGGGAGATGTTTATACCTATGGGAAAATCACCGAAATAACCTATGATTGATTCATCATCTATGGGATATCAATCGATTATAATCTATTCATGAGAAGATCTAGTAGTAAATGGAAGATCATGAATTAAAATTGGGATCATTGATATGGAATATTCATGGATATTCATGTGATATTAAGCATCAACAATGGAAAATACAATGGGGAAGATAAGTATTACCGTGATCATGTCCATAGCTAATGGACATCACTGAACTCAATGGAGGTTTATAGCTGGGAAATAGCAGCAAGTCATAGTTGATTGCCGGAGGGTATGTGCCATCCATCCCCTATGTCAAACAGATTATAGATTGGATTTCATTGGCATGTTTTTTTGTTTTTATGGGATATCCATGGATATCCTGAATAAAGTACCGAAACATTCTCATGGTTTTCTAGTGGATATGAATGGCCAATTCATGTTATCATATTATCATCATTGGCAAGCCGAGGATTTTTACTATAAGTACTGTAGGATTTTATCATCTATGTTATTATCATCTTTTAATGGATTTATGGCATTTTATGGCACATCATGGGGGTATTACTGTACCAATGATGATAGGATTAGCATCGCCCCCAACATAGACCCGGCCCGGCGAGTTTCAATGAAATTCCAAGTCAGTCCGCTCAACAAATCTCGAAGAATGGTATAGTAGATTTTCCCATTTTAACTATACTTATGTAATTGATATAACATAAACAACAACTATATAGACATCTATAAAACATTAAGACAACTTATAGTTAACATTAACAACAACTATAGACATCTATATATTATTATCATTATCATTATCATTATTATTGTTATTATTGTTTTTGTTATTATATATATATAGCTAACTAATCAAACAACTGGCAATATTAAAACAATAGTGGGCTCAACTGGGAACAGTGGCCAGGCCTTGGCTCGAGTAGCTGCACCAAAGCCAGCGCAGCCTCACCTGGTGTCGCAGGCGGAGCACCATGGGAACATAAGGTCCCAGGTGGAGGATCAGAAGTTTGGTTTTGGATGGATTGTTCAATAAATGTTGGTGGATTTTTGATGGATTTATTGCTGGATTTTCTGATGGATTGTTTGATGGTTTTTTTGATGAAATGATTGTTGGATTGATGGATTTATGGATGGATTTTTGATGGATGTTGGATGGATTGCTCAATATATTTCAACGGATTTATTGATGATATTGATTCATGGACTTGGCATGATATTAAGATATAAACAAGTTTGATTGATTGGTCTAGAATGACCTGGTCGTCAGTTCGGATCCAGATTCTGGGCCAGGGTGATGGTGCTCACTTTCAGATGCAACTGCTGGTGGCTGTTGACTGTCCTTTCATGATTAGGTTCCACAAGTCTGGCGGTTCAACTGATATACACTATTTCACCTGGTCCTTCGTGAGAATTAGATACATAACACATATGTATATATATATATATATGATCTCCCAGAGTCCCTTTTGCTAAAGTTTGCTCCTTCCTCTTGACTTGTTTCAGGTTTTCAGTGGCAACTTCGGATATCCCAACGCTTAGCCGAATGCAGTGGGTGAATGGGCCCCTTGCAATCCATGTACAAAGCCCAGCCAGCATCTCTGCATGGCTTTGCCAAAAGAGCAAAGGGGACCAAGATTTTCTAGAGGATTAGAGTTGAAAGCCGTTGGGAAACGTGTGGTTTACCATTTTAGTTTAGCCATGAACTTGGTCTCTTGCAGAGGCGTTTTCAGTCGAGCACAATGCGCGTTGCCACAGGAGGTCAAAAGAACAATTCAGTGCCCACATGCAACTCTTTTGCAAAGGTCTTGCTGTTTGCATCCCGAAGATACTGTATATGTGAGTGTTTGAAATAGGGTATATCATAAAACATATCCGCAAGACATGGCTATTTTTTGTTTTTGTTTTTTTACAGTGGGAATTGATGATGATTCAACCAATGAATCCACGGATTGTGTTCAGCGAGCAGAATTTAATGTTAACTAAGAGAAATGTACAGCAACGGTGTGGATTGTTTTAGGCTCACATAGCAACACATAAGCTAGACACCCGGTCAGAATACCATCAATGTCACCTTCTAAGTTCCCTCCTGTGTACAGTAACTGCATCCAACGTACAACAGACATGTATCCAAGTATATCCAAGTCTGTGTTTCTATGTTTTTCTTGAAGCACTGCACGGCTGCTGAATCACTGACCATATGTTACCCATTAAACGGAGAAGAGAAAACAAAGCCTTTATCTACTCTGAATGCACATCATGTCTCAAAAGTCATTGCGTTCGTAGCTAGCTACTTTCACAATGGTGAGGACCCCTGAGGACCCGCTTTGCCATCAAATGACTGGTTGGAATGATGATGGCAGCTGAAGGAAATTGGATGAAATTGGGATGGTCAACAAGCGAAAGTATGCGCAGTAGAGTGTGAAGCTTTGATGTACAGCATAGGGGAAAACTATGGAAAACTATGGGCAATGTTTGTTGGACATTTAGACACGGATAGTGGTGTGTCAGGTCACCTATCAACAAATTCTTTAAGCCGTTTTTCGTATGCTAGAACTGACATTAGTGTCGAGTAATAACATTGTAGGCCTGGGTTAAATATTGTCGCTAAATGGGAACCGCAAATCTGTGTTTTCTTGAGTGCTGCATGTAAATCATTACAACATTTTGGGATTTCGCAAATAAGTTGATCCAAACATGTGGGGCCGGGGTTGTTTGAAAATGAGGTTGCCCCCAGTTATGGCCATTTGAATAGTGGAAATAAATGAAAATATTGATACTCCATCAATCTCCATCATATTAGTGGTGCTGTTCTGTTCTGTGTTTGTATGTTTTCTATGTTATTGTTTTTCTCATGTGGGTTTGTCTGAAAATAGGGTATATTCCCAATTATAGCCATTGAATAGGGATAATGATCAGCAAAACCATTGGGTTTAGGGGTACACTATTTTCAGACACACCCATGTTTTTTGTTCCTTAAATTTTCCGGTACCCATGTTTTTTTTTAAAACCCAGGACGAAGAGTTTGAAGAAGCCGATGGGATTTTGTCCGAGCTTCGAAGGAAGGCTGAGACAGGTCAGCCGGTGGGTAGCCATCTTTCCCACTTATTTATTGAGATGTAGCAGAATATTTCCAGATCATATATGTTATATTGATAAACAATAAATATCTATCTATCTATCTATCTATCCATCCATCTATCTATCCATCCATCCATCGATGTATCTATCTAACGTATTATTTCACTATATAATATATACACATAAACTTTGTACAATTTATATATATATATATATATGGTATATATATATATATATAATTTATATGGGTTATGAATAACTCACTAGCAGGGATGCACCCCACTAAGTGTGTGTATTGATGGCAGGTGACAGCGATCTTCCATGGGGCGATTGCTTGGAAAGGCCGGACGGTGGACCCCGGGCCATCCGCCACCACGGACGTGAATGGGATGGTGAAAAGGGTGGTACCCTGGAGTTAGGTTGGTTGGTTTCTATGGGATATATATATATATATATATGTATATATATATATATGTATATATATACATATGTATATATATAATGTAATATAATATATATATATATGGGAAATAAATGGGATATATAATATATGGCATGTATGTGGTTTGTAACCCCCAATGTATGTGCTTTGTAACCCCCAAAATCAACCCTAGTTAAAGGGCACCATCCTGTGATTGTAGGATATGTTCAGCCAAGATTTGTCCGAGAGATTTTGGATGAGTTTGCCAACATGTTGCCCTTTGGTAACTTCACATAGCTCCCGAACATCAACATGTTTTAGACATAGGTAAATCATGGATCTAGTAAGTAAATATGGTCATGTTCAATAGCCCATGTTCCTGTGAATCATCAAGATTTCCTATGATTTACCATGTTAGTCTATTGATAGCCAATTGTTTCAATTATGTATGGGGGGGTCCATGTGATTTCCTCGTACATCATTTGCGCCGCATGACTCGACAGGTCCTGGCATGATGGCACCTTGCGGGTGACGCGCTCGTGCCCCGGTGGACCATCGAAGCTGGGGAAATCAGGGGTGTATACCCTCCGGTAAACTAACATAGCTATTGAAAATGGCCATAGAAATAGTGGATGTTCCCATTAAAAATGGTGATTTTCCATAGCTATGTTAGTTTACCAGAGGGTACCTAAGAATCGCCGGTAGTTGGTGGTTGATCAATGTTGATCAGATCTTCTATATGTTTCATCCTAACTGGGATGATTATTCCGGTGAAGGGTTTTTTTGTTGTCTGATTTCGTTTCAAGGACCAACCAGAGACGTACCTTTTACGTTCCAAAAATTGAAGCAGCCAGAGACTGTGGATACTTTCCCAATCAACTTTCCAGTGACGTGACGTGGTTCCATCCTGGGTGTTCCTTTTCTATAGGTATGCGAGCAGCTCTGCTGCAGTGCCGGAGGTAGTGATTCAGGACTGGGAAGGGATGGAAGGGGTGGAAGGGGTGGAAGGAAGGCGTTGCTGCCTCCAGGAGTTCCCGTACTCAGCGCATCCATGCTCCGGTGTTGGGGGCACAGGTGCGTCAGATCCAATCAATGGTTGGACGGCGGTTAGATGATGTTGGATGATGTTGGATGATGTTGGATGGAAAATTAAGCTGCTTTCACAGCATGTTTGCTGAAGTGAGGAAATCCACGCACAGCGTCGGAAGGCATGATGAAAGGTTGGCCCTCACTGCAAGCCAAAGACTGATGTACAGTAGATTCAGTAGATGCTATTATAATCTATTATAACATAATTATTATAACATAGTTATAATCTATTATAGTCATATCTATTATATAATCATAGTATAGCTCAAGACTCAAGCTGGCACCTTTTCTCCTTTCGGATGGGATGTTCCCAGGTGGTCTGGTCTGGCGCGGCGCCCTGGCGTTGGCTGAGTTCCTGGGGGAGCAACATGAGTTGTTGGCCAACGCCCAGGTCGCCAAGGGGCCCGAGGTGCTGGCTTTTTGAGGGCATAGCAACAAAAATTCTGGTGAAACGAAATTTAAATTGATCATATTTTGTGGTTACTTGGAACTTAACAGTGATACTAAGTAGGGTTAATGAGGATTTCATCTCCAATTTGACCGTTTGCGATGGAAACTCGTCATGTTTCAATATGTACATCATCTACAAAAGGGGCCATTAGATGTCATGAGCATCAATTTTTCTTGGAGTTTCTGTAAAGAATTACCGGAAGTTTCTGTTGGGAATTTGCTCCAAAAATGTCTCGTTCAGGTTTGTGAATCATTATTTTTCTTGGAACGAAAAGCTATGAATCGGAGGGTAATCATCCCCAAATTGGGTATAACTAATATTAATTAATGTATATTGAATGGGATATATTTAAGGATGAATTGAGGTTAAGTGTCAGGGGAATCATCCCAAAATGACCTTATTTCATCGTATTTCATGGTGTATGTGTGATTATGTGTGATTATTTCTGTAATCTATCAATATATATATATATGTTAACTAACTGGATTGAATTAGTGTTTTGAGAGTTTGGGAATTAAATAATTCATTGGGTTCCTAAGATCGGGGGACCTCAAGTTATCCACGTTATTGATGATGTTTGATGACCATGGGGCTATTTGGTTTCCTGAACATTGGGAATTTACCAAGTGGCTGAGAACTGGAGTGAAACAATTGGTAAGTTATATGGTTTGTGGTGTGTCCTGTTTTTTGATTTTAGAATTTATTTTTATTTTTTAACCAGATGCATAGAACAATCACGAACCATCATGAACCATTGTATTTGGGGTATGTCCTGTTTTTTTGACGAACCAGCATCGCGATGGCTCTGGATTTCTTAGGCACTCTGAAAAGGACATTTGAACTTGAAGAAAACATAAGCTCACACGAACCTGACAAGTAGATTTTTGAAATTGAAATCGACCATCCTTGTGGCCTTGGGGCATGTGAGGCCAGATCCTGGCCAGAGCAACCCTGTCAGCCGATAGGTCGAAGAAAAGAGTGAAAGATGGATATGTCTGAAACAAAACCTGAAACTAGGCTACCCGAAAATCCCCAATATGGTTCATTTTCTAAACAGAAAACTATATGAATCTCGTTGTTTTGAATGTATCGGTATCTTGGTACCCTCCATTTTCAGAGAAACCCAGATCAGACTGTCCTTGATGCCAGGTGATTGTGGAGATTGGCGCTGGCTGCGGCCTTGTGGGGAGGCCCAACAGGAAACCTTTGTCACCATCACCAGTCATGTTGGAATTCACGCAACCTATATAATCGTTTCTTTCTAATCTGTTCTACATGTTTCTACTGTAGGATTTCCAATTTTTTAGTCCCGTGAAATCCCCATTGAAATCCCATTGCAACCCCCATTGAAATCCCATGAACTCCCCAGAATTCCCAGATTCGATGCCACTAAGCCTGGGCTGGCCGCAGCGGCACAGCTGGCGGCGCAGCATTCGCCAGGTGGGGTGTACAACCGTTTTTAATTGGTACCTGGGAGGGTCTCGGTAGAATCGTGGTTTGATGTGTTTTTTGGTCAAAGCATTGAGTAGCTAGAAAGCAAGAAGAGGACGGATGATGCAAAAGGTGATTTTTTGGGGCGCCAAAGGTCTTGATCTGACCGTAACATCTCGAAATTCCCAACAAAGAAAGGATAATTATAATTGAACCTTGCTAGCATGTGGGCCATGTATCAAGAGCATCCGGTGTTGTTATGCTCTGCAACAGGTGTCAAGCAGGTGATCCTCACCGACGGACCAGAGGTGTTCTGGGTCATTGGGACAGTTGGTTGGTTGAAGTGTCAAGCATAGCAGAGTTGCACTCGACTTTTTGCGCTGGCAGTTGCAGGTGACTCTTAGCTTTGACTTCTTGGGTTGCTGACCAGGGCTCAAGTTCTGATTTGAGCTCCCAAGTTAAACATCTTTTCGTTGAAGATGTTTGACCAGTTAGCCTATCACCCCCACGAAATTGGATGGTTTACTGTAAGTCTTCTGCACCATTCCAAAAGAATCAGCATTTTGTGGCTTCAAACCGCTACCCCAACGACATGAGCCACACCTACCAGTTGCGCCCCGGGGTGATTTTCAGCCACTGCGAGCCGCGGATGAAAACCACATGGCATGTTTTTGCGCGACGCTTCAATCGTTTTCTGGCGCTGTTCCTAAGCAGCACTTGACAGCTGGGTTTTTCCAGTGGGATTTACCCTGATTTACTCAATGAACCATCAAATATTGGGAAGGAGTGGCGATGAAACACTGGACCACTGGGTTTAAACTCATGGTAAACCCCCATGGTTTTCCCATCGACAAAGTCTGATCTCTGCCATTCGCAACACGCCCAGGCAGCCATTTAGAAAGAGATGGAGCCTACCATGCAGAGGAGCCAGCTATGGCTTCGTCTGACAATACATCCCTAAAATCGCCTAAACCCAGGGGTTAATCATCATTTTATGGTACAATGTTTAGTTCCATACAGTGCTATACACATGTATACACATGATTACCCATGTGCTTTTGTTGAACCCATCTTTGGGGATTAATATACCTTATACACACTTTTGTCTGGGATATACCCAATGATATACATCCCTTCAATGCAGCGCGAGGACTGCAAACGGTGAGCGCCAACCGTCTCGAGGATTGCAAACTCAAGTTCTGTTTGGAACAGGAGACGGGTCAGAACTGGACCACAGATCATCAAAGACCTAGAACAAATATGAAAAACAGACACAACCACAGCTTCTTCGTGGCATTTCTGATATGAACATATATGATCCTGCGCAATGTTGCCGAACTTCTTTTTTTACAGAATTCTACACACTGACGTTGTACCGAGCCATACAAAGCCGCAGAGTTCTGCTTTGGACGCCCGAAGGAGACCGCAGCTTTGGCGCGATCCGAAGGTGCCGGGCTTACTATGGCTGGCACAAGTAATCCACCAACATTCTGTCGCAAGGTGCACACCGTGTTTATGCATTTTGTTTCATAGTCAAACGCAATGTTAAACAATATTCTTCCATCATCTGAAATTCTAGAGGTTTGTATTTTGTATATGTGTGTATTGCATAGCATAATATGTTTCTTTCTCTTGCCTTTTATGTATATTTATACTTTCACCGTGCAGTCCCGAGTCCCGACTCTGATTTCTGAGGACCACTGGCAATGTTCAATGCCTTGATCGAGAAGGGGCAGTTGCAGGATGACCCGGAGCAAAGGACTCACCATTTGTGAGATGAATGGTGCATAATAGTTATTTTTTTAAGCTAGAGCACCACCCAAAAGATAGAACAGTAGTTCATCATAGTTCATCATAGTTCATCATAGTTCATCACTATTGTTGGTAGGGCTTTGCTTTTCTATCTTGGAGGTTGCGATGTGGATCAATGGACTCTTGAGGAGGGTGATGGAAATCTTAAACGCGATCCACTTTGGCGCTCCAAAGCGAACGTCGAGAGGATTGTACCTGCAGCTCAGCAGGGATCAGTTCAGTGGTATTGTAGATATATACATGAGTGTCAAAACATACCGGGCTTGGGTTTCGAGGTACGGAAGCGTTGGCTGTGGAAAGACTATGTCAATGGACATTTTCTTCTCCGCATTGAAGAGCCACCCAACGTTGCGCGTTCAGAGGCCGGTCCAAGTGTTCAATGGGCGCTGCGCAACAAACAGATTACCTGTAAGACCTGGTCAATTGTTGAGGTGCCCCTTGGGACACGATCATGCTTACAACTGTGGCCAAAAACCATGTCGCTACTTCAGCAGGATTTGTTCAGATTTGGGATGGGTTGCCAAAAACGCCCTAGACATTTGTATTATATAATATGAAAAAAAATGATATACAATACCCATAGGATCCATGTATGCTATATATGGTCACATTTATCATCAATATACCCCCAATGTTAGCATATATACCATACATGGATCCTATGGGATATAAGTAAGTATGAATTTGTATTCACCACTTACATCCACTTGAAACGGACTGGCGCCATTGGTCCCACTGAGGAAACATTTCCACGAGTTCCTCTACGAAGTCCAGCGCTTGCTGCACCAGATCAAGGCGGAGGACCAGCAGGGCGTTCCCACGGGCCTCGGGGTCCAACGCGCCGGCGAGCGCATCGCCGGACAAGTGGATGTGACGCTCGGAAAAAGGGTGCGTTTTACCATGGTTTTACCATGGTTTTACCATGACCAATGGGGATTTCACATGATTTAGCCAGAAATAATGGAGATGTTTCACCATCAAACTTGGGGTTCACATGGTTATACATGGTCTATAACCATCTTAAGATGAAGATCTATATACATGATATTGAATACCACCGCTACGGACCCCCGAGTAATGAATTGTAGAACAAATACTCAAGCATTGTCTAGCATTGGGTTGGTATTTATAGAATTTTATTTGTGGAAGGGATTTATGAAATCCTGGCCTTGTTCTCTATGATGGTAATCCATCGTAATCCATCGTAATCCTCGTATTGCTTTCACTAAACTGGCTTTCTAAATTGGTGTTGTTTCGACATGTTTTGCTTATTCACAGCATGTATATTGTGCCAAAGCCATTTTCACAAAGTTGGACTGTGTTTGCCACCTCAGTCCCCATCTCTCCCTGACTGCACTGAGGTTGTGCTTTGATGAGTTTGCACGGGGCTCAGATATGTTTGATTAGAGGCAGTTGGTCCAGTCAGGCGTAGCAAGCCTGATGCGAGGCTGTTACTACCATCCAGGACGGGATCTGATCCCAGCCTTCTGAAGATTGCAGAAGTTTTTTTTCTGCAGAGGCACTGCTGTAATTCTACTCTGAGAAACTTGGTTTGACAGTTGAGATGGTTGCATTTGATCCCGCCATAGGATTGCTGCATTTTGCTGCCCTTATTCAATGCTCTTTTTAGGCGCGCTGGGTCGTTGGGTCGTTTTTCGTCATGGTCTCCTTGGAGCTGGCGTTCGATGTCGCCAGTGGCGTCATATTTCCACCACGGTCAGGTCTGGTGTGACGGTCATTGCCACCTCCAATCGATGTCCTGAAGATCTCTATAGCGATGGCCTCAACCGACAGGTCTATCTTCCACCCTTTCTGGAGCTATTACGACGGAATTGCAAGGTGCTTCACATGCAGAAACTTGGAGTGTAGAAACATTTTTGTGTATCTTAGGTTTACAACATTTTACAACCAAGCTACCTTCACTTTGTCACTTTTTTTTTGTTATCTCTTTTGGAGGGCATGAATTCGCTCTTGAAAGCTTTCAGCCGAGGAACAAGACGGACTACCGTGCATTGCAGTTCGAGAAAAGCCCTGATGCAGGCGTCCACACGGATGATGCTGATATGAGGGTGACACCATTCGAGCCCTTCCAAGGTAAATCTGGGAAAATAGTTGAACAGCTGAAAAAGATGATGCTTCTTTGTTTGTACTCAGGCAGACTCAGAATTAAGTTCCCACTTCAAGTCTGAAAAAAATCTGATGAACAAGTAGTTGAGATTGGCTTAGACTAGCTTAGATTGGCTTAGAGCCTGGATTGGCTTAGATAGCTTATACCTTAGATTTCCTTGGGTTGGCTTAGAGTTAGCTTATAGCTTAGATTGGATTTGATTGGCTTAGATTAGCTTATAACTGAGATCGGCTTTGATTGGCTTAGATTAGCTTAGAGCTTAGATTGGCTTAGATCGGCTTAGATTAGCTTTGAAGTTATATCACGGAGGATGATCATCTCACTATATAATATACACACGATATTATATAACTTATCACCAACTTCTCCAAATTCCAACGCCAGGCGTTTTCTGCTGGCCCCCCGAAGCCGCCTTCGTGGATGGCTGGTTCAAGCGGATCGCTGGATGCGGCACTGCTGGCCGGGTGGAGGTGCTCAAAAAAAGAAAAGTTGATTTCCCCGTTTCTTTTAAGATTTGATATGTTTTTTGGCTCAGATTAGTAGGATTTAGAGATTAAAACTATGATAAAACTATATGAATTGGGGGGTTGTTCATCCGGGGTTGATCTTATCTACAAAGAACCCTGAGTTGTTGGTTGGTTAAAGCTGCCAACAGGTTGCCTACAGCAGAACACTGGCAGTGCCAGTGATCTCGAGTTGCGGAGGCACCGGGCCGACTGTTCGTCGATAGAAAGTCTGAAGTTAGACAGTCAGCTTTTAAGTGCTGCTTCAAGCAAGGTGGTTACAGCATCTTAAGGTGAAAGAAGAAAACTCAATTCATGATTATTTTTCCTACTTGATATTCTATAGTCACAGAAGTTTGCGGAGTTCTGAGCTGCAGTTGATTCAGTGCATCACAACTACATCCTGGTGAAGCTTCCCGCTTGTCCAACTTCGCCAGGTGTTGCCAGGTTTGCTTTCAGTGATTTGTGTGAACAGCACCTCGCAGCAGATGACTACAATGCCATTTGCAGCAGCTCGGCTGACTCCCAAACTGGATCATTTGACCAACGGAGAGCACCACTGGGTATATACTTCTATTTGAGCAACAGCCAAAATTTGCCACGGTCAAATCATAGGCTTTATATTCCCATACAAGGGGATGTTCATCAATCTATTACGAATTATATATATATATATTGGGATTTGTAATCCCATGGAATGGGATGGATGACTGTTTTTGCCATTCATATCCATAAAAACCCCATCTAACTTGACCAAGGCAAGTTTCATACCATCCTCGTGGATGATATCCCAAAGCTGACGGTTGACCGGCACAATGAGGTTGGCACGGAAGAGACTGGTTTTTTGGATGAGAAATCAACAACATTCTCCATTGCACTGTTCGAAAGAATCTTCGATCCATTGATATTTGCATTGCTCTTGGTTTTGGGTTTCTCTTTGATTCGCAACTTCCTTGGTTTTGTGGATCAGTGATGCTGTTTGCCATCACTAACCCATCATCCAACCTTGCTCTAGAACGCCAGAGCCCTCACAGGCCCGGCGCTTGACGCTATTGATCGATTGTTGCTACGAGCACCACGTGCGTCTCATTGCCAGTACCTTGGCAGTAGGGGTGCGCAGATAGCTCTGTGATCTGGGTTTGGTACCTGAAAATGGAGGCAAAACATGCCAATGTCATCCAGATTTGATGGATGATCATCATGTTCCCCATCAAAATTACCATAAAAGATATAAAAGGGGGTGGTCGAAATTCCATTCGAAGACAGACTCACGTGTTGGGGATGAGATGAATGTCAGTGTGATGGAACTGTCAGGCATGGATGGGCCACCGGAAGAAATCCTCGGTGGCTTTGCTGAAGTAGTTGCAAGAAGTTCCTCTGATCTTTGACCACTTGTTTTAAGCGCAGATTCTTCATGGCTTCGACATCTGAAGATTGGGTATACCGTATACCTCAAAATCCCATGGATAATCCATGATAATTCTCATTTTCCCCATGAACATTGCCTTTTTGATGGGTGGATCATTGGCCCATGGAGAACCTCCCAGGTGGTTTGACGGAGCTCCAGAACATCAGCATGTCCTCTCTGAAGGGCGAAGCTGGCTGCGGGGACAGCGACTCAGCAGCTTCCTCCAGTGGCGTCTTGAGCGCCATCTCCAGGATCAAGACCAGTGGCTCGACCAGCGCAGCATCACACCAGGGAGGGCCCTTGGGGTACTGCAATGCAACACAACGGTTGTGGCGTGGCTGTTGAAGTGCTGGTGACCTGGTGGCTGTGGATGTTTTTTTTCATGTTGGAAGTGGTACATCTCTGGAAGGTTTGGTTTGCCAAGGCATCAAAGAGCGTTCGGATGCTGGCCACATCGCTGCGGACGCAGCCACCCTGCACTTTGGCAATGTGGCGGGTGGTATCTCTTGGTTTCAACTTGGCTTTGTCCAACGATTGACTCCAAAATTGAGTGGTTAATCAATATCTTAATAGCTATTAGATGCTATTAGATATTATTGATATATATATATATATATATTATATATATATATATATTAATATGTTCCATGGTAAGTCCGGATAGATTTACCATCAATACCCGGGTTATGTTGATTATAGTGGTGAACCATAAATATGTTCCATTAATAATTAAACCGGCCATTTAGTGAGGGGAGACCCACTCATTCCGAGGCTCTCCAGTGAAGGCATGAGAACCGACACCGTGTTGCAAGCTGAGATCCAACGTGCCAGGCAGCGATGTTTCTGAGCAATTCCTGGGAATCCATGGTTTTCTCCGGGAATATGACACATGGTGGATGTCCCATCTTTTTCCATGTCAAAATAAAGTATGACAGCGCCTTGTTTTTTTTGTTGGCTGCCCGGTGGTGCCCCCACGTGCGTTGCACAGGTCGCACGGCGGGGATATCTCCATTTGGCGGCAGGAAGGTGAGGGTAGCGGCCAAAGCGCTCTTCCTCAAGTCTCCAAAGGCGCGGCTCTGACTTCCTGTCGGAATGGCTGCCATTGGAACACCATTGTTGTTTGGTTGGTTGGTTGGTTGGTTGGTTGGTTGGTTGTTTGGTTCGTTGTTCGGTTGTTCGGTTGTTGCTTGGTTGCTTGGTTGGTTGGTTGCTTGGTTGGTTGGTTGTTTGGTTGGTTGTTCGGTTGTTCGGTTGTTGCTTGGTTGCTTGTTTGCTTGCTTGGTTGGTTGGTTGGTTGGTTGTTTGGTTGGTTGTTCGGTTGTTCGGTTGTTGCTTGGTTGCTTGGTTGGTTGGTTGGTTGTTTGGTTGGTTGGTTGTTTGGTTGGTTGGTTAGTTGGTTGGTTAGTTGGTTGGTTGGTTGTTTGTTTGGTTGGTTGTTTGGTTGTTTGGTTGGTTGGTTAGTTGGTTGGTTAGTTGGTTGGTTAGTTGGTTGGTTGGTTGGTTGTTTGGTTGGTTGGTTAGTTGGTTGGTTAGTTGGTTGGTTGGTTGGATGGTTGGTTGGTTGTTTGGTTGGTTGGTTAGTTGGTTGGTTGGTTGGTTGGCTG
>Ga0126342_10011949_pt1 | contig 15498 bp, 6 predicted proteins | sample Cyp1metagenome_FD_92528 | JGI IMG/M metagenome (GOLD analysis project Ga0126342, IMG submission 92528) | Coral microbial communities from Lord Howe Island, Old Settlement Bay, Australia - Cyphastrea 1 metagenome | ecosystem: Host-associated > Invertebrates > Cnidaria > Coral ...
GCGGGGGGAATGGCGCAGTTTTCCCCTTAGCCAAAAGGGCGCCCTGCGTCAGGCACCTGTCAGAATGTCCACCACAGCCATGTCTATGCCATGCCACCTTGCTGCAACACATGATTTTTCTCACCCGTCCTTGGTGGATCATTTGAGGGTGCTTTCATGGATTGGTTGCGGAGCTTTCGGGCATGTCTGCCTTCGATCTTTCGAAAGAACCATGTAGTCGATGCTGTCAATAGCGTCGAACTGGTCGATCTCGATGCTTCCATTTCGCTGGATAAGGTTCTTGCCGCAGAACCGAAATTCTTCTTTCTTCACTTTCAAATGAATCTCCTTCTCCATCATGTCAATGGTGGCCTTGAACTCGGAACCTTCGCCAGCGCAAAACATATCATCAACATGGGTAATGAGAATGCCACAGAGCTTCCCCTTGATGACCAGGTAAAAGAGCGCAGGCTCGATTTTCGACATCTTCCAACCATGAGAAACCAAAGTGCGATATAGCTTCTTCCACCAAGCGCGCCCAGCATCTTTCGTTCCATAGATTGAGCCCTTGGCTCGCAGCAAATCTGTAGGAGAAACGCCAGGAGGTGGAGGTCTCGGAGATCTCAAGATCAGCAAGCGGCTGATCCCCTGTGATTGGAGATAGGCAGTCGAAGCATCGCAGGCCCATATGATCCAGTTGTTTAAAGCTGCAATCACGCACACCAAGTTGAAGGAAAGGAGTGATGCCGTAGGAGAGTCAGAGCGAATAGAGTTGCCATCTTCCTGGTTCCCTTGGACCAAAAGTCTTGATTTTGCTTCAAATGGAAACTCTTTTCTGATCTGCTGTTTGGTCTTTCCGGTGCGTTTGGAAAGAGCTTCAGCCATCAAACGAGGCTTGGAGTTCTTGTCGGTATGAACCCATCTGGTTCCAACAATCTGCACGTCTTTGGGCAGTGCAGCAACTTGCTCTTCACTGAGAACTTCAACGGCACTGAACTTTTGCCATGACGCCCATTCTTTAGCCATAGAAGCGTCGAACTTGGCTCTGTCTTCTGGGCTCAGCTGTTTCAAGTTGACCTCTGAGCGCACAGCCTTTCCAGTCAGGAAGGCATCAGCTGGTTCTTGGAGTTGATCTTGTTCAGGGTCAGCTTCATCAGAAGAAACATCTGATCCAGAGAGCTCTTCATAGTTGTTGAGCAGGCGCTTCATGTTGCGCTCTCGAATGGAACTCGGCATCATCGGACAAGTCCAAGTCCAGTCCTCCGCCTCAGCAAGGTATGGTTGCGCAGGGTCCCGTGAATGTGTTTGCCTCACAGGTTCATAGCCCAAGGTTGTTGGCAAAGTCGAAGTTGTAGGCGTTGGTGGATCTGGATGACCATCAAGTCGATCAAGGTCATTCATCGCAAAGTCCAAAGCTGTTGGTCCACCATCACCCGTCCTTTGGTTAGGACGTTCTTCACCCAGGTCACCATGTGGATTTGGTACTGGAACTTCATGTGCAGTTGATGGAACTTGTTGTGCGGCCCGCATCAGCGTCGGCTGACGTTGCATTCGTAAAGGAGGAGGTGCTCGTGCTTGATGTCGTTGTGGTTGTTGTTGATCTGCCGGAGCAGGCGCAAGGAATGGAACTGCAGGATCTGGAGTTATGGATGATTGCAATGGAGAAGGATCTTGAGGCTGTTGGGGCACCGAAGGCAAAGGCAATCTCAAGTCCACATAGCTTCGGGCACCACGGGCATAGGATGGCTCAAGGATCTCCTGTGGTATCATGTGAGCTGCAATCAACTCATCTTCGCTGGCAAAACGAAGTTGTTCTCCAGAAACAAGCACAACTGATGTTCCATAGCGCAGCCAATAAGAGTGAGGCTGTCCTCCTTCTGTTGCTGGTTCAGGATCTTCAAGTCTTCTTTGGTTACGAAGCTCAACACCGACCACACGTGCAGGGCCAAACCATCTGTAGGTCTTGTCGGAACCTGGAGGAGCTTGAAGTCGATAGAAGTAGACATAGCTGCCAACAGGGTAAGGACCTCTGGTTGGTGTGCTTTGGTGTAAAAGAGCTCGCCGAACTCGGCTGTCAGTGTCTTGCATGATCTGGGCCACACGAGCAGCTTCTCGAATGCCAACGGTCTTTGCCATGATGGAGCCAGGCTTTTCACATGCTTCCAAAACTTCAAGACGCTCTGATTCGCCATCTTGTAAAAGAGAACCTGGAAGTCGTAGCTCTGGTTCGGCGCATAGCCGCTGGTCCTTGGAAAAGCATTCCTTGTCTGCGTGACAATGGAGGTGGCCAGGATCACATCTTCAAGTCCAGTGATCTGCATGGCTCTGACAGTCTTCACAAAGAGTTCCTTCCAAAGATGACCAGCTTTCTCAACCTTTCCATTCTTCCATGGGCTCTCAAGTGGCATGACCTCCTGTTCAACGCCAAACTCCTTCAAGTATTCGCTGAAGGAAGCAAGGTACTCCTTGCCACGGTCAACTTGCAAGGATTGTGGCAAACCTGCCCATGATGACCATGTAGTCAGGAAGTGGCGCAAAACAGCGCGTGATGCTGGAGGTCCTTGTGATTGGCCCAAACATGAAACCACCTGAAATCCAGTAGCATCGCAAATGATGTTGAGAAAATTGAATTGAGTGCCAGCTGCATCTCGAGCATAGAAAACATCTACCTGAAGGTGGTTGTTGAACTCATACTTTCCAGGGAGCCGCATTGGTTTTGGCCGACGTCGGCGAAGTGATTCACCACAGACATCACAAGACATAAAATCCACAGCCTTGATGACATCTATTCTGGCTCGCTGTCTCCGGAGGATCCTCTGCAAGGTCACATTTGTTGGATGACCAAAGTTCACATGGAGGTCTCTCAAGGTCTTCCGGACATCAGCATCAACTGTAAGCCAGTTTCGTCGGCGATCCTGTTCCGTCAAATTGAGGACAGGGTCAAGCTCAGCAGCTTGGGCAGCTCTGAAGGATGAGTCATCGCCAGGAGCGATGGGCACATCAAGTTGTTCATCTTCAGGCACAGCAGGTTGAGAAGGTTGAGATGGTCTGATGTAGACCGGAGGGGCATTGAACTGGCTCTGCAAAGTTGCAATTCTGCCCGTCCTTTTCTTCTTGGGTTGCCTGCCGCCCTGTTGCTCTGCAGGACGAATCTCACCAGCATAGACCTCGGCAATCTCCTGAGGTGCATGAAACTCAATGGCCGCTTGTTGAAGAACTAAGTCCATGACAAGCTTGTTGAGCTTGGTTGGCCATTCAGCAGCCTGAGCCGTGCGAAGTCCAAATGCATTGGCTCCTTCTAGGGGCTGATGTTGGTGAGTTCTGGAACATTTCAAACCAGACAAGATGCTCTCTGCCGCAATCATGGAGGTGACATAGATGGAGGGCTTGAGATTCGGAAGTCCAGTCTCAAAGTCTATGTAGCCCACGCAGCAGCCATCGACCTCAAACATCAAAAGGTCACCAGAGTCGATGAGAGCCTTGACATCGGCCATCTCTGGTTCATCAAGCCATTGGGATCCTCGTGGTTGTTCAAGGAAAACATGGCGCTTCATCTTGAGACGATCAACCACAGTCTTGTTGACCATCTTGAGGATCTTTCGGCCTTCGGTACGTTGATCAAGTACCGTAAGTGCTGCTGCTCCACCTTTTGCCAAATTGAAACGGCTCCAATTTCCCCAAGGCCCACAAGGTTGTGTGATGACCAAGCAAAAGGGGTCTTCTTTGAGAAGATCTTGGTTCATGGCCTTGACTCCAGTGGAGGTTGTTGCATCCCACTGAGTGCTGGAGAAATCCAAAGGGACGCCGATGCTCATGCCGGCGAGAGCACACAAAACTGTCAAACCCATTTGTCCTGCGAAGAGTTGTTTCAGCCAAGTCTTGCCGTAGGGAGGCTTTGAGCTGATGGCACGCTTGCCAGTCAAGGTTCTGTAGTTCTGCCAATCATCACCATCAACAGCGGCAGAAAGGCTGGCAAGCTTCTTGGCTTTCTTGTTGGAGGTCTTGCGCACGGTGAGGTGTTGCTCAGTCAAAAGCTGCTGGAAAAACTTGAAGCGGTAGCGGAGAGGTGGATCATGGATAGATTCAAGAGCGCCTTTTGACTCTCCCACCGGCCCTTGTTGAGTCTTTCTCTGTACTTTGACACGGGCTCTATACGCACGTTGATTGATCCGCTGCTGCTCTCTCACTTTCTGCCATGTTTCATCTTCCACCACAGTCCATCTTCCAGATGCCATGATATCGTTCAACACTCCGTTGCCCTTGAGCTTGGTCAAAGCGTCAGAGGCCTGTTGAGGCCCAGGAACCCAACGACACAAGGAAGCGGATTGTGGATCTGCCAAGGCTTCCCTCAGAGCACGAATGTCTAAAGCCGTTCGACGGTCTTGAGGCAGCTCATCGGAAGACAGGCAGTCATAGGCGACTTTGGCGTCCAGCACCAAGAGAATGGGACATCGTTGCACGTGCATTGACCATTGGCGCACAGAGAAATCAGGATCACGTATTTCACACAGCACTGCTCGTAGGAACTCTGCATGTTCATATCCCAGAGACGCGGCGGCAGCTTCAACTGCTGATGAACTACGGACTACTCTCTTACAAGATGTACTACTCCATTCAATTGGCACAACAGGGGCGAGTTCAGTCTGCACCTTTGGGTTGGACAACATGACCATCAAACCTAACTGAGACTTGCCACGGGGCATCGCGGCCAAGGCTCCGTCTGTCGCAACAAGCACCATAATTTCAGACAAAGAACACTGCAAATCACGAATCACAACTTCAAACGGAGTCTTGGCTCGCTTGATGGTACTATTCAACAGTCGCAAGGTGGAACATGTGGCATCAATCCTGTTCTGCTGAAGATAGGAAACGGCAAATGCGATGTCAGGCCTACCTTGCTTAGCTAACCACCCCAACTGCCCTACCGAAGCACGCAACTGAGCCAGCTGTTGGGCATCCAAAGGTTGATCATCAGGCAAGGATGCATCACACTCTACTTCTTGAAGGGCAGCGGAATACTCATTCATTGTGATGGTAATCTGACGATTATCATCACTTTGCTTCATCCACCTACCCAGAAACTTCCCTCCTTCATGCAAGCTGGTCCAGCTACCAAACTTGAGCTTCTTGCGCAACATTTCCCAATCAGCTTGAACTTCTGGTGAACCGGTCAACATTGCATCATCCACATGCAAAGTGACCAAACCACACAACTTGCCATTCACGTGTTTCATGAAAAGGCATGGAATGAACTTGGACTCGCGGAAATTGATGTTCTCCAACTCTTCCTTGAACTTCAAATACCATAGCCTAGGGGACTCGCTCAATCCAAAGATGCCCTTGGTGGCTTCAAAGAACTCAGCATGATTTGAATATCCGAGGCGCCAAGCCAAGTACTCCAACACCTCCTTGGGGCACCCGCTTGGTGCTCGAATGTAGATAGGATCATCTCGGGGCAGGCTCAGACCTTGCAGAAAAGCAGCTGTGACATCACCAATGTCCACCGGCCATCCCATGATTGTGGCCACTGCCAGAAGCACCATGTGTGCTACCATCAAGGCTGTTGGACTTGACGACTCATACTTGCCAAGGTCTGGGTCACGATGGCCTCCAACACATAGTCGCCCCTTGGGTTCAAACAGTTCTTGAAGCCACTTCTTGTTCACGATGACCATGCGGCTGTGTATGAGCCTCTCCTTTGGCACAATTTGCCCTTTGGGGATCGGACGGATGGCGTCATGGTCAAAATGGATGCTGAGGGCTTTCACCAAGGCCGGCACTGTCATTCTGATCTCGGCTGGAGTCATATCTTTCACATAGATCTCACCACGTGCTCCCGGGTTGGGCCCCTTCTTGTGACCACGTTCAAGAGCACATTGCTCTAACTCCTTTGCTTTGATGTCATCATCTAGGCCTTTCTCCAAACTCATCAGCCGATCTTCACGCTCTTGTCGCTCACGCATGATTCTCCGTGTCTCTTCTTCGCCACAATGGCGTGCCGCTTCGGCGGTCAGCACCCAAGTTGCTGCTGCCCACCCTGGAGCCCAAGGAACCACACCAGCTTCACACATCAAACACCTTCAGCTGTTCGCGGCACCTTGAGTTCACGATTGTCGTGAAGAGCTACGTCAAACAAGGTCGCATCGAGGCTTCGATCACGCTTGATCTGGGCTTGTCCAACTCTAGTGAGATCATCCAGGTGGTGCAAATCATGAAGACGCCTGGCGCGGACAAGGGTACTGTCATTGGCGTCTGGCAAACTGTCATTTACACGGTCAACAATACTTTGCCACACAGCAGGGTCAGCCCCACGGTTGAAAAACTCTACCTTATCCTTAACCAATGCATCTTCAATACCATCTAGACCCCCTACTGCAGGCTGTTCGGCTTGCATGCGTGGTTGAGAAGGTTGTGCTGGCTGCTGTGTTCTTTTGATCATGTGTCCATCTAATCGGTCTGCTATCTGTTTGGAAACGACCAACTGCCTCTGCACTTCGGGTGTCATCTCCTCCGCCGGAATGCTGAGTGATGGAACTGTTGCATCTGTTGATGGTTGCTGCAATTCATTTGATGGAACATGCCCCATTATGGGTGCATCCTGTGGAGGATCCGTTAACTCTTCATACCCGGTGGTTCGGCGTTCGCCGCTCAACTCTTGCTGCATTTCCGTCAAAACATCGGTGAGATACTGAGTATCTAACGACTCTTCAGGAGTGGCTAAACGGATATTCTCGAGTGCAACACGAACTACTGTTCCTTTATACCTCAACCAAACCTTGTCAACACCTTCTGTTGCGGCAACAATTGCTGGTCCTTGCTGACCAGTGGCATTGTCTTGAAGGCGACGATGCTGACCAGGAGGCTTGTGAAAGTACACCTGAGTGCCAGGCGTCAAGGCCACAAGCTTTGGCGGTTTGGATCTGGAGTTCAATGCTACTCTGAGTCGTTCATGACTATCTAACCAATGAAATGCAGAAATGGCGGCACACCTGATTCGTTCCATCCTATTGATTTCCTCATCTGTGGTAATGGCTGCATTAGTGCTATACTTCATGTCGCCATCTATTACTTGTTGCAACAACGACGATGGAATCACCTGATCCTGACCTTGTGTCACCTGAATGGGAGAACGACCACACTTCCTAAGCAGCCGGTTCTTGGCCTGGCAGGCCATGGCGACTGCAAAGCGCAGCTCCTTGTCGGTGCAAAGGCTCAACTCATGAATCATACGAAGAATCATGAGTTTCAACACTGCACCATGTCTCTCAGCCAGACCGGCTTTCCACTTGTATCCTACTGGCAAAACTTCCAAATGGACGGCATACAACCTACACAAAGCTTCCAACTGACCCTTGAACTCGGGTCCTCCATCGACGTACAAAGTTTCCATCGGCCCATGCACCAAAATCCATCGCTCAAAAACAAGTTCACTACTGGTGTTGCTGCACGGATTTTTGGAAACAATGGCGTACTGCAGAGAACAAAAACCATCAGCAATGTGTGTGATATTCCAACGGCTGCCAGTGCAATCATAAACGAAGAAACTGTCGGATGAACACTGTTGATTGAATCGTGTTGGAGCCTTGGCTGTCGTCTGCGGTGCTGATCGAGGAGCCGATACCCTCTCGCACACACTGCATCGAATGCACTTGGCTCCTTCAATGATGGCTTTGGAAGCTCCATTGATCTGCAACATTCGTGCCAACCGTTCATTACTGGGATGTGCAAAATTACCATGCAACTTGGCCAACTGATTGCGCACTTCTTTGGGCAAACGAAGTGCTGGACCAACAAAACGGATATACCCATATCGTGAACCTACACCGCTAAAATCACCTTTTCTCATATCTTCCTCCTGCTGAAGTCGTTGAAATTCCTTTCTGATGGCAATTTCAGTCTGTTGATCTTCATCCCCAACCACATGTTCAGAAGGTGGATCTACATCAGCAACACAAGACAGAAAACCGGTGTTTGGCTCTTCGTGAGATGGTTTCCATGAAGGCAATTTGACACATCGATGGCTTGTTGCACAACTCACATGGCACAAATAATCGCCGCAATATGCACAAACACATGCTTCTTGCGAAGGCACCCCACACTTGCTGCATACATTGGATGGGTCAAACATGTCATGACTCACATCAGGATCGCTCGAAGCGACCAGCAAACTTGGTGTGTGCGCTACTTCACTTGTGCTTTGCAATGCCCTAGATGCTGCCGACAAAATGTGCAAACAAAACTCTTTCGTCCACATACCCGCCAACAACGACCTACGAACCCAGTGATCTCCTACTCTCACAACTCCCTCAATGGGTTGATGTTCTGATGGTTGATGTGAACATCGTGCGCCCTCCTCCAATGCATGTGCCAAACTAGCCCTGTTACAATCTAGCACGGTTCGTTTTCGCATGGGCTGGCAAGACACTGCATCAATGAGATTGAACTGGCATTGATCAACAATGGCACGGTGCAAGCACGGTCTCTGAACCATCACCTTCAACAAGCGCCTTACTTAGCCACGGTTGCTCAGTGATACACAATCTACCGGCCGCGACCTGACGGTCCCAAGCTTTCCTAGTGAAGGTCCAATAGTGATAATCCATGAGACGCTTCCACACGACCACATCCTGATCATTAATGGCCTGCATGCAACTCCAAGGACCACAAGGGGGGGTGATGACCAACAAATCAGGTTCCAGTGAGTCAATCTGATCTAAAACCCTACGCTGTTCTTCAGGTTTGCTCAAGTCTACATTAGTCAAAAGATCAACTGGCTCAACTGCGGTCCAATCAGAGCTCTCAGAGGCATGTAAACTAAGGGAAGTCCCAAAGACTTCCATCACACAAAACCTTCTCTCAGCGCGGGCATCACTCACATTCTTCAGCAGCGCAAGACTATGCAACGCTTGCGCACCTTCAACATCCACACCAAGGCTTTCCACTTGTGGCAAATCATCCGCTGGTGCACGATCCAAGAGGCAGTGAACACCGGGTCGTAGGACTTTGTCATGCCCAGCAGCGGAAAGTCGGCCAGCTGCCCCGTGGTCGCAGCCAACTGCTGCTGCTTCGGCTTGGACTTGGTGCTCACCTTCTTGCCCTTGACCTTCTGGCCTGGCTCCTCCTCTGCAACGGAGGCTGCTGCCTGGTTGGACTGGTTCTTCTGTTTTTGCGCTGTCGTGGTTGTCGATGCTCGACCCCTCTGCTTGGCTGGCTTTCGTCGCATCGATGTCATGCTGGCATCCTCCTCTGACAGCCACGCTTCCTCCTCCGGCATCGCCATCGAACTGATCTCGGAGACATCTGGCTCGGAGTGAATCGGCACTTCCACCGGATGGCGACGATGCGAGGCCATGACTGGTCAGAGCACTGGTACACTTGCGAGTTCTAGAGCCCTTTCCAACAGCTACACCACTGCGGACCTCAAACATACGGACATCATCACTGTCAATCTTGGGTTTGAGACGCTGGTCTTCAGTGAGTGTCTTCCAATTGGGATTCCTGGGATTGAAATCGGAAATGGGCAAAAGGTAATGCCCTTCGCTGGAAACATGCAACAAACACTTGCGCTCTCCTAGCTTCCGGATCTCACACGTGTTGGATCCACAATCGATGCACATGCCTAACACATTGCAAACTGCTTTGCTCAACAATGGAGGACATGGAAAATCGATGGCATTCACTGGAAGCAGACCTACATGACCCTTGATGGCTACTTCTAGGTACACACGATACCGCGACAATCGACGCACACCGTCACCAAAACGAAACCAATCAGCTACTCTCTCAACATAGACATACCTTCCCAAGTGGCGACGAGCTGTGACTTCACGATCAATCCACTGCATGCCAGCTACGGAGCGGATGCACCCAATGTCTACAATCATCATGCCGTCATATGGATTACCCTTATGGTTACTTAACAATGCATCGATGGAAATGTCCGTGCACGAACCACTGCAGCCGCTAGTCATGTATACTCCGCGGGCTTGGTTGTCCAACAAACTCTCCAAAACCGCCGACATAGCAGCATGCGGAACAGTGGAGTTGGAATTGGCATTGTTGCCCGAGGATACATCACTGCTACTGCTCAGACTCTTGCCACCTCCCTTGGCCACGGTCGATGCCTTCTCCTGGGACATGACATTGGCAGAAGCTGCTGCCTTGGCTTTGTTCCGGGGGCATTCAGGATCTCGGTTCCAATGACCAAACCCGCCGCAGCCGCGGCATGGATTCTTCGCCATCAGCTCTCGCAAACGTTCCTTGGCGGATGAATCACCACTAGCATTCTGTTCATTTCGCTTGTAGTACCCACGGGCTTGTCGGATGGCTCGCAACTTGGCTTGCCCTTGCTGAACTGCTACCAAAGCCTCGTGCTCAACAGCCTGGATCTCATCTGGCTCATCAGAAGCGTCCTCGGGGACAATCTCACCATCATCGGCAGGCTCTTCCAACTCGCCTGCCACATGAGCACCATAGCTGCGAGAACCATGCCACCGCGGCTTCATTCCCGATGCCTGCCCATTGGCAGATGCTGTAGATCCATTGCCTGAGTCAGGGACCAACTCTGGCAGCAAAGGGCGATCACTCAAGCCACGGCCAATTGGAACCGTTCCCTGCAAGAAAGGCCCCATCCGCCTCAAGGCAGGGTACACAGCAGACGTAGTCAACTGATTGTTCGCAGCTGCCATGACCAGAACCCTATACTTCTGCGTCAGCTCGGAGTTGTCCAGCACATACCCAACCAGAAAGCTTTCACCCATGGCAAACTCAGGATCCTCCTCAATCATCAAGTCACGTTGCGCTTCAACTCTCATCAAGTAAGAGTCCAAGCTCTCATGGGCCGCTCTGCGACATTGCAAGAACTCACGCTGGGCCCTCTCACCACGCTGGCCAGAAAGCTCCTGCACCAGGGTCGAGGCCTCAAGGGTCCTGAAGATGCGATCCAATCCATCATCGTTTGACACCTCACTGATGCTCAACTTCCGAGTCAGAATGGAGGCACGGCCCTTGAGAACTGAGAGGACTCGAGGACCAATCACTGATGCTGGCAGAAGACCTCCTCCACCTGCAACCGAACACTGCACAGCTCGCTTCCACTCTTTGTATGACTCATGAGGCTGTGCAGAAAACGCGGAAGGGTAAGATGAGGGAATCTTCTTATCAGTCTTCTTTGCTGATGAAGTCTGGCCATCAGCATCATCATCCTTAGCAGTTTCCTTAGTCACTTCAGCCACTGGTTCACTGGGAGCTTGCTCATCGCCACTGTTGGCATCAAGGCGATAGTGATCCCAGCTTCCCAAGGGCCAGCTGTTTGCATCCAGGGACTCATTGAGTGCGGCTGCAGATTCATCCCGCCACCAGCTACCTACCCTATCTGGATACGACCCATTGTCATTGCCATCATAGTAACCCCAACGACCTGACCACCAATCATGACTATGCCATCCTGAACGACGCGCCCATGACCAGTCCCATGATGACCCATCGCGCCAAGACTCATTCCAGCGGACAGTCCAGGGGTACCCCCACTGTGATGCCAACCCTGCCAAGGATCACCACGCTGTTGCCAAAGGTCAGGCCCGCGTCGGTCACCATTGGAAGTGTCCTGCGAGTCCCAAGTGACAACACCACTACTGTGAGCAGATCTGTCAGCAGCAGGCTGACTTGCGGCTGCACCTTGGTCTGTATGTTCATTAACTTCGACATGAGAAGCTCCGGCATCACCTGCAAGCCCAAGATCTGCCATCGGAGCCACCCGTGCCAACCCCACTGACTCCTCAGAGTCACGTGCCCCAGCTGCTCGCGTGCGACGACGCGCTCTCGGCGGAGACGCCAACTCGGCTGCCATTGCTACCACCTAAGGACCTGGATCGAAAACGGAAACAAGGCCCCGCTACCACTTGAAGCGGTAGCGGCGAGCACAGCCATGCAACTAAGCACAAAGGAGCACCTTTTCTACTGACCAAGGAACTGCAATGGGCTACGCGTCCAATCGCGTTGATTGCCATGCTATGTCACACGAAAATGCCACATGTCTGATAGAAAGACTCATGAAAGATCAGGCCGCAACAGGTGGATCATGGATAGGTTCAAGAGCGCCTTTTGACTGAAAACGTTGACATCTTCAGTGGTGTGGCCAGTAGATCGTGGGTCTGTCGACTCACTGATGCAACCATCTCCTTGGAGTTCTTGCATGAACTTCTCATAGTTGGCAACATCCTGGCGCATATGCCACATCGCATCGCACTCATCATGCCAATCATCAGGATTCCAACCTTCCGGCACTTGGTCATGTTCATCAAGTCCATCAACTCCAAAAGCTTCATGACCTTCGTTGGTGCCGGCATCATGGGTTGAGGGGCTGACAGCTTCCTCAAACTCAGACAGCTTGTCCAGGTTGAAATCAAGCAAAGAGATGGCAAGATGACCGCGTGAGGTCTGGATGAGTGGGAGGCCTTTGATGTCAATCGCAGTGAAGGAAACTGTGTTGCTTCCCAAGTCAATCACCGTGCCCAATTCCTGCATAAAGGGGCGTGAAAGTAGCAAAGGTGCATTGCCAGGCGTTTCTGCTGAGTGAAGTTCGCCATGAATCTTCGCAATGCCCACAGGAACCACCTTGACCGTGTCACTGGTCAATTGGCCACCGATACCCTTGAAAGCTTGATTCTTGGGACGGCTCTTCGGAGTAAGTCCAATCCGATTGAGCTCCCTTTCAAAAGCTTGAGACCACATCGCACCATGCATTGTCCTCGTACAGCCAGAGTCCAAAATGGCAAGTCCAGGAGGATCTTCTGGTGCAGAAAGAAGGGTCTGTTCAGCAACTTGAGAATCTCCAGAAACCATCATGACCTCGCAGTCAGAGAGAAAAAGTCCATCAGGTTGGCCATGTGGATCTGGGCTGAGAGGAACGCGAATGCATCTGCTCGTCACCATTTCATCGGGATTCAAAACCCGCTTGCCAGGCTGACTGTCTTGACCTGACTTTGTCATGCGCATGCCAGCTGCATGTGCCAACTTCACTCGGCCGTACAGGTAGAAGGCAAGCCTGTAGTGCTCAGGTGTGAGTGGCTCCTTGTTCTCAAGAGCTGCAACAAGTACATGCTGGCAAAACCAATTCCCTTCAAGGGATGAGGCAACTTGAGCAAATGTTGCTCCAGGGTATTGTGATTCAGGTCCAAGCAGCATGCCGTCATGTGGTAGAGGTTGAAGCACATCGCAGTCTTCGCCACCAAGATCTGGAAAAGGGGACAGATCTTCTCCAAGCATCAAACGAACACCATAAAGCCAAAAGCACTGATCTGTTTGCCGCTTGATCTTGGCTCTGGGGTATCCACCATCAGATGGCGTGGATGTTCCAGAGAACGCAGGTAGTTGCCGAGGAGGTTGTCCTTGAACGACACTCCATGAAGGCGAAGCTGGTGATGTAGGAGAGCCAGAAGCCGCATCACCAAGTTGTTGTTGACGATCTCGGGCATCCAAAGCTTCACCTCGAACTTGGCAAACTCGTTGGAAAAGTCCACGTGACCTGGCTGCTTGTCCCCATTTGGTGCAAAGTGCAACCATCACCAAGTAGCGCCAAAGACTTGAAGGCTCTTTGCGCTTTCCACTGATCACGACCTTGTCAGAGTCGCTCTCCTTGCAGGCTATGTACCTGCTCAGGCCGTTGGCTCCTCGAAAGAACTTGGACTCGGAGCCACCATGGTAAACAGAGTGCTCGCACAGGGAATCGTCTTTCAGCACCATCAACACCTCATGCGTTGATGTAGAAAAGGTTGAAGTGAAACTTGTCGACAAAGTTGAAGCGTTGTTGTTGGGCTCAACGTCGACGCTGCTGTGAAACTTGATCTCATTGTCCTGCGACTTCACCACACCATCAGCCAAGTACTGCTCATAGGAAGTTGATGGTGCTCGCGCAAGCGAAGCGTTGTCGGTCGGCTCGTTGTCATGGTCGCCATCGGACTCAATCTTGTCGTGCAGGACAAAGAACGTAGTGGCAGGCTTCTTCTTCTGGGGTGAAAGAGATTGCGACTTCTTGAAGTTCTTGGAACCCTTTCCCTTGCTTTTGCCCTTCTTGCCCTTGTTTGGACACTCATCATCTCCTTGCCAGTGGCCTTTGCGACCGCAGCTAGTGCAAGGTGTCACCGTCTTCAGGAACTTGACAGCATTGCGACGGTTCTCACGAGCTTTTGCCTCAAAAGACATCTCTCCGTGAGCCTTGAAGGGAAGGCTCTGCTGCGAAGTTGAGCTCGTAGCTGTTGTAGAAGGAGTTCCAAAGACCTTCTTCTTGGACTTGCTCTGGATGAAGGTTGCCAAAGCTTCAGCAGCTTGTGAATCTTCAAGGGCGTCCAACGTCTCATCATCAGAGTAGGCATAGCCGTCAGCAGGAACATAGTCTCCATCACCATCATCTGTGGCCTCATACACAGCCTCATAGACGGACTCATGCTCATAGGTCTCGTCCGCCTCGCAATCTTCATCATGAACAGCAAGTGCATAGCTCTTGCCACGGCCACCAGATTTCCATTTCGACCTCAGTGCATGCGGGATGGCATAGTCACGCTTGCTCTGACTCCAGCCCAAAAGGTCCTTCTTGTGCACATACTTCCCCATGGAGTTCGGGAACTGGATGCGCAGCGCATGAGCCAGCTTCTTGTAGTCATACTCATTGCCACAGGACGCAAGCACTGCTAGTTGCTCCTTAGCATCCAGAAAGGCAAACGTCAAAAGCATCATGGCTCGGACCTGCTCAGGCACAGAGCTCTTCGGCAAGACCTCTTCCAACCTGTGAAAGTCTTGCTCACGCCTGACTATGAACTGCTGCATGGTTTCGGTAGCTTTCCTCCAAACGCTAGGGTCATAGAAGGCTTTCAGAAACAGTTCATTGACACGTACTGGAACCTCTGAGGCTATGGATTCCTTCAGAGTATCCAACAGCAACTTCATACCATCTTCAGTTGGGTCTCCCTTCTCATTCTTTGTCTTCAGTCTGTCATGCCCCAACTTTCTAACTGCATCGTATGCTGCGCCGGAAAGTCCGGCCCTCAAGTGAACTGCTGAAGCTACCTGGAGACCTGTTTGGCCTTCCCTACCATGCCACAAGTCCCATGCCCGCTCACAGTATTCTTCGAACAAGTCACTGTCGCCGCTATACTGCGGCACCCCATACCTGTCCACATCCAGCTTTCCACTGGTACTTGCCATCGTCGTGCAACTTGCCATAGGCGACGATCCGGAAGCCAGCCAGCAGCCAGCAGCGAGATCAATGCCAGGCTGCGCAGCGCCGCCGCCACACAGCGAAAGAAGGAAGGCGCACCGCAGCGCAGCTCCAAAGCAGCGCCAGGCAGACACCAGGTCGAACCTGGCTCCGCTTACCATCAAAAACCCACCGGCGGCGCGGCGGGGGGAATGGCGCAGTTTTCCCCTTAGCCAAAAGGGCGCCCTGCGTCAGGCACCTGTCAGAATGTCCACCACAGCCATGTCTATGCCATGCCACCTTGCTGCAACACATGATTTTTCTCA